>Ga0310694_10002232_pt1 | contig 20326 bp, 18 predicted proteins | sample 174DNAGHGhighgp2_FD_203884 | JGI IMG/M metagenome (GOLD analysis project Ga0310694, IMG submission 203884) | Sheep rumen microbial communities from Palmerston North, Manawatu-Wanganui, New Zealand - 1742 DNA GHGhigh gp2 (v2) (version 2) | ecosystem: Host-associated > Mammals > Digestive system... | reverse complement strand
TTAGATTTAATGATTAAAATATAAAAAAACATTTTGGAGAGGTTATTATGACAGACGAAAATAAAAATGTAAGCAAAGTATTAGGCTCTTTAGCCGGAAAAATGATAAAACTGGCTCATACCGGGGCTAAAAAACTCGAAGATTATGCCAATAAATCTGCAGAGGAAAATAAAAATGAAAATGCCAAGAAATTGGCAAGTGTAATGCATAAGATAACAACAAATTTAGAAAACAAACAAGAAGACTACGTAGCCGGTGTTGAAAAGAACGCCGCAGATTTGGTTAAGCTTGGTAAAGAAACTTTCGGTAAAGTAAAACAAGTTTGCGGAGAAATGAAAACACGCGCTGAAGTAGCCAAAGAAAAAGCCGAGCAAGATTCTGCAAAAGAAGATGACAAGGCCGAAAAGTTGGCCGCTGATATGGTCGCCCAGATGAAAGCATCAACAACGCAGGCAGAAGCGGTTACAGAAGAAGCACCGGCAGAACCGGTTGTTGAAGAAACTCCGACAGAAGTTGCAAAAGACGAAACATCTACAGAAGAAAAAGAAGCAAAAAAATAAATAATATCAGATAAAGTAACGTAAAAAAAGCAAAGGCAGGATTTTTTCCTGCCTTATTTTTTTATCGGTTCTGCAAAATACATTCCGATTAATTGCCTTGATGAATAACAAGTTGCGGATAAGCGATTTCAATACCTTCTTCTCTAAAGCGATTAAGAATAATATATCTCAGATCACTATTAACGGCAAAATCAACGCGTACATCAGCCACATGAAAACGTAATTCAAAATCAAGCGAAGAAGCCCCGAAATCCTTAAATAAAACCATCGGCGCCGGAGTTTTAAGCACTCTTTTATGCGAACGAACACATTCCAACAATAAACTCTTCACTTTATCCACGTCAGAATCATAAGATACCCCAACCAATATGCTCTGTCTTTGCATATAGTCACCGTGCGTAAGATTCATAACAGAGGAAGAAATCAATGTTGCATTCGGAATAATGACACTACGCTTCGTCCAAGTTTCCAATTCGGTAGAACGAATATTGATTTGCTTAATTTTACCTTCCTCGCCACCGATAATAACCCAATCACCGGCCTTAAACGGACGTTCAAACAAGATAATGATACCGGCAACAAGATTTTTAATAATATCTTGTAACCCGAAACCGATACCAACGGAAAGAGCACCGGCGATAACCGCAAGGTTAGAAAGGTCAACACCCATCGCCACAATGGCTAAAATAACGGATATGACAAATCCTGTAAAAGAGACACCTGAAATCAGCGAATGCTTAATTCCCTCATCCATATTAATCCGTGCTAATAAATTATTAGCCAAACGCCGTCTAAACATTCTCACCAGCGTAATAGAAATCACAAACACGAGCAAGCCGGTAAAAATTGCCAATAATGAGATATTTATTCCACCAACTTTAAACCCGAATATCAATTTTTTAATACCGTATAACAAGACGCTCCCCGGCATCCCCCACAATCGCAACAGCATATAGCATAAAAAGAGAAGCAAAATCGGCGTAATAAGCAAAGACATCAACAAATCGACCTTGGATAAAAGACGTCTTCTCATTCTAAAAGTCTTGGCCCAAAAGACAATACCTCTGCGTAAGATATCTAAAATCATCGTGCGAATAACCACAAATATGCCCACAAAGACAATAGACGCAAAGAAGCGATTAAAAATAAAGCTGGCCAAATCCGGATAACCGAACAAGGATGTCCCGAAAGTAATCAAAGCAAAAATACATGCAAACAGAATCACTCTGGCACCGGTGCTCATACTTTCATTACCGTCATCAGCAACATTATCATCATCACCGGCCATATCTTCATCAGATTTATTTTTAATTTCTCCAAACATACTGACGGTAACCAAAACAAATGAGAATGCCTTAACAGCATCAGCACCGACTTGCAAAAGCAACGTAAGTGCCTCACTTGCCTCAAAATAACGTGTAATATGCAACAGATATGCACTGACACCAAACAAAATAATCGTCAATGTCATCGCCCGAAAGACTTTTTCCGCACGTTCATCGGTAATATTAAATAACCGCCAACGCCCGTTCCACGGAGCTAAAACCACACGAATTGCCGCTCTGGCCAAAATCATAAATAAAGCGTAATAGAATGCACTCGCCAAAGCTTTACCGAAAGTACTTTGTATCAATTCCTCATTAGAAATTTCCCAGAGCAAGCAGCCACCGGTCAGCAAAGACGGTATCACCCCATAAGCCAATGCGGTTGCAAACGCACCCAAAACTTTCTGTCCGTAAGTCGGCATTTCATCAATACGATGGTATCCCCAATGCCTGATGATATAGCTTCTGACAAATAAACCTAAAAACAGCGCAAAACCGATAATTAATATCACATACCAACTTTTGTGATAAAGATTATTACGTGTTTCGTCAGATAAATTCTTATACCATTCTACCGGAGATTTCGCGATATGAAAAAAGAATACAGCAGCATCACTGATTGCTCTAAAGAAGGTCTTAGGCACAACTAATGCATTTTTTTCTGCTACCAGATTACCGATAAAAATACGATTACGCGCCTCACCGATAACTGCCGTTACGCGCATGACCTCTGTTTTCAAGAGGTTTGCCTCAATTAATTTATTTTTATAACCGGAAACAGCTGAAGCGTATTTCTCGCGCATCTCGGCAATAGCCTCATCTTCCTCATCTTCGCTTGTTTCTCCAAAAGCCGCCAATGCTTCTTGTGCATAAACTTGTTCTTTTTCCAAACGACGCACTGCATTATCCAAAGCCAATTCGGTTGTATTCAAAAATGACAAATCTTCATCAAGTGTCTGTTTTGTAAAGTCATCAGTTTTGATACTTTGTTCAATTTCCTTCAAACGTGCTGTAATTTGCTTAAAATCAAACTCATCAGATGAAACAACACTTTCCTCTGTTTTCACCACAGATTTAGACGTTTCGGTCGATTTTGCCGGATTCTTTGCCGCAACAGAAACAGACATTGTTCCCATCAGCAATAGAACAACCATCAAAATCGTTTTCAAAATATTTTTCATCGTTTCATCCTTTAAGAAAATTATGTCCTATAAAAATTAGTGTTTTTTAGAAGCCAAACACCATTTAGTCAGCACAGAGAATGCCGTCTTAGCTGTACCGGCACGAAGATTATCGGCAACCGTCCAATAACTGATACCGTTTTCAACCGAAACATCTTGCCGTACACGACTGATATAGACGCTATCCTCGCCCTGAACATCATCAACACTGACATAACCGGCATCAACAGTTTTATCAAACACCACGATATTTTTAACCTTAGTCATGGCACTTCTTAAATCATCAGCATCGACTTCGTCATTAAATTCCGCATTAACAAAAGCCGCATCACCGATAAAAGTCGGTACAAAGGCGCAGTTTGCATGAACCTTAACATCTTGTTGCAACACTTTTTTGATTTCAGCATTAATTGTCCACTCCAATGCAGTTTCATCACCGATAAATTCACCAACTTGAGGCAAGACATTAAAAGCGATTTGTTTTTTAAAGATTTCCTCATCATCAGCCAGCGTTTCATTCAAGAATATTTTACGAGATTGCGTAAACAATTCGTCCATTGCTTGATGACCGTAATAAGATGTAGAGCAAAAGACATTAATGACCAATCTTTTTAATTGATGGCTTTTAATAATTTCTGCCAACGGCAATAAGGTTTGATAGACAATAGATGTCGGTACACCGACAACAGAATGTGAATCTGTCAATAAATCACCGTTTAATTCCGGAATAATCAATGGCACTTCCGCATCGGTAAAAGTTGCACCGCTGAGGTCGATGACTTTAGCGCCGGCCGTTGAAGCTTTTTTAATATAACGTTTAGCAACTTCTTTAGTTGTAGCAAAAATTGCAATATCCGTTTTAGCAAAATCAAATTCCTCAAGTGCAAACACGTCAATTTCATCATCTTCACCATAAGACGCCAATGTACCTAGAGGAGATTTCGGTTGCAGTGCAAACACATTATCGGCAGGAATTTCATTTTCTGCAAGCAAAGTAAGCAGTTCTCTTCCGGCACTTTCCTTAACGCCAACAACAGCAATTTTAGGCATATTTTTTCCTTTCATAACAAACATTCTGCAAGATATAGGGTATTTCTATACTTTTTTTTATATTTTTCAAGTATTTTAGAAGGGTTATAACCACACAACTTTCCCTGAAATTCCATGCATAAAGTGATGGGCGCAAGCGCCCAGCCTCTGCGGCTTGAGCAGCACCCTGCGTGTAACAGACAGCCGTAAGGCTGTTCGTGCCGAGCGAAGTTAGAGATGATTTTTTTGAAAAACAAAAAAATCATGCTCGGCACATTAAATTTCATCATTACGTAAGAAGCAACACCGCGTGACACTCATCTTCTTCGTCATTGCGAGTGGCAACGCCGCGTGACACTCATCTTCTTCGTCATTGTGAGGAGCGAAGCGACGTGACACTCATCTTTTTCGTCATTGCGAGCCGCTTTAGCGGCGTGGCAATCCTCCTCTTCGTCATTGTGAGCGGCAACCCCGCGTAACAATCCTACTCCTCGTCATTGTGAGGAGCGAAGCGACGTGACAATCCAGAAAGAATAAAATTGCACACAGGACTGAATTTGTGTTAAAGGGCACATTCAGCCTGTGCACAATTTTATCGTTATAAACGCGTCATGCTGAATACGAAGTGCAGCGAAGCTCCACTTGTTTCAGCATCTCCCTACGGTTTCTATCTTGCGTCATGCTGAACGACTAACGCGTCATCCCGAACTTGTTTCGGGATCCGATCCCCAGAAGTACCTCCGAGTATACCCACGCTCCAAGGAAAAGCCCTATAAGTGATGGCTGTCGGGCCTACCCGACCCCCGTACGGGCAGTACTGTAGGGACGCCCCTGCTGGCACTCGGGCCTACCCGACCTCCGTACGGTCAGTACTATAGAGACGTCGCTGCCCTTGCCTCTCGGTTGTCGTACCGACAAGTCCCATTAAGAAATCTCGTTCATAAGACGTCTGCGGTGTGAAGAAATTATTTTTATGAGAATCAAGCCCGCCTGAAGGAACATACTGATAAAGTTGAATCAATCCGTCTGCCGTTTTATAATCGACTTCAGGCGGATAAGGATAATGCTTCTCACCGATAACATCTTTCCCTGCCAATTTTTCCTTAAAGTTTTTATAGAGTTCCTGTAAAAACAACTTTCGCTTAGGATTTTTCTGTTCATAAAGTGCCCCATGAGCAACGCCGGAAACCGCAAATTCAGATTGCGCAAAAGAATTTGTTACTTCTTCAAAGCTAAGTGGTTTGGGCTCACGAATATACATATCGGAATGAGGATTAAGTGCATCATCTTCCATGGCATTTAAGACATGTTCGGTTTGTTCTCCGACATGACCGAAGAGCTCATCAAATTCAGACAAAGAAGCATATCTATTATGCGCCGTAACTTTGTCTTGTAGATACTTTTGCAAAGTATAAACATAATTCCGCCAATACGGTCTGTAAGTGCCGGTTGTAATCATATCTTTCGGCACGGCAAAATCCAGTTTTTGCAAATCAACTCCATTGTGCAGCAGCCAACATTTTAAAGCCGAATTATTCTCCACTCGATCAGCAAAAATAAGCCGAAATTGGAGATAATCCTTCAAAGAATATCTGACATTACTCGGACAAGTTTGAATGGACGGACGGATTTTGGCCATATCCTCAAAATTAAATTCAAATCCATATCGACTAATCGTATCAATATAACGCACATTGGCATTATTAAGCGCATTTTTAATACCATATTGAAAAATCTTAAGCCGACGCTCATTAATTTTTGTAATTGTATCCTCAAACGGATTAAGTCCATACGACAGCAGATGCACTTCACTGGTCGTATCAGCAGACAAAGAAGTAAACATCGCACTCGCTTCCACGCCTAAAACAACCCGTATATTTCGATATTTTTTAGGATTATCGGCAATCAATTTCAGTGCTTCAATTGTACCATTAGTCGTATTATGATCAGTAATCGCCAAATAAAACTTTTTATCCTTATCAAGCGCATTTAAACTATCCCCGTACGCGGCTGCCAAATTCAACAATTGCGATACGGTCATAATTCCATCGGAATTAGTCGTATGAATGTGAAAATTTGCGCCAAAAGTTTTATCACGAACATTAGTAAAATCATCTGTCATTGCATAAGTTAACGGTTCATTTTGATGTTTTTTCAAAAAGGCCACAAACTCTTCACTACCGGCAACAGCATCAAGCAAATGATAATCCTGCGATGAGCATCCGAGTCCGCGTAACAATGCTTTTTTATAATCAATGTCAGTCATTTTTTATCCTCATTTTAACAAGTTCAAACCTTCGCTAATAACTTCTGCGTTATTTTCATCTTGCATTTCCTTAAAATACATTTTAAGCCACACTATTTCTTTTATAACCGCATAGTCGTGCTTAAGCTTAAAAAAGCGCGCCATGTAAAATTTCCACCATCTGATTTGAAAACGCAGCACATCAACTAAGAATGTCGCTTCATCAGCAACTTTTTTCTCGCCTTTAAGCACCGGATAAATCACCTTTTGACAGAATTTATCAAAGAAACAATGTGGTACTTTTGTTAATTGCCAACAATCTTTTGCCATTTTTTCTTTTTCATAAAATGCACATGTCAACGGCTCTTGATAAAGCGGTGAAATAAATTTATCACCATTGACTTCAACCGGATACAACGGTGAATTCGGATCTTGCCAAGCTTTCATATCCGGTTCATAAGTTAAATCCTCCGCCATTGCAATCATCTCCTGCAATTCATTATCTAATGCTTCGGTTTTCAGGGGATATTTAACCATCAACTCATTTAAACCGTCACGCTTCAAGTGATAAAGTTTTTCAGAATAAGATTGTAACAGAAAATATTTATTGAGCTGATAATTGAACGAAATACCGAAGTACGGAATCACACAGCATCCGCGACACTCCGGCAAACTTCCCGAAGACTTGGCATATGCCTTAAATAAAGGTGAATTAATCGCCGCAGTTAGATTATCATTCCAAGCAATTTCATCTTTGATGGCATGATAACACGGCAACACCAAATTACCGTTTGGAGCAAAAGTCAAAGTATGTCGATTAGCCGAACACGGTGGCAGATGATTTGCCGTAGCATTCTTAAAGAAGTTCATAAAATGCAACAGCACCACAGTATAAGGCTTAAAAATTCTTTTCACGATATCCGGCATAAACTGTGAGATCTGATATTTACCGTCACGATCAATATATGGAAACATCGGACTGAGATAAATCAGCGCTTTATTTTTAGCAGCATAATCAATCATCGTATCCAATTCATGAATATTTCCCTCCGTCACCACGGTCATAATTTTCGGCGCCCGCACTTTAGCAATTTCCGCCACCGTATCCTTTACATTGTCACAACAATCCACCCCACGGATTTGGTGATAAGCCCGATTATCAAGTGTATCCAACGAGGTATTAAATTTATCGGCCACCTTTGCTGCCTCCAACATTTTACGTTTACTGATAGAAGCAATACAATTAGACGTTACCTCCGTTTTTATTCCCAGCGATTTAGCATACGCAAGCACTTCTGCCAAATAAGGATAAAGTGTCGGTTCTCCGCCGGTAAAATCCGCATAGCGAACACCGTGTTCATAACATTGATCAAGCAACCTTTTCGCTTTTTCCAACGACATTTCTTCAACATTTTGAAATTCTTTTTTGCGCCATACATTACAATACACACAACGTGAGTTGCAGCGATAGGTCACATAAAACCTTGCACAATAAAATTGATTTTCCACCATATATCCTCCTCATTTAAATATTTTTCACAGCCTGTCTGATTTTTTCAAGCCCGAGCAACAAATCATCTCTAGTAATATTCAAAGGCGGAGCAATCCGTAAAATATGTCCGCTCAAGATAGTTTCCACCCCGTTTTTCCTTGCTTCAAAAAACATCTTTTGCGCCAATTCCGTATAAGCTTCTTTGCCATCTTGAGAGCGTACAAATTCAATTGCAGCCATCAGACCGACCGCACGCACATCACCGATAAAAGAAGACAGGCTTTTAATTTTGAGTAATTCCTCATATAGGATTTCTCCCATTTCACGCACATGCTTAAAAATCTCATATTTTTTAAGACAGCGAAGATTTTCTGCCGCCACCGCCATATTAACCGGATGTGACGCAAAAGTGGAAGACCTTTCGCCACAACGTTTTCCATACGGATTATCGGTAATATACGTTCTTTCGCAAATCACGGAAAGCGGTCGTCCGTTTGCTAATCCTTTAGTAACGGAAATCACATCAGGTGTAATACCATACAAACCGTATCCGGCAAGAAAATGCCCTGTCCTTCCGCCACCGGTAAGTACTTCATCAGCAAACATCACTATGTGATTTTCTTTGCAAAATTCTTCAATTTTTTGCCAAAATCCTTGAGGAGGAATAATCACTCCCGCTCCTTGCACAACCTCAAAAATCACCGCCTTTGCCTGACGCTCTTTAAGTTTATTACAAATATCAGAAACGCAGCATTGCGCACAAGTTGCTTTATTTTTCCCCCAAGGACACCTATAACAATTCGGATAATCCACCTGAAAATTATCAAACAAAGCCGCTTTTTCGGTTTCATTAATAGTCAGCTTTGTTCCCATCGTTTTACCATGAAAACCGCCACGAAAAGCCGCAATCGGAATACGCTTTTTTTGATAATAATTAACAATATCGCTCAAAGCTCTATCCACCGCATAACCTCCATCGTTATAGGGAATAAATTTATAATCATCAAGCGGCATAAAAGAAGCCAATTCTTTATAAAAATCAAGTTCTGCAAGACTTCGTCTGCCATGCACATTGTCAAACTTATAAATCTGTGCGATTTCTGCTTTCATCAACGGTTCAAAACAATGCCCGAAAGAATTAGTAAAAATACCGGAAGTAAAATCCAAAAACTTATTTCCTTCAATATCTTCAAACCAGCTTCCTTGGCCTTTCTCCACCACCAGGTCTGCTTCTTGGCAATATCCCTGCGGCGTATAACGTGCAAACGTTTCAATCGCTGATTTATTTCCAATTCCAACCATACTTTTTCCCCTCTTCAGATGAAAACGGTGTCCGTGCATAAGCAAAGCTCATTTTTTTAAGCCATTTACGTTTTGCTTGCGTCAAAGTACTGAATGACGCTAACCGCCATCGCCAAGATTTCTGATAATCTCGTCCATAACAAATACGTGCATTATTATCCAACCCCAAAATATCCGGCATCGGTACAATCACTTTTTCAGAAGCTGAACGATACAATTCCTCAATCATCTTTTCCTGTAATTTTTGAGGCGATGCTTTTTTTGCATGCAAATAATAAGAGATGTAAGGCATATTTTCCGGTGCCAAAGATTGAATATACCCGTTCAATGTTTGGTTATCATGCGTACTGGAATAAGCCACACTCTTATGCGGATAATAGAATGGCAGATGGATAGTTTCGGTCCCGTATTCATTAGCAAAACCAAACTGCAACACCCGAGTACAGAGCCAGTTATATTTATTAAACAACTGATATGCTCTTTCCGGCACAGAACCCAAATCTTCCGCAATTAATTCCTTTCCTTTTTTATTAACCAACGCTGTAATTTTCGGAATTAAAACATCTCTATCAAAATCCGGACCTTCAAACCACTTTTCATCCTCGCCGTTAATACCGTAATAACGCACAAAACCGATAGCATGGTCCACACGAATGATATCATACAAATCGGCCGCTCGTTCAAAACGTTTCAAATGCCATTTATATTTATCTCCAGCCAATACATCCCAACGATAACAAGGCATTCCCCAATTACGACTGAACTTAGAGAAGATATCCCCCGGTACACCTGCAAAATATTTAATTTCATTTGTCTTTTCATCAATGGCAAATTGTCCGCGTCTACTCCACACATCAGCACTGTCATATTCTAAATAAAAGGGCATATCACCGATAATTTTAATTCCTTTGGCATTAGCATAAGACTTTAATGCCAACCATTGTTTCTGATACTCATACTGCACAAACTGCCAAAATTTGATATCCCGACTTAACTTACACCGATATTTGGTAATAGCCTGTTTTTGATAATCGCGAATATCTTCGTCCCACATATTCCATGGCTTAAATCCGAAATATTTTTTAAGGCTCATATAAAGACTATGATCTTTAAGCCAAAATTGATTAGCTTTCACAAAATTTTTAAAATCATTCGTTTTATCAAATTTCTTATCGCACCATCTGTCAAAAGCCAAATGCAATAACTTATAACGATTATTAAAAAGTTTTTCATAATCAATATCGGTTTTATTTTTACCGAAATCAAATTGATTAATTTCCTTTAGTGTCACCAATCCTTTTTGCATTAAAACTTCCGGTGAGATAAAATACGGATTACCTGCAAAAGCAGAAAGTCCCTTATACGGACTGTTGCAATACCCGGTCGGTCCCAAAGGCAATACAGCCCAAAGACCCTGTTCGCTTTCTTTCAAGAAATCAACAAATTTATAAGCGGCACTTCCCATATCACCGATACCGTATTTAGAAGGCAGACTGAATAACGGCATAAGCACACCGGCTCGTCGGTTATAAGCTTGTCCGTTAATAAATTTATCAGCATTTTTCATATTCTTCTCCTCTTCAATTTATCTTCCGTAACGGTATGCAATGGCCTGATGAAAAATATCCTGCCATCCCTCTTTTTTAATTCTTTCGTCAGGCATATAGCCACGTCCGGTTAACTCGGTTAAACCTCTCAGGCGTTTTTTAATTTTATCATTAAACGCATCAAAATTTTTCATTTTCCATAACCAAGATTTTTCAAAACTGTCACGATAGCAAACTCGCGCATCTTTTAAGCCCAAAACATCTTGCACCGGAAGAATAACTTTGCATGCAGAAGATCTGTAAAGCGTATCAATCGCCCCCCAAACAATTTCCTCACGTGATTTCACCCCAAGATAATTCATCACATACTCTAACTCTTTATCAGATTTTGTACTGATAAGTTGCGTCAAAGTTTCATTATCATGTGTCCCGGTATAAGCCGCTACATTTTGCGGATATTGAAAAGGTATATGGATATTTCTGGCACCATAACGCATATCCCCAACCGCATAGTTAAAGATACGCATACCAATCCAATTCAACTGGTCATAAAGATCGTGAGTACGCTGAATATTATTGCCAAGATTTTCAACGATAATATCCATTTTATGCTGTCGCGCCACCGCATCAATCGCATCAGTAGCAGAGCGTTTGAACATATCTGGCCCTTGATACCATTTTCCCGGCGCATCAATATCCGTAATACCGTAATAGTGTACAAACGCAATTGCATGGTCAATACGCATAATATCATACATTTCCGCATTTTTCTCAATTCGTTTGGCCAACCATTGATAATTTTCTTTCGCCATATTATCCCAATTATAGCAAGGATTTCCCCAACGAATATTTACTTCACCGTTTTCCCCCGGCAAACCGGAATAAAGTTTCACACTGCCATCGGGATTTAAATTAAACAGTTCTCTTCTGCTCCATACATCAACACTGTCGTGATTGATATAAAACGGAATATCCCCGATAAGTTTAACCCCTTTATTATGGGCATACTCCCTTAGTTGCTCCCATTGTTTATAGAATTCGAACTGCGTAAATTCCCAAAAACAAATATTCTTGGCAAAATAACGCTTAATCCGATTAATCGTCGTTTTATTATAGTTTTTAAGATTATCAGGCCAATCATACCATGCTTTGTATTGATGTCTTTCTTTCAAATGCATATACACAGCATAATCTTCCAACCAATCAAAATTTTTAAACTTAAAACTTAAAAACTCCTGTGACTGATGTCCGCCTTGTGCACACCAACGTTCAAATGCCTCCTTAAGCATGGATACACGATTATCAAATAATTTACCGTAATCAATCTTTTCCGGATGAGAGCCGAAATCATATTTCTGTACATCATTTTTCTTAAGCAGACCTTCTTCAATCAGCAAATCCGGCGCAATATAATAATGATTACCGGCACAAGAACAAATACATTGATACGGACTGTTCCCATATCCGATTGGTCCATTCGGTAAGAGCGCCCAAAGTTGTTGGTTTGATTGCTGTAAAATATCCACAAATTCACGCGCTTGCTTACCCAAATCCCCAATACCGTATTCAGAAGGCAAACTAAACAAAGGCATCAAAAGTCCGGCCTCTCTGTCATAAATTTTACGTCCATTTAAATCTGTCAAATCGAAACTCATATTAAAAATGCTCCTTCATCTATATTAAAACACTGTCCCGAAGTAAAAGCATAATTATTCTCTATAATTCTATAAACCAAATCGGCCACATCGCGTGGCATCCCCATTCGTCCGTGCGGCAATTTTGCCATTATTTTTTTCTCGTCATCAGCCGCCGTCATTCTTGTTTTAATATACCCCGGTAGAATGGTAAAAAAGGCGATTCGATCCCTATATTCCGGACAAACGGCTGCTTCTGCCGTCAACCGCATAATACCTGCTTTACTGGCCGAATAAGCCGCATCGGCACCGGTACCTGCTTTAAGCGCCGCAATAGAAGCATTGTTAATAATTACGCCTTTTTTAAGATGTTTAATTTCATGTTTCATACATATCATTGTGCCGATAAGATTTGTTTCAATCACTTCTTTGGCACAACTAATATCAACTGTTTCCGGTTTTTCCGGTACTTTACCGGTGCCGGCATTATTAAAAGCGGCATCAATATCCCCGATTTCATCCAAAAATCCGGCCACGGCTTTTTCATCACGCACATCAATTTTGGCATACCGAAACAATGGCAACTGTTGCATCATTTCCGCTCCGCGCTGATCCGCATCGTTAGAAGATATCCCGAATACTTGCCATCCGTGATTGCAAAAAAGCTCGGCTGTTGCCTTACCGATACCATGTGTCGCACCGGTAATAAAGATTTTCTTAAATGAATTTGTCATCAATTTCTCCTTTATGTTCCGCATACCATAAAACCGTTTCTTTTAATCCTTTTTTCAAATCATATTTTGGTTTAAACCCGAAGAACTGATTAAGCTTTTCAAAATTCATACATTGTTTTTTTATTTCGCCTTTTTCAATCACTTCTTCTTTTGTTTTAAGCGTTGAACCAGAATAATTCATAAGTAAATCAATAACTTCTTTCATCGGATAACTGTTATTCGTTCCAAGGTTAAAAGCTTCCCCAGAGAGTTTTTGACGAAGCGAAGGCTGCTTAAGATGCTCAAGCAATAAGGCAATGGCATTGGTTAAATCTTTAACATAAATCATATCCCGATAAAAAGACTGTGCTTCGCCGGTTTGGCTACGATACATCCTTAAAATCGGAGCTTCTTTTTTATGTAAAACTCTGTGTAATGTTCCCGGTACAATTCTGCTCTCGTGATAATCCCCCGGACCATACACATTGCAAAACCGATAAATGACCGCCGGAAAATTCTTTTCCTTGGCTATTTTTCTAACCCACGCATCAGCTTTCGCCTTGGATTCGTCATATGGATACGGCAACGGTTTCAACACATCTGTTTCATTATATGTCAACAAACTCCCTTCTCCATATACTTTATCGGTAGAAGCATAAAAGAAACCGTAAAAAGTTTCAGGATGCTTAAGCTGATAATTAACGGCACAATCCAAGGTATTAACCGTTCCATGATAATTGGTTTGCCAAGTTTTTTCAGCTTCTTTAAGAGCTTGTTGAATCGTTGCACAAGCTGCAAAATGCAAAACATAATTAATTTCTATATGGTTTTTCTCCGCCTCCATAAAGAGATTTTGCATAAATTTTTGGTCTGCCACATCGCCAAATCTTAAAATCATATCAGATTTTTCAAAAGTTTTCATATCCAAAGCAACATTAAGCGCCATACGCACCTGATTATCTTTCAGTACAGCCGCACAATAAAGATTATCCGGTCTGTCAATTCCGATAATTTTATAACCTTTTGCCACCAATTCACCAATAATATGCTGACCGATAAAACCGGTGGCACCGGTAATAAGGCAAATTTTTCCTATCATATTTTCTCCTACAAAGATTTATCTATTCTGGACGTAATAATACCCAAAGAGAGTAAATCCTCTATGCTCTTCTTTGTATCAAACAAATCAAAATATTCTTTAAGGCTGTCAAAGCTTCTGAGTGCTTTTTCCATTTTGGGCGCAAAATGAAGGATCATCTCCAACATTATTAATCCTTGATAACGCCTAAACCGCGGATCACGTTCCACATTCCGTTTATTAATCCACGTATGCATAATATCCTGATGCCATTCCGGATGTTCGGGATGTTGCTCCAAAGTATAGTAATGCCATTCAGCCGGTTTCTTTGTTTTATTATATAAGAAATGCGGCGGCTCCCAAATCATATCCAAAAACGGTACAACTGCATCCGTATTCCACCAACCGTGCCAATCGCATACAAAAGGAAAAGTACGTTGATCTATACCTAAAAGTTGCTTAGATATAATCTGTGGCGTCAGTTTTTCCTCAAGCCAATTATTGATAAACAGCTCTTTAAAAAACTTTCCCCATTCACGCAACAATGCTTTATCATTAAAGAACATCAGGCAGGTATTAACCGCCGGTAAATCATTATTAATTTTTGGAAGTTTATATCCTTTCGGCAAATGAAGCGTATGAAAATCCGGATAACACTCGTTTCCAACCGCTTCCAAATGCGAATACGCAGCACGGATTTTAGTGGCATTAGGCAACATTGCATCATGTCTTTTTTTCAAAATCAGATCCGTATCAACGAAGAAAACCGGGATATTGGTACCCTCGGTTATCTTTGCTTCTTTTAAGAGTGCATCTGGCTTAGAGTATGAGTAGTAGATGCGGTAATCTGTATTTTCAGGAGTTATATTAGTCTCCAATGTTCGTGTATCCACCTCGTCCCACACTCGATGTTCAAGTACCCCATGCTTTTCTAAAAACTGAAAGATAGGTTTATCGCAATAAAGAGTATGACAACTTTCCGGCTCTTTATAAAGCACATTTTTAATCAACAAACCTTGTACAATCATTGTCAATAGATAATGACTGCCAAAAGCTTTTTCCAAAGTTGCATCATCAATAAACGGATATTGCTGAAAATTTCCACCAAAAGTACGATATGCCAACGGACCGCTCCCGAGAGCGTTTAAAGTATGAACGCCGGAAGGTTTAATTCCCCTGGTTCCACCCTCTATATAATCTAACAAATCTTTTGTTACTTTACTAACCGTCATAGGTTCTCCTATTCATCATCTCCCACAACATTAACGAGGTTAAATACGCGACAAAACTTTGTCAAATACTTAATTTTTGGTTAATAAAAGTATTTTCCTTGACTTTAAAAATAAATTTTGTATGATACAGCACAACACAGAATCGTCGGAATACTTAGTTTCCGCGCTTTTTTTTTTAAGAAAAGATAAAATGACCTCTACCCCTCTATCAGAAGAAATAATTAATCAGGCATTATGCACTTACGTTGCCAAAGGCACACGTTATATCACATCTGCTCAAATAAGTTCAGAAGAAGATTCGGGCATAAATTTATCATGTACATTAAGCATAAAAGAGTCCTGTTATTTATCACCGGGATCCGGTCATTTTAATGCTGTAGAAGCAATAATGTGTTTTAATCAAATGTTATATGTAGCCCTCTTAGGTGGCATAGAAAAGAAAATATTTCCGTTTTACAAACATATCACCCCTGAAGAATTTAATAAGAACCGCCGTAAAGTTTTGATACTGGAATTCGAAAAGATAAAATTCAGAGAACAGATAGATAATCATAACTTTGTCGGAAAAATAAATTTAAAACCATTACACGTCATCAAAGATAAAATCTATACAGATTGTCATTTTAGCTTTGGTAACAACCAAAAACAATCTTTTCACGGAAATATAAAAGTTTTCATTCCCGTATTATAATATAAAGGAGCCTCTAAGTGATGGCCGTGCGTCTCCGCACTCCCCATATACAAACAGTATTAAACAAAAAACTTGACAAATTTTTATCCATTAATTAAAGTAGCACCACTTTAATACACTTATGTCAAATTTATCATTAAAGTTATGCAAATGTTATTATCAAGAAGTCAGTCCCCTCGCGCCAGATGTGCCGGTACTGATGCGCCTTTTCAAAAAGATGAAAAAACGTCCAAAGTCGTTATCATTGTTCCGAGAGTTCGCATTCCGAAAAACATCATAAAATGTGAAGCACAGGACGATGGTGAGCATCTTCCTTCTTATTATAAGGAAGACAATCCGCATCAAAACAATCGCAATGGTATATACTTCATACCCGGCTATGGTGATGATGACTAGAAATTCTGCAAAAGATTAAAGATAACCTCGGCATAAAACCGAGGTTTTCTTTATATAGCCTTCCTATTCTTAGTTTAAACTTGACAAATCCGGAAAAGACTTTAGCACAAACTCTATCAAAGCTGGACCAAGATTTATTCGCCGAAAACGCCGGACATTCCAAACGGCAACACGCTGGCAATAAGAGAAATCCAACGCTGGCACGATTGGGAGATGCCTTTCCCCGCAGAAGAAATCATGCTCCTGCAACACGTAGTTACACAAGAGATATCTCTGCGTCCGGAGTGGTTTGAAGCACTGCCCCAAAGTCAGAAGGAGGATATAGAGAAAGGTGTTACTCTAAGAATACCTGATATCTGGTCCGGGCATCTGCACTACATCAACAAGCTCTATGATTTGCTGATTGAATGGCAGTACAATGCTGATCCGGCATACTAACACTCACAGCAAATTAAGCAAAAAAAAGCCGCCCCTTAAAAGGTCGGCTTTTTTTATGACTAAAAGACCGCTTATTTCTAAGCGGTCTTTGCAATGGGTGGAATAAAATGCTGTGCTTGAAATAAATTTCCGACTGCAGTGTACAAAACTAAGTACATAAAGGAGGAAATTTATGATAATGACAGCGTTTTAGAACATCCCCTATTACTTTAATTCAACCTTAGCACCAGCAGCTTCGAGTTTAGCCTTAATTTCTTCAGCTTCAGCCTTAGGAGCACCTTCTTTAACAGTTTTCGGAGCGCCATCAACAAGGTCTTTAGCTTCCTTCAAACCGAGAGCGGTAATACCGCGGATTTCTTTAATAACATTGATTTTGTTTGCGCCGGCTTCAACGAGAATAACGTCGAATTCGGTCTTTTCTTCAGCGGCAGCAGCAGCACCACCAGCAGCAGGAGCAGCAACAGCAGCAGCTGCAGAAACGCCCCATTTTTCTTCTAACATTTTAGATAAATCAGCTGCTTCCATAACGGTAAGAGCAGATAATTCTTCAACTAACTTGGCTAAATCGGCCATTTTTTTTCTCCAATAAAATTAAACTTATTAATTAAAATTCTTTGTTAAGTTTCTAAAAAATGATTATAATAAGAAAATCACATTTTTCAAAAACCAAAATGAACAACCGGCTGTTTCAAAAATTTTGCATCAACACGCATACATTTAAGAACAGCAACGTTTCGCTCAAAAAGCTTATGCAGCTTCTTTTTCGCTGTAAGCTTTGGTAACACGTGCAAGAGCAGCACCAGGCGCTTGCAACAGACCGATAATTTTGGCTCTGAGTTCGTCCATAGACGGAATAGTAGCCAAGCGTTCGATTTCAGCCTGAGACAATAAACCGGTATTCAATGCACCGCCGACAACCAAGAACTTTTCATTTTCTTTAGCATATTCAACACACAATTTGCATGCAGAAATAGGGTCAGAAGAATAAGCCATGATAACCGGACCTTTGAAGAGATCAGAAAGACCTTCAAAAGCAGTACCTTTAAGAGCAAGACGTGTAATGCGGTTTTTAGTAACTCTTAACTCAGCACCGAGAGAAAGTGCTTTTTTCCGAAGCTCAGAGATTTCAGCCACAGTCAAGCCTCTGTAATGAGCCAAGACAACAGCCTCAGAGCCGGAAATCAAGCTATTCATTTCGGATAAGAGTTCAGCTTTTTCTTCGCGATTCACTTCAAATTACTCCAAAATTTTGTTTTATATAACATCTTTAAGGATAGCTGGCCACCAAAAAGAATATCACATAAAACGTTACCACATCTGCCAAAATTTTTCATTGCTCATAAAACAAAAAAAAACCGGCAGTACTAAATCTGTCCGGAGGGAGAAAAAACAGCATCAGCCATAAGACTTCAGCTATAAAACATTAACTCCGTCTGCGCAAGAAATTAAGGTAAAGAAGATTTGTTATTTGGTAATATCCGTTAAACAAAACAAACATTTGTTATCTGGAAATATCCGTTAAACAAAACAAACATTTGTCATCAGGTAATATCCGTTAAACAAAACAAACATTTGTCATCAGGTAATATCCGTTAAACAAATACATCTTAGACCACTTGCGGTCTTGGACAGCATCGAGCAACTAAAAAAACTTAGCCACCCGCTTTGTTTAAGGTTTTTAAAACATTAAAATCAAAGAGTCAAGCATTTTTAACAAAAAAATAATTTTTTTAAATTAACCTTAAAGATGCTTGCTTGATGAGCAAAAATATGCTACAATATTTTAAAATAAGTCATAAAAGTGAGGTGTGAGATGGATAAAGCTATTACGGAAGAACTAAATAAATACTGGAAAGACTTACCGGAAAAAATGACCGATAAAGAAGCAGTATTTTTGTTAAAAGCAAGTCACGCTCTAGATTTTCACAAAGAAAAAGGAACAGAATCGGAAGCATTTTTATCCTCTCCTCAACAGTTGTTAGAAATCTATCATAAAAGCATAGAAGAAGTTATGCCTGCTATTAATAACACCATGAATGCGATGATGGAACATCCGGAAAATTTAGATATTATGATGAAACTTCAAAACATGATGGAACAACCATTTTATATGAGCGCGCAGAATTTTGAAGAAAATTCATCTCTTCCCGATAGACCCCTAACCAAAGACGATATCAAAGAATTTAAAAAATCATTTTCCCAAGAGCAACTGAATAATATGTTACTTCCGGCACACGAAATAACCGAAATACGCAAAAAACACCCGGAGATGAAGTTTAGCCAAGCGCATGACTGCTTTGCGAGCATGCAAGCGATAGCCGAATTTCATTTTGGTGAGATGATGGGAAAAGATTTAAAAGCAAGTATGGAATTAAGCAAAGAAGGACTCAGTGAGCAACACGATTTAAGAAACATCGTCATGCAACATCCGAGAGAAGTATTAGTTTTAACCGACGGTTATAAAGATACCAAAATACATGGCTTGGGTGATTTTATCGCCAAGATTAATACGGTAAAAGAGAAAGCTCAAGATATTGATGCCACAGATTTAGCTGCCGGATTAAACAAGTTGCAGAAAGAAAAATTAAGTGGCATGGATAAGAAGATGGGAATTGGCGGAGAATTTAAGGAAACGCTGGTCATAAATCCGCATAAGAACATTGCTTCAGAAAGATAAAAAGGAGAAAAAGATGTCCTACTCGAAATACAATGATCCGTCCGCCTTGATATGCGAAATGTGTCTACCGATGACGCAGGAAGAAATGTTAAATATGGCAGATTTAGGAGCAGAGATAAAAACGAATTCCGAGATAGCAAAAGAATATCCGCGCATCGTAAAAATGAAGTATCTTAACTACATTCGCGAAAAAGAAGAAAACAATTACACGCCGATTCGTTTCAGTGAGTTAGATGCCGAAATAAGGGAACAAATCAAAGAAACAACTCTAAAAAAAGAATATCCGCTTTTACCCGAATATGCTAAATTTGAGGACAGCAAAAATGTCAATAAGGATAATCAAAATCATCTCTTAGCAAAAATTGCCGATATAAAAAAACAAATCGAAAGCAATTAAGTAATTATTTTAGTGCTGACCAGCACCGCTCCGCGCGTAGCGGCGCCCTGCGCGTAGCAGACAGCCATAAGGCTGTTCGTGCCGAGCGAAGTGAGAAATGATTTTTTTGAGAAGCAAAAAAATCATGCTCGGCACATTAAATTTCGTCATTACGAACGACAACACCGCGTGGCAATCTTCTTCGTCATTACGAACGACAACACCGCGTGGCAATCCTCTTTCTCGTCATTGTGAGGAGCGAAGCGACGTGACAATCCTCTTCCTCGTCATTGTGAGGAGCGAAGCGACGTGACAATCCTCTTCTTCGTCATTGTGAGGAGCGAAGCGACGTGACAATCCTCTTCTTCGTCATTGTGAGGAGCGAAGCGACGTGACAATCCTCTTCTTCG
>Ga0310694_10002231_pt1 | contig 20327 bp, 17 predicted proteins | sample 174DNAGHGhighgp2_FD_203884 | JGI IMG/M metagenome (GOLD analysis project Ga0310694, IMG submission 203884) | Sheep rumen microbial communities from Palmerston North, Manawatu-Wanganui, New Zealand - 1742 DNA GHGhigh gp2 (v2) (version 2) | ecosystem: Host-associated > Mammals > Digestive system... | reverse complement strand
TTTCCTTGCGCAGGAAGGCATACATATAAACAGGTGAAATCCGTTCATACAGCCCATTCACTGCGATGATTGCCTTCTTCGGTTCTTCCGCCACATGCCCGTCGAACGCGCCCACAGTTCCGGCCAGCGCCATGACTTCGCTGTAGTCCTTCTCCCATGCCTCATCCGAAGGATAGATATGGCCCAGGTCCCACTTGTACTTGTCTTCGATTTCACTCCGTTTTCTGATTTCCGCCATGTTTTTCCCTCCCGGTTCATATTGTGGTTTTTTAATTGCCAATGGATTACTTTTTCTCATAAATGAGCGAACGAACGGCTGCCGGTGCTTCTGCTCCGTTCGGGGTAAAAAGGATCTTCCCGTCCCGGATGGCCAGGATGCCCGTCGATCCTTTCAGTTCCTTCTTTTCCAGCAGCAGCCGCATCAGCTTTTCCGTCAGGCCGGGCCCGCCGCTGCGTTCGAAGCAGTCTTTCCAGATCGTGCATTTGCATCCGTTCTCTGTGCAGCTGAAGGCAATTGCCGTTTCACGCAGTTTTCCTTTTCCGCATACCGGGCAAACCGTATCCTCCAGCACGGCGGATTTCATTCCGCCTTTGGACCCGTATTTTTTCCTGCGCTGGTCTTCCGGGAACGCAAGCGGTTTAGCCTTGTCCCGGGCGTATTCCACCAGGAAAGCGCTCATTTTGCGGATTCCGTCCATAAACCGTTCCGGGTCCTGTTTTCCGTCGGTGATTTCATGCAGCGCCAGCTCCCATCGGCCGGTCGTTTCAGGGCTTGCGATTTCCTGAGGCATCACGTCAATCAGCATGACACCTTTGTCTGTCGCGTTCAGCGTTTTTCCCCGGCGTGCCGCATAACCGACCTTGATCAGCCGCTCAATGATCGCCGCCCTCGTTGCCGGCGTGCCGATGCCGCTGCCCTTCATCAGCCGGACGAGTTCCTCGTCTTCCAGGTCTTTCCCGGCTGTTTCCATGGCAGCCAGCAGGCTTGCATCTGTGTGCGGGGCCGGGGGCTTCGTCTGGTCCTCCCGGATCTGGGTATTCCTGACCCCGCGGGTATCGCCCTGCCGGAGCTGCGGCAGCGGCCCTTCCTCTTCCTCCTCTTCCGGCTTTGCTTTCTTTCTCGTTTTCGGCGGTTTTTCAAGTGCCGGCACGTCGTGCCATCCGTTTACCACCGTCACGCGCCCGTTCGTCCGGAATGTATGTTCCCCGACAGCCGTGACAATCTTCGTGGCGTCATATTCGCAGGCAGGGTAAAAGGCTGCCAGCATGCGCCGCGCCACCATGTCGTAGAGGTTTTTCTCATCCTCCGAAAATTTTGAAACATCCGCTTTTTTCGCCGTCGGAATAATCGCATGGTGATCCGTAACCTTGCTGGCATCAATGGTCCTGCGGGTTACCGGAAGCTTACCGTCCGGCATCGCACCGGGCACATACTGCCGGTAGCTTTCAGGCAGCAGCTTCATGGTCTGTACGACGCGGGGAATCATGTCCGGCGGCAGGTAACGGCTGTCCGTACGGGGATATGTCAGCGCCTTGTGCGTTTCATACAGGCTCTGGGCCGTTTTCAGCGTTTTGTCCGCCGTGAAGCCGAGCATCCTGTTTGCGTCCCGCTGGAGGCTGGTCAGGTCGTAAAGCTGCGGCGGCAGTTCCTTTTTCCGGATCGTTTCCGCCTGTGTCACCGTGCCGGTCTTTCCTTTCACGTCTGCTGCGATCGCGTCTGCTTCTTCCCGTGTTTTCAGGTGTGTATCCGGATCCAGTTTTTCAGAAAAGAATGTTCCGCGGTAATCGCCAAAGTCCGCTGTCAGGGTGCAGTAACCCTCCGGTTTGAAGTTTTCGATCTCTTTCCGCCTTTTCACCAGGATGGCAAGCGTCGGGGTCTGTACGCGCCCGACACTCAGCAGCGTGTTGTACTTCAGGGTAAAAGCACGACTTGCGTTCATACCGACCAGCCAGTCCGCCCTGCTGCGGCAGCGCGCGCTTTCATACAGGCCGTCGTAATCCTCGCCGGGACGGATCGTACTGAATCCTTCCCGGATCGCTTCATCCGTCATGGAAGATATCCAAAGCCGCCGGAACGGTTTTTTGCATCCCGCCTTTTCATAGATATACCGGAAGATCAGTTCGCCTTCCCGCCCGGCATCCGTCGCGCAGATCAGGGAATCTGTATCCTTGTCGTTGATCAGTTTTTTGATCCTGGCAAACTGCGCTTTGGTTCCGGAAAGAACCTTCAGCGGAATCTCGTCCGGCAGGATCGGAAGCGTGGCAAAAGACCACCTTTTGTACTTTTCATCCATTTCATCCGGTTCAGCCAGCGCGACCAGATGCCCTACGGCCCAGGTGACGATATACTGTTCGCCGACCAGGCATCCGTCCCCGGATGTCCGGCAGCCGATCACCCGCGCAATATCACGCCCGACGCTTGGCTTTTCGGCCAGCACCACAATCTTCCCCATTGCGCGCCTCCTGTCTCTGCACTTCCGTCAGGTCCGGGTTTCCGCGTTTTCTCCGCTGTTTTCATCTTTGCGCGCGGCGCACTCTTTTGTGCATCCGCCGCACCCGCAGGAGCATCCCCCGCTGTTTTTCTTTTTCCTCATAACGCTGATTGCCCGCCCTGCCGCGCAACCGGCAAGGATCAGGATAAGGATATCCCAGAAATTCATCTTTTCACCCCGCTCCGAAAAGTTTCCCGATCATCTGGACAATGAGCGCGGCAACCCAGGCAATCCCGCACTGCCACAGCACTGTAAACCAAGCCCATTTCCGGCCCATTTCCCGGCGTATGGCTGCGATCGCGGCGACACACGGCGTATAGAGCAGGCAGAACACAAGCATGCAGCACGCTGTCAGCGGGCTGATTGCGCCGCTGATCCCGCCTGCTGCCGTGAACAGGAGCCCGGTAACGGAAACGACGCTTTCCTTTGCCATGAATCCGCTGATCAGGGAGGTTACGAGGCGCCAGTCCCCCATGCCGAGCGGCACGAAGACCGGTACCAGGACTCCGGAAACCACAGCAAGCATGCTGTCCGGGGAGCCGTCTTCCACCAGGTTCAGGTGGAAATTAAAGCTTTTCAGGAACCAGACGGCAATGGTGGCAACCAGGATCACCGTAAAGGCGCGCTGCAGGAAATCCTTTGCCTTTTCCCACATCAGCATCAGGACATTCTTCGGGCTCGGGATCCTGTAATTCGGCAGTTCCATCACGAAGGGCACTGCATTCCCTTTAAACAGCGTTTTCCTGTAAACCAATGCAATCAAAATGCCCATCAGGATCCCAAGCAGGTACAGCCCGGTGATAATCAGCCAGCTGCTCTGCGGAAAGAATGCCGTAACGAAAAAGCTGTAAATGGGAAGCTTTGCCGTACAGCTCATAAAGGGCGTCAGCAGGATCGTCATCTTCCTGTCCCGGTCGCTTGGCAGTGTCCGTGTCGACATCACCGCCGGAACCGTGCAGCCGAAACCGATCAGCATCGGAACAATGCTCCGTCCGGAAAGCCCGATGCGCCGGAGCAGCTTATCCATCACAAAGGCAACGCGCGCGATATAACCGCTGTCCTCCAGCAGGGAGAGGAAAAGGAACAGGATAATAATCAGCGGGAGGAAGCTCAGCACGCTGCCTACGCCGTCAAAAAGGCCGTCCAGCACGAGCCGCTGGATCACGTCGTTTACATGGACAGACTCCATCCCGCGGGCTGTCAGTTCCTTGAGCGAATCGATCCCTGAAGCCAGGAGGTCCTGGAAAAACGGGCCGATCAGGAAGAATGTCAGGAAGAATACAAGCGCCATAATCCCGATAAACAGCGGAATTGCAGTATATTTCCCGGTCAGCACCTCATCCAGTTTCCGGCTGCGGACATGTTCCCTGCTCTCTTTCGGGCGGATCACGCATGCATCGCAGACGCGTTCGATATAATCAAACCGCATATCTGCAATGGCAGCGCTCGGGTCAAGCCCGCGCTCTTTTTCCATCTGGAGGACGATATGCTCCAGCATTTCTTTTTCATTCCCGTCCAGGTCCAGCCGTTCCTCGATCCGCGTATCGCCCTCGATCAGTTTTGCCGAGGCGAATTCGACGGGAACCCCGTTCCTCTCGGCGTGGTCTTCAATCAGGTGGCTTACCGCATGCAGTGCGCGGTGCATGGAGCCGCCATGGTCGTCAGGGCTGCAGAAATCCTGCGGGATCGGCTTCTCCTGGTATTTTGCGATGTGGACCGCGTGGCGTACCAGTTCGTCGACGCCTTCGTTCTTCGATGCTGAAATCGGCACGACAGGGACGCCGAGCATGTTTTCCATGGTATTGATGTCCACGGTGCCGCCGTTTCCCCGCAGCTCATCCATCATGTTCAGGGCAACCACCATCGGGATTTCCATCTGCAGGAGCTGCATCGTCAGGTAAAGGTTCCGCTCCATATTGGTTGCATCCACGATATTGATGATCGCCTTCGGTTTCTGGTTCAGCACAAAATCGCGCGAAACCAGTTCTTCGCTGGAATACGGCGACATGGAATAAATACCGGGCAGGTCCGTAATCAGCGTATTCTGGTAGCCGCGGATCACGCCGTCCTTCCTGTCGACCGTCACGCCCGGAAAATTGCCGACATGCTGGTTGGAGCCGGTCAGCTGGTTGAAAAGGGTGGTTTTTCCGCTGTTCTGGTTGCCGACCAGGGCAAAGGTCAGCAGTGTACCCTCCGGCAGCGGGTCCCCCGTGCCCTTGGGATGAAAGATGCCTTCCTCACCCAGGCCCGGGTGCGGCATCGCCCTGCGCTCTGCTTCAGGCTTTTTTTCGGCGTTTTCCCGGTCTGCCGGCGTCACGCGGATCTGCGCCGCATCATCCATCCGCAGCGTCAGTTCATACCCCCGGATCATCAGTTCCATCGGGTCGCCCATCGGCGCAAGCTTGACCACGGTCACATCCACGCCCGGGATCAGGCCCATATCCAGGAAATGCTGGCGCAGTGCGCCTTTCCCGCCTACTTCCTCAATCCGTGCACTCTTCCCCGGTTTCAGTTCTTTTAATGTCATCATGCTGCATCCTTCAGTCATCTGTTTTTTGCCGGCATCGTTCGTCATGCCCTGATGCCGTATACCCTCATTGCATTCTCCGTGGTATACCCTGCAACCTCCTCAGCCGTTTCCCCGCGCAGCTCTGCCAGTTTCATGCCCACATACCGCACGTTCGCGGGCTCGTTGCGTGTCCCGCGCACCGGCTCAGGCGCCATATACGGACTGTCCGTTTCAATCAGCAGCCTGTCCCTGGGAACGAGCAGTGCCGCTTCCTGCAGCTTCGGCGCTTTCCTGAAGGTCAGCGGCCCGGCAAAGGAAATATAGTAGCCCAGCTTCAGGTATTCCTTCGCCATCTCCGCGCTCCCGGAAAAGCAGTGGATAATGCCGCCGGTCAGCCTGTCCTTCATGCCCTTCATGATTTCGAGCATGTCCCCGTGTGCGTCACGGATATGGAATACTACCGGAGCGCCGATTTCCCACGCCAGTTCCATCTGGCGGATGCACACCCTGCGCTGCACGTCCCTGGGACTGAAGTCATAATAGTAATCCAGGCCGATCTCGCCGATCGCGCGGATATCCCCGTTCCTGAACCAGGCCGCGATCTCCCCGCAGTCTTCTTCCCGGAAACCCTTTGCTTCATGGGGATGGATGCCGCCCGCGGCAACCGCCCCGGGGTGTTCCTTCGCAAAAGCGATCGCGTGCCGGGAAGTCGCCATATCGCTCCCGATCACCGCAAAACGGGTAATACCGTGCTCACGCATGCGCGTCAGCACGGTATCCCTGTCTTCGTTGAATTTTTCCTCGTCCACATGGCAGTGGCTGTCAAACCATTCCGTCATCCGATGATGGCACCGTCCTCCACGCCGTCCTCCACGCTCATCAGGCGCAGGTTTCCGTTGTCGTCCATTGCGCTCAGGATCATTCCCTGGCTCTCGATGCCGGCAAGCTTTGCTGTCTTCAGGTTGGTAATCACAGCCACCTGCCTGCCGACAAGCGTTTCCGGATCATACCATTTCTGGATACCGCTGACGACGGTGCGTTCCCCGTCCTTGCCCAGGCTCAGGGTAAACTTCAGCAGTTTGCTGCTCTTTTCCACCTTTTCACAGGCCTTCACCCGGGCCACCTGGATCTTGCATTTGAAGAAATCGTCGATCGCAATCTCTTCCGGATACTCCGGTTCGTCATGCTTCTTTTCAGCCTTTTCGGCTTTCTTCTCCTGCTTTTTCTCCGCTTTTTCCGCTTTCTTCTCTTCCTTTGCGCTGCCGTTGCTGAGCGCTTCCAATTCCTTCATGACGTCAATCCGCGGGAACAGCGCTTCCCCTTTGCAGACCTTGATCCCGTCCGGCAGCATCCCAAAGCAGTTCAGGGAATCCCAGGTCTTCAGGTTCCCATCCGCAACGCCCAGCTGGGTGAAAATCCGTTCCGGCGTCGAGGGCATGAACGGACCGATCAGGACAGCAACAAACCGGACGCATTCCGCGAGGGTCAGCAGCACATTGCCCAGCAAACCTTTTTTCTCCGGATCCTTGCAAAGGATCCAGGGCTGTGTCAGGTCGATATATTTATTGCATTCGCCGACCACTTTCCAGATCTCTGTCAGGGCCTGGGAAAACTGCAGCTTGTCCATCTGCTCGCTCACGAGGGCAGGCAGTTCCGCGCAGTGCTTCCGCAGCTCGGCGCCGGTATTTTCTTCAGCATCCTTATCCCAGGCCGGGATGATCCCGTCGAAATACTTCTCGATCATCGCAACCGTCCTGCTGACCAGGTTGCCAAGGTCGTTTGCCAGGTCGGCATTCATGCGGGTCAGGAAGCTTTCGTTGGTATAGTTGCCGTCTGCGCCGAACGGCATCTCCCGCATCAGGTAATAACGCAGCGGATCAACCCCGTAACGGGCCACAATGGGTCCGGGATATACCACGTTCCCCTTGCTCTTGCTCATCCTGTCCGCACCGAAAAGCAGCCAGCCGTGGCCGAATACCTGCTTCGGCAGCGGCAGGCCGAGTGCGTGCAGCATAATAGGCCAGTAAATGGTATGGAACCGCACGATTTCCTTGCCGACAAGGTGTACATCGGCCGGCCAGTATTTCCGGAAAAGCTCGTCGTGCTCCGTGCCGTATCCCAGCGCGGTAATATAGTTGCTCAGTGCGTCAATCCATACGTATACGGTATGCTTTTCGTCAAAATCAACCGGTATGCCCCACTTCACGCTTGTCCGGCTGACGCACAGGTCCTGCAGCCCCGGCCGCAGGAAGTTTGTCAGCATCTCGTTGGCCCGTTTCGCAGGCTGGATGAAATCGGGATGCGTCTCGATATAGTCAATCAGCCAGTCCTGGTACTTGCTCATCTTGAAGAAATAGCTTTCTTCCCTCATGGGCTGGCAGGGGCGGCCGCAATCAGGGCAGACCTTTACGCCGTCCTTTTCCACCAGCTGTGTGGGCGTCCAGAAGCTTTCGCAGGGCGTGCAGTACATGCCTTCATATTCAGCCTTGTAAATGTCCCCCTGGTCATAGAACTGCCGGAAGATCTTCTGTACGATCTTCATATGGCGTTCCTGCGTCGTGCGGATGAAGTCATCGTATTCGATATTCATCAGCTTCCAGAGGTCCTGCGTTTCGGCGACAATCTTATCCACGTATTCGATGGGGGTTACGCCGGCTTCCGCTGCTTTTTTCTCGATTTTCTGGCCGTGTTCATCGGTGCCTGTCAGGAAATACGTATCGTAGCCCTGCAGCTTCCTGAAACGGGTCATAGTGTCCGCTGCCACTGTCGTATATGTATGGCCGATGGTCATATTCCCCGAAGGATAATAAATCGGCGTAGTAATGTAGTAGGTCTTCTTCTCCATTGTTTTCGCCCCCAACTTCATAACTGATGACTGGAACTGGCCAGTAAAAAACGAAAACGGGCTGTTGCACCGCAACAGCCCACTTTCCATACTCCGTTACTGAGCTTCGGCCGCGGTCTCCACGGGATACACGGAAACCTGCTTGCGGTCCTTGCCCAGGCGCTCGAACCGGACGATCCCCGTCGTCTTGGCGAACAGGGTGTCATCCTTGCCAATACCGACGTTGTGGCCGGGATGGATATGGGTGCCGCGCTGACGAACAAGAATGTTGCCCGCGAGGGCCATTTGGCCGTCCGCCCGCTTCGGTCCGAGGCGCTTGGATTCGCTGTCGCGTCCGTTACGGGTGGAGCCCATTCCCTTTTTATGAGCGAACTGCTGCAGATTAAGCTTCATCATGGTCGTTTCCTCCGTTCTTTAATGGGAAAGTGATTGAATCTTCAATGTGACGTTTCGCGGATAGGCATCCGCCAGATCGGTCAGCCCCTGTTTCAGGGCTCCCATCAGGATCTGCGCTTTCGCATTCTCTTCCGGCTTCAATTCCGGAAGCCTGAATTCCAGTACGCCTTCCTGGTTTTCCGTAATTTCAGGAATAATGCTGCATACTGTTTCCAGCGAATTCACGCAAGTGCATCCGAGGATTGAAACTGCGGCACAGACGATATCCCTGCCCGCTTCGGCCTGCCCGCTGTGGCCGGTGATCCGGCACGCGGTGTATCCGTCCTCCCCGAGATACAGAACCGCAGAGATCATTATGCGTTGATCGCGGTGATCTCCACCTTGGTATACGGCTGGCGGTGGCCGATCTTCCGGCTGGAATCCTTCTTGCTCTTGTACTTGTAAACGGTGATCTTCTCACCCTTCACCTGTGCGAGCACCTTGCCTTCAACCTTGGCACCTTCCAGAACGGGGTTTCCGACTTTCACATCTCCTTCGCCGCCGATCATCAGCACGTCGAAAGAAATCTTGGAATCAGCTTCCTGGTTGACTTTGTCGATGTAGATTACATCGCCCTGGGATACACGGTATTGCCTGCCGCCCGCTGCGATAATAGCATACATGGGACAGCACCTCCTGAATTCATACTCGCCGGGATATTGAGGTTGCGCAAGCGCATTTGGACAGACCTCTCCCGAGCGGCTTACCAAGACAATTTATCACCTTTCATATGCTGTGTCAAGGATTTTCTGCGTCTTTTTTCTGCTGCAGCGGTTCTTCCTCGAAATCTTCCTCCACATCCGGCATGTGTTCGCATACCATCAGGTAGGCGTCTTCCTGGTTGTCCTCATAATAGCGCTTCCGTTTCCCGACGCTTACAAATCCGAGCGACCTGTACAGGTTCTGGGCCCGCTCATTGCTTACGCGGACTTCCAGTGTCGCGTAGTTCGCGCCGAGGTTCGAAAGGTATTGCAGCAGGGATTTCGTCAGCTGTTTTCCGATGCCTTTTCCGCGGCTTGCTTCTGCCACGGCGATATTGGTAATGTGGCTTTCATCCAGGATGATCCACGCGCCTGCGTATCCGACAACCTGCCCGTCCGCTTCCGCGACCAGGTATCTCGCCGCCACGTTCCGTTCCAGTTCATGGCAGAAGCTTTCCCGGCTCCACGGCCTGGCAAAGGTGTCCCGCTCAATGGCAGTCACGGCGTCAACATCCTCCATGCGCATCCGCCGGATGGTCACAGTTTCTTCCCTCATGCCCGGTCCATCCCCATCGCTTCCAGCAGTTTTTTGTTCTTCTGCGCGTTTGGCGGCCGCAAATATGTTGCCTGCAGGTTCAGGTAGTCTGTCGGTGTTCCGCTCTCCAGCGCGATCAGGCCGGCTGCGGACGGACGGAGGTAACTCAGGTGTGGCGGGGCAAACTCCGCTTTCCCGCCGAGGATTTCCCGGATCCCGTCACGGTGCACCGGCATTCCGTCGCCGAGGAACAGGAAGCGCTCTCCCAGCGGAAGGATTTTCGCAAGGAATTCCCCAAGCTTCAGCGGTTCGTCCCCGAGCAGCCGCACGCCGTTCCTGAAGGCGGCGCCGTATACCTGTCCGGCCCGGGCGTCCTGGATCGGGCAGATAATGCCGTCAAAAGAACCTGCAGAGCGGCTCAGCGCCTCCAGGGCATCCACGGCGATGCAGGGAATTCCCAGGCCGTGGGCCAAGCCTTTGGCCGTTGCCACGCCGATGCGTACGCCCGTGAAGCTTCCCGGGCCGGTAACCGCCGCAACCGCATCCAGCTCCTCCCGGGTGACGCCGGCGGATGCGAGCGCGGCTTCCGCCATGGGCATCAGGTTCGCCGAATGCGTGTTCCTGTTCTGCGCGGTGTATTCGCACAGCACCTTCCGGTCCTCCATCACAGCGACGCCGCATACCGGCCCTGATGTGTCAATAACAAGCAATTTCATTGTCTTATTCTCTCTCCGGTCCTGTGCCCGGCTGTCAGCGTCCTGCTGTGTTTACAGGCTGCCGGACGTAATTTTCCGTTCGTTCCCGCCGGTTGCTTCCAGCGAAATATGAAACGCGTTTTCCGGAACTGCCTCCGGGCATCTTTCCGCCCATTCAACCACGGCAATCCCATCTCCGCCGAGGTATTCGTCCATGCCCAGTTCGTACAGTTCGTCCGCGCTTTCCAGCCGGTACCAGTCAAAATGGTACAGCGGGCAGCGGCCGCTTTCATATACATTCAGGATTGTAAAAGTCGGGCTTGTGACCGTTTCCGTTACGCCCAGGCCTTTTGCGATCCCCCTCGCCAGTTCGCTTTTCCCGGCGCCGAGTTCGCCTTCCAGTACCACGGTATCACCGGGCTGCAGCCGGGCTGCGAGCTTTTCGCCGAGCGCCCGCGTTTCCGCCGCGCTGTGGCTTTCCACTGTCAGCATTTCAGCCATGCAGCTCCTTCCGGGCGAATGTTCAGCAGCGTGCATGCGCCTTTCCCGAACGTGCTGTCCATGGTCCTGACAAAGCGTTCCGTCTCTTCCGCCGGAACAAAATTCAGCGTCGTTCCGGCAAATCCGCCGCCATGGATGCGCCATGCGCCTTTTCCCGCCAGCATCTGTTCAGCCATGCACAGCGCAAGGCTCAGGCTCTGGTCCGTCACCGGCGCATATACGTTTTGCAGGTACATAAAACTTGACCGCCCGCTGTCGATGATCAGCTGCAGGAAATCATGGATACGGTCTTCTTCCAGGGCTGCCACCTGGCACGGCACCCGATTATCTTCATTCACGAAATGAAATGCGCGCATCAGCGCCCGTTCCCCGGCCTCCGCCCGGATCTCCCCTGCCTTGTCCAGCAGCTGCGCGGCCGTCACATCCCGCAGGAAATCCCGGCCGAAGCAGGCAGCAACAGCCTTCATTTCGCCGGGAATCGCCGCATATTGGTCTGTGAGGCCGGCGTGCGATCCGCCCGTAGCCACTACAACCAGGGAGTATCCCCGCTTCGCAAAGTCATACTGCAATGCACGGACGCCGGGTTCCGACGGATCCCGGAAATCGACCGTCACCAGCCCGCCCGCAGCGCTTGCCATTTGGTCCAGCAGCCCGGAAGGCTTCCCGAACCAGGTGTTTTCGGCTTTCTGGCTGATCTGCGCACGCAGTACAAAAGGCATGTCAAACCGGTTGTACAGTGCATCCAGCACCCCTGTCAGCATCACTTCCAGTGCCGCGGAGCTGCTCAGCCCGCTGCCCCCGGCCACCGTTGAAGTAACAGCCGCGTCAAATCCGCCGATTGCGTATCCCGCCTCCGCCATACCGGCAGCAACGCCGCGGATCAGCGCTTTTGTGGTGCCGGCTTCTTCCGGGTGAACCGATAAGTCTGCCAGGTCCATTTCAATGGCCGGATATCCTTCGCTGTGGAAGGAAACCTTCATGTCGTCCCTTGCTGTTGCCGCGCACAGGGCGTCGAGGTTCACAGCAGCCGCCAGCACGCGCCCGTGGTTATGGTCGGTATGGTTCCCGCCGATCTCCGTCCGTCCCGGTGCGCTCACCAGTGCAACCTCGCCCCGGTCCCCAAAGAGTTCCCAGTGTTTCCTGATCAGCGCGGCATAGCGTTCCTGCTGCCTTTCAACCGTCTCTTCGCCTTCTCCGTAAAGGGCTGCGAGCCTCTCCCGGATTTCCTGTGTGCCAAGGTTCCGGATCATCCGTTCACAACGATTCATATTTCCTCCGTTTTGCCGCTGGTTTCAGTTTTTGAGGTATTTCTGGAAAATGCCGATGATCTTCTGCAATCCCTTTTCGTCGACAGTCCTGCAGAAGATTTCCCACTGTTCGTCGTCCAGCGGAACGTCGCCCGTTACAAACCTTGCCATGGCCGTTTCCGCATATGCGGAAAGATCTTTCTGGATCCGTGCCGCTTCCTGCTCGTCTTCCTTGTCCATGATCACCGGCGGGTACGGCAGCACGGTGTATTGCCTGAATGCAAGCAGCTGGCTGATGTCTTCCCTTGCTTCCGCGTCGCTGTAGAGCGTCTGGAAAGCGCTCGGGCTGATGCCCGGAACCGACGCACCGCCGGTTCCGATCGTCCTTTCGGTCAGGATCTCCTGCGTCACGGTGTTCATGTCTTCGGCCCACTCCCACAGGCCGTCTTCGCGGAAATTGTATTCCTGGCCTTCCAGGCCGTACTGTGCCATGAGGGCGCCTGCTTCCGTATAGAGCAGGTTGACCCACCGGACCAGCTTTTCCGGTTCTTTGCAGCGCCGGGTGACCGCAAATGTGCCGCCGGCAATATGCCCCGCCAGGTCCCGGTATTTCCGCTCCCCGTTGTATTGCAGCGGCAGCAGCAGTTCGTACTGCGAAAGGCTTTTCGCAGGAATCACCGTCAGCGGGGACGAGGACATGATGATTCCGTACGGAATGGCAGCGTTCTCGTCTGTAATCTGCCGCATACTGTCCGCCATCGAAAAGCCCCTGCGGTCAATCAGCTTTTCTTCCCACAGTTCATGCAGCCATGAAAGGAATGCCCTGTTTTGCTCCGATGCCAGGGAGGAAGTGACCTTCCCGTCCTTCGCGGAGATATAGTAGTCGTTGTCTGTGATCCCGAACGCATGCCCCAGAAAGCGCAGTTCCCACATGCTGATAAACGCCAGCGGGACTTCGTCCTTCTTTCCGTTCCCGTTCGGATCCCCGTCCCGGAACGCCGTCAGCACCTTCTTCAGGCCTTCCGCGTCCGCCGGCGCTTCAAGCCCCAGCCTTGACAGCCACTTCGTGTTGATCCACATCACGTCGTTGTTCTGCAGTTCATTAAACGCCGGCAGGGCAGGAATCGCACCGTCGGGCATCGTCACCGCGGCCATCGCTTCCGGATCTTCCTGCAGCAGTTTCCACAGGTCGGGGGCATTTGCTTCCAGCAAAGGCTTCAGGTCAATCAGGACTCCCGCTCCGTACATATCCCTGATCTCCCCGGATTCCAGTTCGGCCTTGAACAGTACATCCGGAAGATCCGTGCCGCTGACGATTTCCTGTTTCCGGTTCTGCCAGCTGCTGTACTGGTTATGCTCCCGGAACTCGAAGGAAATCCCTGTCTGTTCTTCCATCCGTTTAAAGAAGAGATTGCTGTCCCACCGGCGGGTGGAATTTTCCCCGTCGAAGCCTTCCATGATAAAGTCAGGTGCTTTCTGCCCTTCTGCAGCCGCGTATCCGGCAAACAGGAATAGTATCGCTGCCGCCAGGCTCAGGATCCTTCTCACGCTGGTTTTCCTCCTCATGCTTTTTCCAGTCTGATCACGTTCCACGAAAGCGACGGCAGTTTCACGGTCAGCTTACCGCCGTCTACCTTCCCGCCGCGCACCTTCTTCGGCGCGACCTCGTCCGGTTTCTCCTCTGTATTGACCGCCTTCACGTCGTCATGGTGCAGCACAATGTGTTCTGCAATCTTCATCGGCCCGAAAGCGCGCAGGTCGCCGGAAAGGGTGATGTCGTCCTCCATGTCGCGGTTGACCGCGAAAATGGTCACGCTTCCGTCCTCTCCCATGGTCGCCGCGGCGTCCACCAGCGGGACCTTCTCGAAGTCCTTGCAGTCGTACACCGGGGACTGGATGATCGGCCGAAGGGATGTGCCCCGTCCGTACTTCGATGCGTGCATCATCGGCCAGAAGATCGTCTGGGCCCATACACCGCCGCCGTTGCGCGTCATGATCGGCGCAATGACATTCACCAGCTGCGCCAGGCATGCGACCTTCACCCGGTCCGCGTTCTTCAGGAAGGTGATCAGGATGGCCCCGGCCAGCAGCGCGTCCTCAAAATTATAAATGTCCTCCAGCAGCGGCAGCGCCCGCCCCCACTTGTCAGCCTTCCAGACTTCCTTGTCCTGCTCGTTGGAGTGGTACCAGACGTTCCACTCGTCGAACGACAGGTTCAGCTTCTTCTTCGCGTGCTTCTTGGCCCCGACTGCGTCGCAGAGGGAAACGACTTCCTTGATAAAGTCGTCCAGGTCCATGCTGCGTGCCAGGAATCCGGGTGTATCCCCGGTGGGATTGCCGTAATACCTGTGCAGGGATACATAATCCACGTTGCTGTAGCACTGGTCCAGCACTTCATATTCCCATGCGCCGTAAGTGGGCATATCGTGGCCGCAGCTGCCGCAGGCGACCAGTTCGATAGAGGGGTCGACCCATTTCATCATCTTTGCTGCTTCGTTTGCTGCACGGCCGTATTCATAGGCAGTTTTCGCACCCATCTGCCACGGGCCGTCCATTTCGTTGCCCAGGCACCAGAGCTTGATCCCCAGCGGGTTTTTTGCGCCGTTTTTAATCCGCAGGTCGCTCCAATAACTGCCGCTCTTGTGGTTGCAGTACTCGACGACATTGCGGGCTGCATCCGCGCCGCGGGTGCCGAGGTTGACGGCGTACATGACTTCCGTGTTGGCTTTCTTTGCCCAGTCGCAGAATTCATGCAGGCCGACTTCGTTCGTCTCCGTTGTCATCCAGGCCAGGTCCAACCGTTTCGGCCGCTGGTCCCTCGGTCCGATGGAATCTTCCCAGTTGAATCCGGAAACGAAATTCCCGCCGGGGTAGCGCACAACCGGAACCCCCAGCTCGCGTACTTTGCGGATCACGTCTTCACGGAATCCGTTTTTGTCCGCTGCGGGATGACCGGGCTCATAGATGCCCCCGTAAACCGCGCGGCCCAGGTGCTCGATAAAGGAGCCGTAAATACGCGGATCAATCCTGCCGATCGTATAGTCTTTGTCCAGAATCATGGTAGCCTTTTTCATGATGCTTCAATGCTCCCTTCCCTTGTCCGCCCGCAGTACGGGATGATTTCTCCCAACATTAAGTTATATTATATCAAATCTGTGCCGGCATTCCAACAAAAATCGGTTATTCGGGAAAAAACACCGTCAAAAAAGCCCCCGGGAGCATCCGTCCCGGAGGCTGTGCCAGGCCTGTGCGTTTACCAGAGCACTTTCTTGCTGTCGTCTGCCGCGGCGAAGGGACCGGGGATCGTTTCAACCCCGCGGGGATTCCCGAAATAGTCACGGTTGAAAATGATCTCCGTTCCGTCGGTGTTTTCGAATCTCTCTTCGGGCTCAAAAGCACATCCAAGGATGTCGCTCGTGATAATCCCGTCCCGGATTCCCTTCAGGCGGGTATACAGGTTCGTCTTCAGGAAAGGCTTTCCGTCCTTCCAGGCGAGTTCAACCTTTACGCCGCCCTTGGTGTCCACAAGGTTGTTCTTTTCCTTATGGTAGACAGTGGCGCCGTTGAAGTATGCGTTGCCGTCGACCCAAACGGGCAGGTGACCGAAGTGCGCAAGGGCAAGGTTACCCATATTCGGTTCCGCGCCCTCTTTGAACGGGGCCGCCCACTCTTCATACGTCGGGAAAATGTCGAACGGTGCCGTGCCGACTGTCTGGTGGTCGGAATCCGTGGGTTTCTTGCCGGGATCCGGCTTGTATGCCTGCACAAAGATGTTGTTGTAAATCCGGTCGTCCCCGTGCAGGATCGTCATGAAACCGGCAACCTCCGTGCGGTGGCGGATATGGTACGGCGTATAGCGCGGCTCGCGCTGTCCGTTGACGACGCTGTCCACGCCGCTGTTGATGAGGGAGAACCCGCCGAGCACCAGGTTATGGACGCAGGCGATCCCTTCGCTGGGGATCGTGATGCTCACAGGGCTCATCAGGATATTGTTGTCGATCAGGGTCGGTCCGTGGCCGACCTCGATGAAGATATCCGTGGAGAACATGGCGCCGAGGGCGTGTTCCCTTCCTTCCGGTCTCCAGTTGTCATGCATCAGGTTCTGGCTGATCCGGGCGCCCTGGGCTTCCCAGTCTAGCCACACGCCCATAATGCAGTTGTGGATGTGGTTCCTGCGGATGGTCACGTCGATCGCGGCATGCAGCTTGATGCCGGCTGTTTCCGCGCCGCCCAGCTGCTGGGAATTGCAGATATGGTGGATATGGCAGTCCTCGATGGTGGAGAACACGCCGCCCATCCGTCCGACGATACCTGTCTGTTCGCAGTGGTGTACCTCGCACCTGCGGATAATGTGCCCGCCGACCTTTTCCTTCAGCCAGCCATGGTACTGCCCGCGGCAGACCGCGTCCCGCTCCATCTGGGTCGGGCTCTTGACGCGTTTGGTATAGAAATACATGTCGTTTTCGGGATCCCGGTATTTGCCGAGCGAGATACCGCAGCAGCGGCTGTTGCTGACTTCGCAGTCCTCGATGATCCAGCCCCTGGACCAGTGGGGCCCGATCAGGCCGTCCTGGTAAGCAGCTGGCGGCGCCCAGGTCGTCGCAGCTTTGGTCAGCACGAATCCGCTGACAGTGATATAACCGATGCCGTTCCTGTCCGGCATGAAAACGTTCCTGCGTACAGCAATCTCGACCTTTTCCGCGTTCGGGTCCTTGCCCTGGAAGTTCGCGTACAGGACTGTTTCGTCCCCGTCCTGCTCCGTGTACCACAGGTACGCAGCTTCCTCCTGGTCCCATGCGCAGGGATCCGGCTTGCCGGCCTGGCACTCCTTCAGGGATGTCGTTTCATACATCGCCCGGTCGTTCAGGTAAACGGAACCGGTATGGCGCACCGTCGGCGCAAAATACCAGTCCCCGCACACCATCTCCCTGTAGGGGTTGTATGCACCGAATACGCCGTTATTTACGCGCGCTGTCCATGTCGTTCCCCTGACTTTTTTCCATCCGGTCACTTCTTCGGCGCCCGTGATCACAGCGCCTTTCGGTTCCGCGGAACGGTAGGTGATCCGCTGTTCCTCCGTTCCGGCATGCACGGGGTTTACATATTCGCGGTAAACGCCCGGTGCCACGAGGACCTCGTCCCCGGGCAGCGCCACCTTCGCGGCGTCGTTGATCCGCCGGAATGGCATTTCCCTGCTGCCGTTGCCTTCGCGCCCCGCATTGATGTCGACATAATAAATCATGTGCTCTCCTCCTTCAGTGTCTTTATGCATTTTCATTTGTCCCCGGCCGCGTAGCGCCCGGTCAGTAAATCATGTAATTGCCTGTCAGCATCAAGAGGCAGAAGAAATACAGGCAGTTGTCGTAATAGCGCCGTACACCCTTGCGCAGCGGCGTCCCGGCGAAGATCCTCAGGAACTTTTCACGGTGTTCGCTGCTGCTCGAAATGGACGCCGCGCCAAGCACCGCGAGGATCGCGGTCGGATGCATGGCCGGTTCCTCCTGCGGCGTTCCGTCCAGTTCATACGCCCGCAGGTCCTGCAGGTCCTGCTTTGCAAAGAAATCCTGCAGGCGCGTTGTGACGGCATCCTCTTCCGGATGGCTCCCGAACCACAGGTGGTCCAGTGCAATATTCTCAGCCACCCGGTACGCATCAGAATAATAGACCCAGGGTTTGCGGAAGAGCAGCACCGTTTTCCCGTCATAATCGGCGTATTCCGGGCTCAGGCCGGTGACCGGGTCCGCAGATTTCACCAGGTACTTCCGGCTTTCCTCCGCCGCGCGTTTCCAGAACGGCCTGTCCGCTTCGTCCGCCCGCATGGCAAACAGCTCGTAAAAGTGCGGCAGGTGATAACTCGGGTCGGAAATCTTCATTTCCGGCACAAACCGGATGTATGCGTTTTCCGGCTCCCACATCGGCTGCCCGCCGGGCACCATCTCATGCTGGTGCACCGTATGCCGCAGGATTTCCCTCGCCTGTTCCGCATAGTTGAAAATACCTTCGCCGTCTCCCCACCGGTCGGAGGCCATGAACAGCGCCATGGCGAAATACTCCTCGCCGTCCGGGGCCGGCCCTTCCGCGTTGTGCTTCCCGTTCAGCTGCACAGACCATGCGAAATAGCCGGCGTGGGGCCCTTCCCGAAGGCGCATATACCTGTCTGTGAATCTCCACAGCCGGTCGAAGATATCTTTCCGGTCCATCTGGACGCACATCATCATCCCGTAGCTCATGCCCTCGGTGCGCGCGTCCGTGTTGCCGGTGTCCACCATGCACCATGCGTCCTCATCCGTATGGTAGCAGAAGTTTTCTTCTGGATCAAAGAAAATCGTTTCAAAAGCCTGCTCCACGCGTTTCCGTGCTTCTTCCCCGCCGATCCCGATCTCCGCCAGGTAATTTGGGTATTTTCCGTTCCTGAATGCTCCTTCGCCCATTGCCTGCCCTCCGGAATATCAAATTGTTGCTGTTTCCGTTTCCCCGGGATAGTTGTACGAACTTTTTCTATATTTTAATCGCTGTCCGCTGCTGATGTCAAGCTTGTCTTTCCGCCCTTCCGCCGATATAATGCTTCCGGGGAATGTCTTTTTCCCGCCGCCTGCCCTGATCCATGACCAGCCAGCCAACCGGAGGTGCTTATGCGTATCCTGCTGATCCGCCATGCGGAACCTGATTATTCCATAGACTCCCTGACGGCGAAAGGCCGGGTTGAAGCGGAACTGCTCAGCCGGAGAATGGAGCATTACAGCATTCGTGATTTTTACGTTTCCCCCCTCGGCCGTGCAAAGGATACAGCCGCTTACACCCTGGAAAAGCTCGGCCGTACTGCGGAGGTCCTGCCCTGGCTCGCTGAATTCCGGGGCCGTTGTGTCAATCCGGAAACGGGGCGCAAAAGTTTGCCCTGGGACCTGCCCCCGCGCCTGTGGTCCGCACTTCCGGGTGCGCACGATGTCCGGTGCTGGACTGAGGCGCCGCTCTTTGCCGGCAGCGATGTCGCGGCAATCTGGAAGGAAACAGCGGACGGGGCGGATGCGCTGCTTGCCCGGTACGGATTCCGGAAGGACGGTCCGGTCTGGCGCAGCAGCGGCAACACCCGCGATACAATTGCCGTCTTCTGCCATTTCGGTATTTCCATGGCTTTCGCCGGTTACCTGATGGATATTTCTCCCCTGGAGCTCTGGCACAGGACGCTGACCCTGCCTTCCTCCGTCACGGAACTGGTGACCGAGGAACGCGTTTCCGGGGAGGTTTCCTTCCGGATGACGCGCCTCGGGGATATTGCACACCTTGAATCCGCGGGCGAAAAAAGAAGCACTGCCGGCCTCTTCCCGGAGTGCTACACAGGAATTGATTCAACGGATCCCGCCGTGAACGGCACGCTCGGTACCGAACCGCTGTACTGATGCCTCCTGCCCGGCTTTGGAATTGTGCCCGTCCGGCAGGCATCAGTATGCAAACTGGAAAATACAGAATGCAGCGTACACGACCAGCAGGATGATTCCCTGCAGCCGGGTCAGCTTCCCCTGCTTCAGCGCCGGCAGCGTCATGAACGCCATCACAGGAATATCGACGATCAGCGATACAGGCGTATTGCCGATCGTTTTGCTTCCCAGCTCATAGACGGAAAACGGTTTGATCGCCGTGGCCAGGCCGCTGACGAGCACCAGGTTGAAAAGATTCGCGCCGACGATATTGCCGAGGCTCAGTGCGCTGTGGCCCTTCACCAGGGCGGTGATCGCCGTCACCAGTTCCGGCAGGCTCGTTCCCAGGGCCACGAAGGTCAGCGCGATCACTGATTCCGGCACACCCAGCCCTTCGGCGATTTTCGTTCCGTTATCCACCAGGAGCTTTGCGCCGACAGCGATGCATGCCGCGCCCAGGACCAGCATCAGGATCGATTTCCACAGCGGATTCTCTTTCCCTGCTTCCCCTGCTTCCGCTTCCTCGCTGAAAAGGCCGTTTTTCCTGCCGTTCAGGATCGTATAGAAAATATAGAGCCCGAAAATAACCAGCAGGATCAGCCCGGTCCAGCGGGTGAAATCGCCTGAAATATATGCAGTTCCCGCATACAATGCCGCTGCGGCAAAGAAGAAGATCACGGGAACCTTGTAGCTTCGCGCGTCCACCTTGCACGGCCGGATGGCGAATGTCAGTGCGGAGATCAGCGCGGTATTGCAGATCACACTGCCGATGGCGTTGCCGTAGGCGATGCCGCCGTGCCCCTCGATCGCGCCGGTGGCGGAAACAAGCACTTCCGGCAATGTCGTGCCGATGGAGACGACGGTGGCGCCGATAATCAGTTCCGGCACGTGCAGCCGGTGGGCCAGGTCAACCGATCCGTCCACAAACCAGTCTCCGCCTTTGATCAGCAGG
>Ga0310694_10002230_pt1 | contig 20332 bp, 20 predicted proteins | sample 174DNAGHGhighgp2_FD_203884 | JGI IMG/M metagenome (GOLD analysis project Ga0310694, IMG submission 203884) | Sheep rumen microbial communities from Palmerston North, Manawatu-Wanganui, New Zealand - 1742 DNA GHGhigh gp2 (v2) (version 2) | ecosystem: Host-associated > Mammals > Digestive system... | reverse complement strand
GATTCATTTCTACCTGAAGAGGTAACTAACCTCACCCATCAACAAGGCCTTTATCAGTCAAGAGTTGTATCTCTGCTGAACGGTTTTATATCGCCACCGATAATTACTGGTGCATCATATTTTACTTCCCATGCATCCCAGTGTACCTTTTCTCGTGAAAGCACTTGATACAACTTGTGCAGTCATTCGCTTTGGTTTTTATCCAAAGATTTTCAGGAAGTTTTATAGAAACAGATTACTCTGTAACTAACTAAGAATGTCAAGACTTTCTAACTAACTTTGATCGCTAGTCTCTGTATCTTCCACGATTTCGGAAGTTCCATTTTCCCAACTCTCATTGAGCGGGCCAATTAGTTTGTGCCTTGACTTTTGCTATTGATTATTCACCATAGACAACTCTACGGACGAAGAATCTTGAGCATCTGTCACACACGAATTCTTCGGTGTGCTTAGAAGGAAATCTGTCGTCTTGAACTTGAAGGTCTTCTCTATAAAGAATAACTTCCATTGCTTTTTCAGCGGCAGCTCTTGAACTGAACATTTTTTCCTTGATAGGGCGACCATTAATTTCGCCAGCTAACACGTAATACTTCATAAGCGCCTCCTAAAGATTATTTGCCTTTTAACGTCATGCTTAGGACAAGCGGAGGTGCCTTGAAGGCGATCAATTCTTAAATAAAATGAGCAGTTTAATTCAGTAGGTGGACAATTTGCTCAGGTCCAGTCGGTAAATACTCCGGCTCTACATACCTATTGTATTAGCTTCCTACGGACATTCTCGCCAAGGAAGCAGTTGTTTTGTGATTATAGGCAGACAACTTTAACCCCTACCAACCTTCTTAATACTCCATAGAGTAGAACGTCGGGTAATCAGCCACTCGCTCATAAAGCTCCACTAAACTTTATTTATAGACGCTTAGGATTTCGTCAGCTCCTTTGGAACATTTCGGTGTTTTCCTCTGTGAGTGCTTTTTAAGCTCTGAATATATTATACGGTATAAAACCGATAATATTTAATTTATCAACTGTTTTATTTCAAGGTAGTTGACACCTCTACGATACGCTATACTCTGTTGATATAGAATCTAATTCCATTATGATTTGAGTATTTTCTCTCATGTTTATCATATTCAGTGCATTCAACTGTAATGTTATGTTTTCTACAATATTGATTCATAGCGATCTCAGCTTCTTTTCTGGTATCATAATATCTTGCTTTAAGATTTGTGCCAGTGCTGAATAGATAATACTTGTGAGAAGGTTGTGTATTTATTAATAAATCTTCAAACATGTTATCTCTCCTTTATATACTGGCCTTTTAACGTCATGCTGGGGACAAGAGAGATATTTGAAGACGACAATCTTCGAATTATATATTATACAGCACAATTTAAGAAATTTTAATTTTATTTTTTCTTTCACTGTGCTTGTTATTATTTTAGCGAATATTTTTTGAGAAATTTTTAAAAAATAAATATTATAATATATATTAACGTATTTCTACGGATTTAACCAAGGCACTACCTATAGCTAAGCCTTATAGGTAGGCAAATCTCAGAGGTGGGCACTAATAGCCACGATCTATAGAGAACTATAGATATAGCAAATAGATCGCACTACAGTATGCCTCCAAGACGCATAAGCAGGTGTTGCCACCAGCAAGTGCATCCTGTACACATAGAGATATTTAATTTAGCAAATTTTATTTTAAATTATATAAATTCATATCCAGCTTTATTTACTAATTCATTGAGGTCTAATATATTTAATATTTTATGTGGACCATTTTCTTCTTTTGGATAGATTAAACCATTAGAAATATAAATAATTCTCTTAATGGAGCCTCTTGAAAAATGAATTTCGCCTTCATTGATAGTTAAAGGCCTTAACATATAGCCATGTCTATGCCACTTTGAGGCTTTAAAAATGCCTAATTCAGTCCCACCACCATAGTTATTATTAAATTCGACTATGACTTCAAATTCTCTTTCTGCAAGAGTGTCTAACATTTTCTTAGAATATAGTTTACTCATTCTTATCACCTTGTGGGTCTAACATTGGAACAAAATTGCCCCAACCTAATTTTTCAGCATCTTCAAATGAAATTTCTGGTTGATACTTGTCAGGTTCACGCTTTGGTGCAATTTTTACATGTGGCCTTATTCTATTACTTAAATATTCAACTAATTCTTTATCACCATTTTCTTGAAATTCTTTTAAAACTTCAATGGTTTTATGAAAAAATAATCTCGGGTCATTTTCATAATGAGCTGTAATTAAATCAATAATATCTTTCTTTTTCATATAAATTAAACCTCATTTATATTATACAATTAAAAAGGGCCTTTTAAGCCATATTATATAATATAAGAATCAATAACTTTATCTAAAATCAATGAATTATTATAATAAACAACATATTCTTCATTTAATAAAGCAATCATCAACTCAATATTATCTTTTGTACAAATAATATTATAGCGCTTTTCTTGTTCAATGTAAATAACTTTTAAATTTATTGATTGATTTACTTGCTGCTCATATTTAATTAATAAAATACTACTTTCAGCTATACTTGGAGTTGTTCTATATTCAACTGATTTAAAGTCATCAACTAAACCTTCATCAATATCGGCACCAGAAGCACCAATATCAAGATACATTAAATATCCACCAGCGTCATGTCCAGAAACACCATGTAAAGCATATTCACCTTTATTTACTGGAATTTCAAAATAGTAAATAGCATTTTGAACTGGTGGTGTTTCTGATAAGTATCTCATATCAAAAACAAGATCACCAACATTTAATTGACTACCTGAATAAGAATTGTCTGAATATCTATAAATATATTTTTGGCTGTCTGGATTAGTTTTATCATAGGCAGTATTTTTATAAATATAAGAAATCTTTTTAATTGAATTACTAGTTAAATTATTTCCATTTCTTTCAATAACACTTAAACTAAAGAAACAGTCAGCATGTGATACTGAAGAAGCATTATAATATGAGCCACCAAAGAAATTAATCTTGCCATCTTCTTTTAAATGGAAGTCTATACAGCTCTTTGGAAAAGCATAATTACTATAAGTTTGTCCATTAAGCTTAGCAGTAGTTAATGAAGTTGTATTATTATAAGCAATATCTTTATCCATGAAGTGTAAACCATGAACTAAAATAGAGTCATCTAAAATCGTTCCAAGGCTTTCTCTTGCAGCATTATATTTTTCTAATGTTAGCTTTTCTGGAGTTGTATTATCATTTTTTGTATAACTTGTTAAAGAACTATTGCTAACTGCATGATTTGTATTATAAGTATCTTTTACTAGCACAAAATTATTTTGAGAATAAGAAGCTGCGCTATTAGTTAAAATTTCTACACTATTTTCAGAATATTTAACATTTGCACCATTTCCAGAACCATTATAAGCTTCTCTTTCTGTAATTTGGACATCACTTAAAGAATTTCCGATATGTGAGAGAGTATAAGAAGATGAACGAACAGAGCTATCAAATAATAATTTACCATTTGAATTTGGTCTTGTATCACCAATAATATAACCAGTATTCTTTTCATTAGTTGAAAAATCATCATTGGCTAAAAGTGGCATAACAGTACCTGGCATATTTAATTTTGTAGAGCTGCTATTTGAGTAATAATGATCACCATCACCCTGTAAAAGATAATAAGTTTGTACTGTGTTTTGGTCTTGTTTTAAATAATTTGCAGCTGAACCACCGCCTCTACCAAAAGATAGCTTCATTTCATCTGTCTGATAATATCCATAATAAGTAGCACCATAAGTTGCTGTTTTTGTATTAAAGATATCATGAATTCTTTGGTTAAAAGCTTTAAAATCAATAGAGCCACCCCAATCATCACCTTGTCCAGCGCTAGCTTTCTGAATAAATGCATCAATTGAAGCAGCATTTTTACACTTTCCAAAGTATCCCCAATCATTTTTGGTTAAAACAGACTGACCTTTGATTTCACAATTATTTACATAAGTATTAGTAAAACAATTTGCATCATCAATATGACCTGCTATATATCCGACATAAGCATTATTATGTTCACTATGAGCATCAGCTACTGAGCCAGCTATATCAATTTCTAAATTATCAATATATAAATCTTTTATTTCAGCATTTTCATTTACGTAGCCAAAAACACCAATATCTGAAATTCCTTTACCTGAAATATTTAAATTATTTATAGTTAAGTTAGACCCATTAAAAGTGCCACCAAAAGGCTTTCTTTCTGATCCAATTGGAATAAATTCAGAATAATAATTCATGTTTAATTGAGTAGAGTAGCCATTTTGCAAAGCTCCACTATCATCATAATTATAAAATTCTAAATCTCCATCATTATCTAAGTCATAGCCTAACTGAAAATAATTGTTTTCTTCAGCAAAACCTTCTTTTAATTCATATAATTGAGTTAAATTATATAAATGAACAGGCCTTGTAATTACATAAGGATCTTCTTCTGAGCCTGTGCCAGTATGAAAATATGAAGCTAAAATTTCACCTGTAGTATTTGTTTCAATATCTGCAGTAATATTATAAAGCCAAGCAAAAGATACACTGATTCCTGTAATTAAAACAGCAGCAGATAAAATAATTGTGCTAAGTAAATATTTTAATTTATTCATGTGTACCATATCTTATATACTGTAAATCATTTGTAAAGCTTGGAATATTATCTAATGAAATATGATTAACTGAAATATAACTATCTATTAAAGCTTCATCATAATCAATTAAGCCATAGACTGTTATTGTATTATTAATAACTGAAGCATTAGTAATATTTAGATTAATATCTGTTAATTTAACGGTTGTAAAAAAAGTATAAGTTGTCTCAGATTCTAATTCATTAGTGGCGAGATAATAAAGTTCTGAAATATTTTCTGTTTGTAGTTCAAAAGCTTTAAATTTAAAATGAAGTATATTTGATAAAAAAGGTGTATAATAATTATTTTCAGTGCAATGTAGATTAATTTGAATGTCCGCTACCGTTTTATTATCAAATATAGTTCCAGCTAGAACTGTTTTTACAATTAAATGTGTATTTTCATTTTTTTCTTTAATAATAGAATCATAGGTATTTAGATTAAAAGCTTCAATTTTTTGAATTTCTTTTGTTGTATCATTAAAGCTGTAAATTGTATAATCTAAATGCATTTCATTTGCGTCTATTTGAACTGCCATATCATTACCATTTAATGTTTTAGAAGCTACAAACCATGCAAAAGTGCCAACAAATGCTGTTGCAAGATTAAAAATAGCCATAATAGTAGCTGCGATTATTTTTAACGATTTTCTTTTCATGGTCTCTCCTAAAAAAGAAGGCTACTAGCTTTACAACCAGTAGCCTTTCATAAAGCTTTTAAATTAAGCTAAGTTACTTGCAGTTCCTAATTTAACCGTGATTGAAAGTTTGTCTAATGTTGCAACAATGTTATTTGAGAAACAAGCTGCGTCTTCACCTTCAAAGTAAGCGAATACTTGAACTTCAAATGAATTAACAGTATTTGGAGCATCAGGAATATTTGCTGGAATGGTAACAGCAGAACTTAATTTGTGTGTTGTAGCACCAGTAAATACACCACTAGTGGCAGGAATAGCTGTCATAGTTTTAGCATATTCATTTTCAGGTGTTTCAGCCTTATCTTCGGTGACAGCAGTACAAACAGTATAAATTGTTGTGCCACCAGAAATAGGTGCATAGATATTAACATCTGAACCATATTTAACTAAAACCCTTAAAGCTTTATTTAATTCAGCACTAGCACTTGTTCCAGTGACTTCTGCTTTAACGTAAGAATATAAATCTCCAGTAATCGTGCTTGTAGAAGCAGATTTTAAATAGAATTTGTTTAAGAGATAAATATTCTTTGCTGCATCGTTAATAGTAGCTTTATAAACACCATTACTATTTTCAGATGTAGTAAGCATATGATATGAATCAACAACACCATCTTTTTGATCAGCTTGAACTGCACTAGCATGAGCCCATTTATCACCATCTAATGTGCTTGTTGGGATAAAACCAGCTTGATTTTCACCAATTTTACCATCATGTGAAGCAGTAACAGCAGTAGACCAGCTTGTCAAACCTTCATTAGCCATAACAATACCATCTTCTTTTTCTGCCATGACATACATACCAGAAGCAGAAACGACATTACTTGCAGTAAACCATGCGACAGTTCCTGTGACTGCAGAAGCAGCAGAGAAAGCTAATAGCATAGATGCGATGGCAACTGTGAATTTTCTTGATTTTTTGAATTTCATTTTGATTTTCTCCTTTTTAATCATTAATCGAATGAGTTGAGAATTTTATATTGGCTGAGAATACTCCGCCTTTCATTGAATTGACGGATTCCCAACCATCAATCCATATCACAATCGTATACTTGTCGAACTCGCCAGGAACGATTTCGTATGTTTCGACTATGATATATTTGTTCTTCCTGAATGGCTCTGTATAACCGATAATTTCTTTTTCTTCAGGAATGTTTTTGTCTCCAGAATATATCGGCTTTTCATTGCCATTAGACTCTGCCTTGGCGTACACCGTGCGCTTTCGGCTATTACGTATTATCATGACCCTTATTGCATTTTCCAAGTTGTTGGAATATTTTTCAAGGGACAATGCCAAGTTGTAATTAATTGTCTCTTGCTTTCCAATTCCACCAAGATAGAATGAATAAGCGAAATAATAATCTGTGTTTTTGCTTCCTAAGCCTTCATCCACTGTTTCAGGAATCTCTGAATACTGCGTATCTGTAGCATGAAGAAGCGGTGGAGCGGTCAATGTTGTGGTTTGATTTAGTTTATCTTCGTCGATAGTCAATGTCAATTCTGGTTCATTACTTGTCGTGATCGTAAACCTATCGACCGACAGTAAGCAGAACGCTATGATTATAAATATCGTCAACCCGATAACTGAAATCCCAGAAATTATAGCCGCTCGTTTTCTACGTTTCTTTCTGTTAACGTACTTCAATGCTAAATTTCTGTCCAATAACGTCAAGCCCTCCTTCTAAAATAATAAAAGCCTCAAACTATGTAAATAGCTGAGGCAGCTGGCTATCTCTACAGAAATTAAAACCTCAATCAATTACTGATTGAGGCAACTGGCTATCTGCTTACGAGACCCTTTAGTTTTGCGACCCTGAATCACTCCAGGTGTGCTTTTCACTAAGTTCAATTATACTGAACTATTTAATTTAGCTAATAATTTTATTAACTAAATATAAACTGGCAGGGGCTACAGGATTCGAACCCGTACCCACGGCTTTGGAGACCGTTACCCTGGTTTTGAAGACCAGTGTGCTACCGTTACACTAAGCCCCTGTATATAATATACGATTTATCCAAGTGTAAAATTAATAACACTTTTTAATTCAAGTGGTTTTTCAATAGTTTTATAACCACCGGTTTCAAAATCGCCTTCCCATTTATACCAAATAGAATCAAGTGTTGTTGGATATAATCCTGGCTCAACTCCTTCTATTACAGCATAAGGATAATATCCATCTTCATAAATATCACCCCAATTTTGAGCTATACAATCTTTAGCTTCTTGTAAAGTTCTAAAATAGCCAACTGTTCTAGAACCAGAAACTCCAAATTTATCAACTTTCCTAATTGTAGCTACAAAATAAAGTTTACTTTCATCAAATAATAAATCAACTGGACCAGCATATTTATCTGTTTTATTTGTTAAAATAATTTGATTTCCAGGAAGGTCAACTGGAGTTAGTTCTAATAAAGTCTCGCCTTTTTCATCTACTAAATAATAGATATTATCTTTAATCTCTTGCTTCATTATTCTTCATAATCCTCAGGACTAATTTTTGACTCTGTTTTAATTTCAGTTCCAGTAAGTAATTCTTTAAGCTCTTCTGGGGTTGCCATTCTAGCTGTATGCTCTGCTTTTCTCTTTGGCTCTTTATTTAATTCTTCTTGGATATCAATAATACCATTAATAAGTCTAACAGCATCGTCTAAATATTCATCAATGCCGACATCAATAGTAATTCTTCCAATAGAATATCTGCTTAATTTAACTACAATAGTATAACCATCACCTAAATGTGTTCCATCAGTTTTAATACTATCAATATAACCTTTTTCAATTAATTCTTGTAATGTATACATATAATAATCCTCTTTATATTATACAACTTAAATTTTATAAATATGGTGCACGAGGTGGGACTTGAACCCACACGCCATTGCTGGCATGAGCTTCTTAGACTCACATGTCTACCATTTCATCACTCGCGCATTTGGTGGAGCCGACGGGAGTTGAACCCGTGTCCTAACCACAACCCACTATAACGTCAATCACAGCTTTAATTAATAGTAAGACTTCAGAATTTCTACCAATAATATCTTAAAATCCTTGCAAAACCCAATTATTTTAAGCGAAATGCCTTGTTTTTCCCAACAAATCGCCGAGGTCTGATTATAAAGAGTTAACTACGACCTTAATCAACTCAGTTTCACTTCTCGACAACTATGGCCTTAAATTAGGCGCGAGCACCAACAAAGCTGTTGGAGGCAATGAATGCAGGATTAAATGTTTTGTCGTTTGTTTTTGTTTGATAGTAAGTTATCAGCTTGCTGTAATTATAGCCAATCATCGCCAGTCGAAACCATTACGACCCCATATATGTATCCAATTTGGTTACCTTTCGACAAACAGTATCCAATTTGGTTATGGTGCCCAGAACAGGATTTGAACCTGCACGCCTTTCGGCACGTGGTTCTAAGCCACGGGTGTCTACCAATTCCACCATCTGGGCATTTTGGCGGAGGAGGAGAGGCTCGAACTCTCGCCGGGATTGCTCCCGCTAACGGTTTAGCAAACCGTCCCCTTCACCACTTGGGTACTCCTCCATCAAGTTTTCTTCAGTGAGATTTTCAATGAGGATTAATTAATCCCACCAAAGATGATAATTTTTTCTGATGAAACTAAAGAATTCATCAATAGTTTTTTCTCTAATAGCATCAGTTTCTGCTATAAGCTTGTCATATTCTGCTTCATCTTCTGGGCTATCCCAATCCATATGAAGTGTGCCTGTACCATCACCATTAGATGTTGTATATGTTTTCATATGTTTTTCCATGATTTCAAAAGCTGGATCATTAAATTTGTCATCAATGATTAAATCACCTAAACGACAAGCTTCTTTAAGGCTTTCAACAATTTCAAGTCGACTTTCATCTACTTGTGTACAATATTTGCCGTGATCATAAAAATCTAGCATAATGTGAAGCTTATGATTAATAAGTTCAATTAAGAAGAAGCCATCAAAATCATGATCATATTTAATAAAAGGCATCCAACGTTTTCGCCAATCAGAGTTCTTATGAACACAAGTTTTTCTGTTTTCCCATCTGTCTTTTTTATAAGCTTTTTTATACTCTTTTAAGTGTTTTCCAATCATAGCTGGCTCCTTTTATTAAAATAAGCTAATTATAAGCCCAGCTTCCTCTAACAGGGCTTCTGACAGGCAAATAATCAGCTATATGGTGGTCGCACCTGGATTCGAACCAGGAACCTAGCCCTTATAAGGAGCCCGCTCTGCCGTTGAGCTATACGACCATATTGTAGGTTTTGCACCTGCACTGCTAGGAATCGAACCAGGCAGTTCAGAGACTCGAACTCTTCTTCACCTACTTGGGTTAACCATAACCCATACATTAATATTATACAATAAATTTGTATACTTGTAAATAAAAAATAGCTGAAATTTTGGAGCTTTGGATGGGATTCGAACCCACGATATCGGTGTTGCAGACCGAGGCCTTAACCGCTTGGCTACCAAAGCTTGGCACCGCGTGAAGGATTCGGACCCTCGACCTTTTGGTTCGTAGCCAAATGCTCTAATCCAGCTGAGCTAACGCGGTATTTATACTGAGACAACGAAAACAAGCTTTACAGCTTCGACAACTTAGACGACTGAATTTCATTGTTTTCATTGTTTTTCTCCTTTTAAATACTGCTAATGGAGCGGGTGGCCGGAATCGAACCGGTATCTTCTGCTTGGAAGGCAGAGGCCCTGACCGTTGGACGACACCCGCATGGTTGCCCAGGGATTCTCCTACACAGCCATATGATGTGCTATGCTCGACGCTGGGCGAAAATCGATTGAACTTACTTATGTGCTACTACGCCAAAGACTCTTAGGGCACTCTATAACATTGATTGCTTTGCATTTACTGTGCCTACATCGCACTCTTAGTTAAGAATGGTACTCTGACCACCTTACCAAATTATAGATTTTTATTGACTCCCGACAGTTTTACATCCCATTTCTCATCCAGTAATTTAGGGACGCTTCATTTCAGTGATGCACCACCTTACGTTCTGTTGGTCACTCATTATATGATGGCTGCTTCTAAGCCAACATTTAAGTAAGTTTCTGGAGCGGACGGCGGGAATCGAACCCGTATATCTAGCATGGCAAGCTAGTGGACTGACCATTGTCCTACGTCCGCATATTGGTTGGCATGGTGGGAATTACACCTAGAATATTGTTACTAAAGTCTCGATTTAGCAATATTCCACAAAGCCCCTACTTCGAGACTACTTGGAGCACCTACTTTATCGGCAGGTTGCGTTTTATAATTGCATACATGCCATGGTGCGCCCTGAGAGGATCGAACTCCCGACCTTCTGGGTGTAGACCAGACGCTCATCCCGGCTGAGCTAAGGGCGCATAAGTGGTAGCTGGGGACAGATTCGAACTGTCGATCTTCAAGGTATGAGCTTGACGCCTTCACCACTTGGCTACCCAGCCATTTTTATTCGAAGATACTTAGAATAAAATAGCAAATTCTATAAAATAACTTAGGTTTTGCCTCAATATCTGTGTGCATTGTGCTAGCTCTTTTAATATTTAACTTATAAAGCACATTGTGAGCTTTCCACTCTCTTAAGGCTGATTTATAGCTTCTTGGAAATTGAGCATCTAAATGGCTATAAATTTCATTAAGCATTGCTACTTTTTCCTTGTTACTGTCTATTTTATAAGAGTCATGAATATGAATATTATCTTTAGTAATATTAATATAAGTTGTACCTAAATAAAATTCCATATTACCCTCCATAAAATAGTGGCGGACCGTACGAGATTCGAACTCGTGATCTCTTCCGTGACAGGGAAGCATGCAAGGCCACTACACCAACGGTCCATGTGTCAGCTTTTTACAGAAGCCTTCAAAAAACTGGCGATTTTGAGTTTGATTTGGCCGGGTCTCTCCAGCAAAATCGCTTAAACTAATACTAACCCTGGTTGCGGTGCTCGGGAGTCGAACCCGGTATCGCTAGGTTATGAGCCTAGAATGGTTTGTAGTTGTCCGTGCCACTCCACCGCAATGTCTAACGGCGCTTGTCCCACCTCATACTGGCGGCGCTTGTTTGTGAATTTATTTCCGACCTCGCCTTACTATTAGAACCCGTTTCAGTAATAAGCTGAATTCAGTTGTTCGGAAACCGTTAATATGTTACTTATTTTATATATCAAATAAGTTAAACTTTTCACCATCTAATATACGCAATGCTGCTGTATGTAAACGAATTAGTTGCATTGCTGTATTTGTATCTTTAGGAAGTTTTAGACCTGGCGTATTACAAGTTCTTGTATAGGACTTTTTACCACGTCTCCAAATAAGATACACTGGATATTCGCTAGAACCTTGCTGATAAGTAATACAGAATAGATGATCTTTTGCTTTTAATTCTGGCTCTGTAGAATTATAATCTCTGAGAGTAAATAAACCCAATGTCCAAACATCTTCACCCATTTTTAATACCTCTATATATTATACAATATAGATTACCAGCAAGTCCAAATAATATCAAATTCTTTTTTAGAATACCAGTTATATTTCTTTAAAAATCTTCTTCTACGTTTATGAGAATACTTTTTATAGAATGTATATCTGCTAGTGTGCCCATGACTTTTCCAATATCTGACCCAATGACCTAAATAGCGACTATAATATGCACCGCCTTTCCAGCCATTGCAGCTATCATGAGCTAATTTCTTTAGCTTTTGCTTATCAAATTGTTTTCGACTATAACTCATCGTTTAGTCCTCCTTTAACAATTACATAAGCTTGCCTCCTTTAATTAAATTTTAATGGCCTAACTATAACCGGAAAGTCCCGGATTGGGGGACTTATTGGAATCGAACCAAATATAGAAATAAGTATAGGCTCTAAATGGCGGACACAGAGGGAGTCGAACCCTCGCCTAATGATAGACGGTCAATCATACTGCCGTTATACGATGCATCCATTTTAGCTGCCCCTTAGTGGATTGTAACCACATTCCGATTTGATAGCTGCGCACTTCTATCTTTATAACACCGTGTCTTGACCATATTAGACGACCAAGGGCATTTGGTGGCCGTTATTTACGCACGTCAGGCCAGTCGTGTCTTTATGCTATAAGTTTCGTCTAGCCGATACCCAGAATTAATTTCAGTATCTTTTAGCTGTTCAGTTCCACCACGAGAAGGTAAAATAGCTAGGAACCATATGGCGGGCCATGACTGAAATCGAACAGTCGTCAACCGGTTAACAGCCGGCCGCTCTACCATTGAGCTAATGACCCATATTTGGTGATCCCAGTCGGATTCGAACCGGCGATACATGCGTGAAAGGCATGTGACTTAACCGCTTGTCTATGGGACCATAATGGCTACTCTGAACTTAAACCCGTAAAATTTATTTCACCTGGAGTTCTTTTTTGTCTGCTCTTAACTAGTATGAGCAAGTGGGCACTTTATATTATACGATTTTGGCAGAAGCTAAGGGATTCGAACCCTTGATACCTTTCAGTATACTTGTTTTCTAGACAAGCTGTTTCGACCACTCACACAAGCTTCTACATGTGGCGGAGAGACTGGGATTCGAACCCAGGGAGGCATTGACCTCTATAGTTTTCAAGACTATCGCCATCGACCACTCGGCCATCTCTCCAGATTGGCAGGGACACAAGGATTCGAACCCAGATACGCTGTTTTGGAGACAGCAGTCCTACCGTTGGACGATATCCCTATTTGGCCTAACTATTATTTTCGGAGTTGCAGTCTGAATTTTTTTAGAAATAAGTATAGGCTCTGCTGGCTGAGATGGATGGATTCGGACCACCGAATGTCTGCTTCAGAGGCAGATGACTTACCGCTTGTCGACATCTCAATAATGGCAGGGATGGGTGGGTTCGAACCACCGCATCGGAGGTTCAAAGCCTCCTGCCTTACCGCTTGGCTACATCCCTAAATCAAAGTTCAATCCGAGGTATTTGCAACTACCACTTAGGCTCCAAACTACGACGTAGGACCTTACATGCCTTATTGAACTTTATTACTAAATTGCACATCAGATCGGCTCTCTCACCTTGCCACTTGTACTTCGCTACCTGATATGTCGTCGGGGTTATGCTTAGCCAAACTCCTCGCGAACTTGCCACCGGTGTTCTACCTACACCTGAACTACATATAATGTCTTATGACATTACGACGGGCGTCGAACCCGCTTTTCCGGTCCTCAAAACCTACTAGATAATTAATAAGCTTTGAGGAACGGGTTATTAAGCTTATTCGGAGCCGCGAGTCTATTCGACAGGGGACGGTTTGCCATTTAATGCTACTACCTCACGAACGTGTAGCAACTTAATAACATACTTTGGCATGTATATAACTGCAGGCCGTATAATTCGAATTGACTCCACCATTCAGACTGTTCACTTAACATTGGTCGACTTATTAAATGCCGTCGTCTTACAATAGCTTCAAGCCCTGTCCCTATAATACCTTTTGAATCATATTACCCGTCGGTAACTGTTTTTCATATCCTCTTATAGGGTGCTTCTGCAGAAATATTTAACTGGTTGGAGCGGGCGGACTTGAACCGCCGGTCTCTCGGTTATCGGCCGAGTGCTTTAACCAACTAAGCTACGCTCCAATGTCTGGTGGCCTCACTCTTTAGAGGGTGTCCGCTCCTGTTATGCCCTTCTTCGGCCTCGGCCTTTACCACGTTCGTATTAGCTGTACCCTAGACTAAGTTTTACGGCATTAGCCTGCCGCTGTGAAGTCTTGTTCACAGACATGACGACTAAGCGGTGTCAGGAGTCGTCATACCTACTCTATTCAAACCTACTGAGTGATGATCTTTTCAGTCCTCATATTCAACATTTATATTATACCACAACTATTTCTAATTGTAAATACTTTTTTTACGAATTTAGAATTTTTATTGCTTTTTCAGCATGTTCTGGTAATAATCCGCGGTAGAAAGTTGTCTGAACTAAGTTATTTGGAAACTTTCCAGAGATTTCTTCATCATCTAAGATTACAAATTTTTCAACTTCTGGATGCCTGCTTAGCCACTCTTGAATTTCAGACGCTCTATCTCTAAGCTCTTTTGTTTTATCTATAAATTCAAGACCAACATTTCTTAGAGCATTTTTTACATCATTTCTTGCACTTGGGAATAATCGCCAAGTTGAAGATAAGATAATTTTAGCATCCGTGGCATCAATAATTGTTTTTAGACAATCTAAATGGTCTTTAGTTGGAAGATCTTTTTCTGATTCCATAATTGTAACTGCATCATTTAGAACTCCATCAATGTCTAAGAATACAACTTTCATACTTTTCCTTTCTAATGGTGGGCCAGGGCGGGGTCGAACCGCCGACACGAGGATTTTCAGTCCTCTGCTCTACCAGCTGAGCTACCGGCCCATGTCTGGGGTGCATGCTGGGAGTCGGACCCAATGATCTAGTTTCACAGACTAGCATCCAAAACCGTCGGATTCCATACACCATATCTGGTGGGTAGTGATGGATTCGAACCACCGAGTCCCGCAGGAAACAGATTTACAGTCTGCCGCAATCGACCGCTCTGCCAACTACCCAATTTGGTGCCCGAGACCGGAGTCGAACCGGTACGGCCTTGCGGCCGAGGGATTTTAAGTCCCTTGCGTCTACCAATTTCGCCACTCGGGCAGAACTAAGATTTAAAAAGGCGAACCTTTTGGGCTCGCCTGTTCTTATTTAATCGAAGTAATTAAACGTTACCTGGTCAAATATACCGGAGAGCCCTTGCCAAAATTAATATCTTGTTCATGGCTAAAATATGAATTAAGGCGACCTAATCCATTGGAACAATTCCATAATACGATTGTCATTGTCTTTTTCATACTTTCTCCGTTTTCTTGCTGACTTACTGTCAACATATTAATTTAGCATATCTTTTTCATGCTCATTTATATTATACAACTTTTTTTCAAAATTGTAAATATTTTTTTTGAATTTTTTGACAGATTTCGCCAAAAATTTCAATTTTGGTCATCGCAGCGGGATTCGAACCCGCGAATGGTGCCTTGAGAGGGCACTGAGTTAAGCCACTTCTCCATGCGACGGTCAGACACTTATATTATACTATAAATATCTTTATTTGTAAATGTTTTTTTTAAAATTTTACAATAAATTTTTCTCTTTCTTCTCGTGGTGCATTATAGAAGTCTTCAACACTCTCAATTTTTATAACTGCATCATTGATTTCTTTAGCACAGTCTTCACACCAAGGAGAAATCCAGCCTATTGACATATATTTAGCAGGTTTACCACAATGAATACAAGTTTTTTCAGATAATCTGTCATATTTATCTTCCCAAGCTTCTACCTCATCATAAATTTCTTCTGGAACTCCATTATAGTAAAGTCTTAATGTGCCATATTTTTCTTTAATCTGAACAAATCTAAATTTATCAAGATAATTATGTTTTTCTAAGATTTCTTTTAATTCGTCCCACATTTTTGGACAAAAAGCTTTTCTCCAGCCAGTTGGTAATTCATCTTCCCAAGTAAAGCTATAATCTGGTTCACCTTCTTCATTATAGCCCCTATAAAGTGGATCTCCATACCAGGCAAGAAATGGATATTTAGCACAAAGTTTCTTGTTTTCTTCCTTTGTCTTATTGCTTGGATAATAAGCATCTCTAATTGCTTTAATTTCTTCTTGCATACACAACACCTCAATATATTATACAATAAAAAATCCCGAGTAGTGAGCCCGGGATAATTTATAAAGAGTCAATTATTTATTTCTTCTTTGTTTTCTTTGCTTTAGCTTCAGACTTTTTGATTTCTTCTTTAACTTCTTCAATCTCAAAGCCTAATGCCTTAGCAATTTTTAAGTTATCTCCATCGTGCTCACCAGTTGCTAATAAATCAATACCATCATCAACAAATAAAGTTGACTCAGATGCAGCATCAATAGCTGTAACAATACGCTCAAAAGGATTATGCTTTTTTGTAGCAAATAAAGCACCTTTAGCGACATCAGAACCACTACCTATAGCAAAATATTCATCGAGTTCAGATACGCTTAAGTCATTCCAAATTAACCAAGCTCTGTCTTTATAAGCAAAGATAAATGCATTTGGAAGCATTGTACAAATATCATCATCTTTAACTTCAGTATTAATACCATTAGCCTTTAAACCAGCAGCAATTGTTGGAGCTAATGAGCAAATAATAAAATCAGTATCAATATCTTTATTAATAAGATTTTTATCAATAATATTAGCATATTGAATAATTTGCGAAGCACGGGCAGACCCAACGCCACCCATAATTGCACCTGGAAGCTCTTCAACAGGCCAAATCTTTGTGCTTGTGTGTTCTTTAGAGCCGCCTGTACTAACTTGCTTATCAGCACCTAAGACAATTCTATCTTTATCTTTAATTGCGATTACTAAGCTCATTACAAGCCCTCCTTAATTCAATAAATCTGCCATTGCAGCAGTCTCTGAACGCTCAGACTTAACTAAATGAACATATCCAAATAGTTTTTGTCCTGCAAATCTTTCAATAAGTGTTTCAATTCCTTTTGATTTTTCAAAAGAAGCTTTATCACGTTGTCTGTTATCAGCATCAAATCAAACTTCACTACCTTCAGCTGCACGAGCAATAATAAGTTGTATATGCTCTTTGGTTAAATTTTCTGCTTCTGAACACATAATAAGTGTATTATCAAAATTTCTACCTCTTAAAGATTGAAGTGGTTCAACAACAAGTGTTCCTTTATTTAACATTGTACGAACACTGTTTTCACCAGCATGATCAATAAAAGGTCCTAAAAATGGAAGTAATTTATCAATAACTTCACCTGGCAAAGCACCTAAATCTTTAGTATCTTTTACATCAACATTATTTCTAATCCAGACAATTCTTTTAAAACGTCCAGCTTTTAATGCTTCTAAAGCAGCAGATACTAAAATTAAAGTTTTACCTGTGCCTCAAGTTCCAGTCAATAATTTAACTGTTTTGCTTGAGTCTTTCATTAAATCAAAAGCGCAAACTTGTTCTTCATTTCTAGGAGTAATTATAACATTTTTACCCTTAGAATATTTTTGAGCAGAAGAGCGTTGCTTGCCCTCTTGCTTTGGTTTTGGTTCTTCTAATAGAACTGGAGTAGTATCCTTAACTGTTTTAATTGAACCACCAGTAAACTTTCTTAATTGACCGTTTTCATAACAATAAAAAGTTGTACTATTATCGGTGCTCTTAACAATTAGATATTCATTTTCTTTAAGCTGAAATGGAACTGTACCATTCGTATAAAGGTCAATCCATTCCTCAGATGTTGGATTTCATCTTTTCCAACCAGTATAAGTTGTATCAACCATAGTAACTCCTAAACTGATTAGCTTAGTTAGCTAGATTAGTACATCGTACCCTAAATAACAACCGAAGTTATCATTTTAATTTAGCTGAATAAAAATGCCTTTAAATAACTTACAAGGCATTTTTAACTAATTTTTTAACTTAAAACTACTTAACTTGGTTTTCTGTAGTTGGTTCTGGATCTGGGAAAAGGCCTAACAATTTCTTATCAAATCCACCTCTTTTTGCAAGCTTATCTGCATATGCCTTATCAAAGTCAGCTTCAGTCATACCACTAGCTTTAGCAAATGCTCTTATAACTGTTTCAATATCAACTAATTCTTCAACATTACCAGTTGTTAAAAATTCATCAACTTCTTCAACAAGTTTAGCACGTAAAAGAGCTAAAAATAATTCAGTATTTTCTGCTGTTGCATAATTACATACTTCACCAGCTGCTTTCATTTCTGCTGGAACATTATCTCTGATTAATTTAAACATTTAGAAATCTCCTTATGTATATAATATTATACAATATAAATTATAGAAATATAAAAGGCCACGGATTTCTCCATGGCCTTATGTATTTATTAGCTAATTAAGCTCTGCACCAGAGGCAAGACCAACAAGTCTTTCAACTTCATATGGTCTAACAACCTTTTGAGTTGCTTTGCCTGTTTCTGGATCAACAGCAGAAGTGTAAGTTGAGTCAAAGACCACATCTGCTTCTTCTGGAGTTGCAACTACTTCAGAAGCTCTATATGTAGCAACTAAGCCCATATTAAGCTCTAAGCAGCTAGAAGATAAGTATTTCATTACTGTATCTTTCATATCGCCAGAAACGACACGGCTTTCAGAGTCTAAAAGCATATTGAAGATAACAACTTCATTGGTTTCTAAGTCGACACCGAAGGACATGAAGGCACGAGTATCACCTTTAACATGAATTTTTAATTCAATGTTCTTTGGATCCCAAGCCTTTGTATTAAGGTTCTTTTTGTCTTGGTAACCACAGTAAATTTCTCCACTGTTAAGGTTAGAGCAGAAACCATGGAAGGTTTGAATAATGTAACGAACACCATGTCTACGAAGGCCATCTAAGTCCATATCGTAGTATTCAGTGCCAGTTGGGCTTGTAACATCACCAGAGAAAAGCAAATCATTAGAATAAGCTTTATTGCTGTAGTTGAAGAAGCCCATAACATCAACACTGCCCTTTTCATCGATGATGACTAAAGAAGAGTCGATATCGAACGCGTGTTCCCAGTGAACGAAAGTACGGATTTTGTTACCACGGACTGGGATTCTAGAACCAGCTGGTAAGACATCAATGCCTTTGCCAGAAGCAGAAGTATTGACTGGAACACCAACCTTGAAGAAGTCTGGTGAAACATAGACCTTACCTAAAGAAGGTTGAGCACGATAACCAGCTTCGATTTGAGCAAAGACTGCATCATGAACCATTTTACGAGTTCCTTCATTAAGTCTAGACTTTCTCCATTTAGCTTCGTATTCAGTTTCAACGTGCTTTTTAACTAATCTGTTTTTGGTAAAAGTGAAAGTACGATTTCCGCCATTATCTTCCATCAAATTAGTAACAAATTGATATAAAGCAATTGGGTTTTTAGCTGGAATCATTTTGATAATTTCTAAAGCTTCAGCTGGGTTAGCACGAGAAATTAACATCTTAATGTTTCTTTCAAATAAAGAACCATTAGCAGCATAAACTTTAGCAGCACCTAAAACATCACCTTTATCAAGTAAAGCTTGAGCTCTAGCATAAGGTGAACGTTCATTAGTAGCAAATTTAACCTTGCCTTGTGCACCAACCTTATTAATTAAAGTATTAAAGTATTTAGCTTGTTTCTTAGACATTGGGCAGTCTTTAACAAAAGGAATAGCCTTTCTAATTAAGTCTGCAGTTTCTTTGTCTAAAACAAGCTTAGACTTTTCGCCACAAGCCGCGACAGAAATCTTAACTAAGTCTTTCTTATATAAGAAACGAGCAAAGTTAGCGTCTTTCTTAATCATGGTAATAGCATTGTCAGCACAAAGAATATCAAAGTCTTTGTAGTAACCATGTTCATAGAGGTAAACAAATTCGTTTTCTTCATCTAAAGACCATGGACGTTTGTAATCAGCATAAGATTTAGCAATATTAGCTAAAACTTCATCTGCTTCATCAGAGAATAAAATCTTAAACTCACGAAGCTTAATTTCTTTGCCTTCTGGATATTCTGGTAATTTCTTATCAAAAACATCAACAGAAGAATCTTCGGCACCATAAGCTAAGAAGTAAGCTAAAACTTGATTAACAAAAAGTTCGCCAGAAGTGTAATACTTAGTGTCTTGTGGATTCTTATAGAAAGAAGCTGGGACGTTAAGTTTGAATAAATCAGAAATTTCCTCAACATGAGTTTCAGTTAAAAGTTCTGGTCTATCAACTACGATACCAAAATTAGAGAAAAGATATGCGTTTAAATAAGCAGTTCTAACCTTTAATTCTGGATCCACTTCTTGTGGAACAGCTAAAAGATAATGTCTTGCAATCAAAATAGTTTGCACATCGACATGGATGTTAGATGGGATTGTAGTTGCACTTAGTGCATTGAATTGATTTCTTGTCA
>Ga0310694_10002229_pt1 | contig 20340 bp, 9 predicted proteins | sample 174DNAGHGhighgp2_FD_203884 | JGI IMG/M metagenome (GOLD analysis project Ga0310694, IMG submission 203884) | Sheep rumen microbial communities from Palmerston North, Manawatu-Wanganui, New Zealand - 1742 DNA GHGhigh gp2 (v2) (version 2) | ecosystem: Host-associated > Mammals > Digestive system >... | reverse complement strand
ACCCTCGTATCTATGGCATTACCGAAGAGAGGGTAGGGATGAGAATTCATTTTTCTTGTCACCATCCTCTGTACGATTGATTTTCTCGACTGACATTCTTTCAGTTAGAAAAAAACATCGTATCTTTGCCATGTCATTCATCATTGAATGGCTGACATAATGGCTAAAAAATCATTATACCGCCTGATTTATTGAAAACGTAGGACACTTTCAATTACTGCTATCTCGGCTGTATAGTGGTTCTCGCTTCATGGCGTGAACCGCTACACATCGATAGCAAGGTTACAGTCCTACGTACCCCAATAAAGGTGATGTACGGTTCGCGCCTTTTATTTTGGAAAAATGGCTAGATTTGAAATCTCAAAATACCTTCCCATCGACAGTATAGAAGCTGTAGATAGATTGCTGGAGGATATCGAAAAGAAGAATCGATACTTTAGCGATATTGAGATTGGGTATGTACTCAAGGAGATTAAAAAAGTCAAATATCAGCTATATTTCAGAACCAGAATTGACAGTTTAAATTCAAAATTGGCTGAGCCTACAACAAGTAGCACAGACCATTATCATCAGAAGAGTTACGAAAGATTTTACATCGAGCATCTCGTTCTTCCCGATTGTCTTTCTGGAATCAACTTCGATGATCTTTTGCCCATCAAGAACATTCGTCCGTTCAAAAAATTCGTTGAGCGCATTTGGCTCTCAAATATTGAATTAACTGAGGATGATATACAAACCATACAATCCAACTTTAATTCGCAGTTTTTGAATGAATTATTCACAAAAACCTTTGATACCTATAATAAAAGGCTTGAAGCATACGACAGGAGGCATCGAGGTCATAGAACATATACTAAAAAGCATAAAAAGTCGAAAGAAAAGCACGAGAGTAATTCTATGTACACATGTAACCGTCCGAATTTGAGACCTATTTCTATCCCTATGGGAGGTATGAACAAGAGGTATTAGATTTCAAGATTATATTTTTTTTCGCCATCGTTATAAAAAAAATATTTGCTGTGCAGATACACTGCACTTTTTTGTTTTATATTTGCGGTGTAAAATCAAAACTCTAACCTTTAATAATATAGAAACTATGAAAGTATTATCCGTACAGCAACCGTGGGCATCGTTAATCGTAGCAGGTATTAAGGACGTAGAAAACCGTACTTGGAAACCCAAAGAAATGCCTGGCCGCATTCTCATCCATGCAAGCAAGAAGTGCTCAATGCGTACTGTGGGCAATGAACCACTCGAATGGGTTCAAGAGATTCTCAATGAGCAGTTATTTGGCAATCTGCCCAATTTCCCCGATATGCCTGACGGAGCTATTATCGGCTATGTTACTGTTGAAGCCGTGGATCAAGATAATGCCCGCAGCATTTGGGCCTCAGGTGATAGTAATGAAGAGGGTCTGTATTACTGGCACCTCAAGGATGCATACGTCTTTGACGAGCCCATCATGGGCATCAAGGGCAAGCTCCACCTCTGGGAGTATGATATTGACGAGAACAACCTGCCACCCGCCCATCAGGTGAATCTTGCTGACGTTGCCATCAACGGAGATAACGTCAATATCCCCGTCACGGAAAACATTCTGAAGGGTCTTAATCCAAACAGCTCCTTCACGCTTGAGGTTTGTACACTTGCAGAATTGTTGTGTTTGCCTGATGTCTATGACATGAAGCCCTTCAAGACCATTACGTTCAGTTGCAAGGACCAACAGCGCTCATTTAATCTGAAGCCGGAAACCGAAATGCAATACGTTACCGATGGAGGCGAGGAGCAGAATCCCCTCAAGTATCTCTCCATTTTGGATCCTGATGGTGGCACCCGATGGATAGCATACTTTGTATTGGGCGACGAAATCAAGTAGGCTTTCAAATCTCAATATCTCTCCACATCGCCATTCCGTTTCTAATCATAACTTTTTTGATATCGGTGATGGCTTGTTCCGAAATTATTAGTAAATTTGTGGGATTGTAACAATCTGGACGTGCTATGCCTGTGATTGTTTGCAATACCGCCAACTAGGAGTTACTTTACAATGCCAATTAACAAGAACGCAAATATACGCTATAGAGCACTTGACCGCTGCTTCCGTGACACACGAAAGGAGTATTACATAGATGACCTTATCAAGGCCTGTGAAGATGCGCTGATCTCATACAACTTTGAAGGTGGTGTGAGTCGTCGCCAGATTTTTGACGACATCAACTTCATGGAGAGTGATGCCGGCTATAGCATTGAGCTTGACCGCCATCGAAACGGCAAGAAGGTGTATTACCGCTATCACGATACCGATTTCAGCATCAACCAGCAGCCGCTTTCTAAGGCTGAGGCCCAGCAGCTGCAGCAAGCTGTTGTTACGCTAACCCGCTTCCGTGGCCTGCCACAGTATGAGTGGATTGAGGAAGTTATTACGAACCTGGAGCACCGTTTCAACACCAACGGCAAGAGCGACGGCCTTGTATGCTTCGAACAAAATCCTTTGCTTAAAGGCCTTGAACACCTTGGCACCTTCATTGATGCGGCAACCACCCACACGGTACTCAAGGTGAAGTACCGCAGTTACAAGGATGGTAGCGAGGAATTAACCCGCATCGTCCATCCTTACTACCTCAAGCAGTACAACAACCGATGGTTCGCATTTTGCTACGATGATGCCACTCATTACGTCAATAACCTTGCACTCGATCGCTGCTTGAGCATTGAGCCAATGCAGGAGATGGCATTCCATGTTAATGAGGACATCGACTTTGACCACTACTTTGATGATGTAGTGGGCGTGACGGTACCGTATCATGGTGAGAAACAGAAAATCCTGTTACGCACCAACGAACGGCGTTTACCTTACATACTTTCCAAACCGCTGCATCCCTCGTTGAATGTTGAAGATCGCAAGAAATGCATCCTTTCCATTGAGGTTCGTCCCAACAATGAGCTGGAGCAGCAAATCCTCTCATTCGGACCAGACCTTGAAGTTCTGGAACCCGAAGAGTTCCGCAACCAAATCAGAGAAAAAGTTGCTATCATGCAACAAAAATATAATGCCGTGCAGAAAGACTGCACAGTTGACAACTAAATTTGCAACCAAATATTAACGGATAGATATATGAACCAATCACAATACAATCAGTTATTCGCATTCATCTGGAACATCGCCAATGATGTCCTGGTGCAGGCCTTTAACAAAGGCGACTACAAGAAGGTTATCCTGCCGATGATGGTCTTGCGCCGTCTCGACCTGTTGCTTGAACCCACCCATGAAGAAGTGCTCAAGCAAAAGAAACGGCTCGACGAGATAGGCTTGCCCGATGATGCTCAAGAGCAGGTGTTGTTCAATATCACGAAGTATCCTTTCTGCAACACTTCCCGATTCACGATGAAGTCCTTGCGCGGCGAGACCAACCCCATCCGTCTGAAGAGCGACTTCGAGGAATACCTTGATGGCTTCAGCCGGGATGTGCAGGACATCATCGAGAAGTTCCGCCTCAAACAACAGGTCGAGAACCTGAACCAGACGAACCGCCTGGGTGCCATCATCGAGAAATTCACCGATGACAGCATCAACCTCGGCATCAATCCTGTGCTCGACAAATATGGCAACGAGAAACTGCCTGGCGTGGACAACCACACCATGGGAACGCTCTTTGAGGAACTGCTGCGCAGGTTCAACGAGGAGAACAGCGTGACCGAGGCTGGAGAGCATTTCACGCCCCGTGACTATGTTGCCCTCATGGCCGACATCGCGGTGCTGCCCATTGCCGACAACCTGCGCTCGGCCACCTATAAGATATATGATGGCGCCTGCGGAACCGGCGGCATCCTCTCGATCGCCGAAGAGCGCATCCTGGAGAATGCACAGCAGCGCGGCAAGAACGTGAAGATCGACCTCTATGGCCAAGAGCTCCAGCCCGAGACCTTTGCCACCTGTAAGGCCGACCTCATGCTCAGCAGCGACAATGTGGGCATGTTCACCTATAAGCACGCCGGCAAGGCCCGCGATAAGTTCTATTGCGGCAGCACCATCAGCGACGACGGACACCCAGGCATGAAGTTTGACTTCTGTATCTCCAATCCTCCCTTCGGCACCCCGTGGAAAGCCGATATGGAGGCCTGGGGGCTGAAGGAGAACGAGAAGGACAAGATCGCCGACCCCCGCTTCTACCACCCCGAAGGATATGAAAAGGTGGTGCGCTTTGTGCCCAGCATCGGCGACCCGCAGATGCTCTTCCTGGCAAACAACCTGAGCCGCATGAACGATGACAGCGAGATTGGCACCCGCATCGTCGAGGTTCATAACGGCAGCAGCCTTTTCACTGGCAACGCTGGTGGCGGCGAGAGCAACCTGCGCAAGTACATCATCGAGCACGACCTGCTTGAGGCCATCATCGCCATGCCTGAGAAAGATTTCTACAACACCGGCATCGGCACATTCATCTGGGTGGTGACCAACCGCAAGGAGGAACGCCGCCGTGGCAAGGTGCAACTGATTGACGCCACCGAGATCAAAACCCCGCTGCGCAAGAACCTGGGCGAGAAAAACTGCGAGACCAACGAGGATGACCGCAAGGCCATCATGAAACTGCTCATGGACTTTGAGGACAACGAGCGCAGCCGCATCTTCCCCAACGAGGAGTTTGGCTACATCGAGATCACCGTGGATCGCCCGTTGCGGTTGAAGGCACAGGTGACCAACGACCGCATCGCCATGTGCATCCAGGACAAGAAATTCAAGGACTTCCAGGACTGGCTCTCGCGCCTGCTCGAAGAGACAGGCGGCAAGGAGTACACCAACTTCAACCTGTTTATCGAGGACGCTAAGGCCGCATCCAAGAAGCACGGCTACAAGTGGAAGAAGGTCAACCAGGATGCCTTGATGAAATACTTCACCGAGGTGTGCCCTGAGGCTGACATCGTGCTCGACGACAAGGGGAACCAGATACCTGATAAGGCTCTGAGCGATACCGAGCAGGTGCCCCTGCTCTATGAGGGCGGCGTTGACGCTTTCATGCAGAACGAGGTGCTGCCCTACACGCCCGACGCCTTCATCAACGAGGACAAGACAGTGATTGGCTACGAACTATCGTTCACCAAGTATTTCTACAAACCCATCCAGTTGCGGTCGCTCGAAACCATCGCAGCCGACATCCGCAGCATTGAGGAGAACACCGACGGCATGTTGAACAAAATCCTGGGCATCTGATCATGGCAGACCGACAGAAGATATCCATCCGCTTCTACAACGACCACGAGGTACGTGCCATTTGGGACAACGAACAGAGCAAATGGTGGTTCTCGGTGCTTGACGTGGTGGGCGCGATCAACGACCAGGAGGATTACACCCGCACGCGCAACTACTGGAAGTATCTCAAAACCAAATTGCGCAAGCAAGGAAGTGAAGTGGTTAGTGTCACTAACCAGTTGAAACTTCTTGCCCCCGATGGCAAGCGTCGCATGACCGATGTCCTGGACTATGCCGGGGTGATGTTACTTGCACAAAACATTCCCAACACCAACGCCACACGCTTCGTTCATTGGTTTGCCAGCGATAGCGAGAGCATCGACGGCAAGAGTCGTGAAAAAGCCTATGCCCTGTGGGAGAGCGGGCTGATGGATGGCATCGAAATAGGGACCACACGCGGCCTGCAGCAGATTCACGCCTATCTGTTCGGAGGCCTGTATGACTTTGCAGGGCAAATTCGCAACGTCACCATCTCTAAAGGCAACTTCACCTTCTGCCGGGCACAGTATCTGCATCAGGCGCTGAAAGACATTGAACGGATGCCCGACGACACCTTTGACGACATAGTCGCAAAATATGTTGAGATGAATGTGGCGCACCCCTTCATGGAAGGTAACGGACGCAGCACCCGCTTGTGGCTCGACTTGCTGATGAAGAACCGCATCGCCAAATGCGTCGATTGGAGCCGCATCGCCAAGAAGGACTACCTCAACGCCATGATATTGAGCGCGACCGACCCATCAAGGTTGAGGACGCTGCTTCACGATGCCCTCACCGACAAGATTGATGATCGTGAAATCTTCATGAAAGGCATTGACTATTCTTATTACTACGAACAAGAAGACTGAAACAATGAAACGTTACGAAACATATAAAGATAGCGGCATAAAATCCATTGGTGATATACCCAGTCATTGGAGGATAGAACCCTTCGGAAGGCACTTCACATACGGGAAAGGCTTACCTATTACAAAGGCAAATCTTCTTCCTGAAGGGATTGCAGTAATAAGTTACGGTCAAATTCATTCTAAGGACAATAATGGGACAAGAATGACTGACAATCTGGTTAGATTTGTGTCACCTAACTACTTGCAATCGAATCCCCAATCATTGCTTGAAGAAAATGATTTTATTTTTGCTGATACATCAGAAGATATTGAAGGCTGTGGTAATTGCGCATTCAATGATTATTCTGACAAAATATTTGCTGGGTATCATACAGTAGTCGCCCGTCCAAAAGATTTACCATACCCAAGATATTACGCATACCTTTTCCAATCGAAGTCGTGGAAGAGCCAAATCCATTCACTCGTTAATGGTGTAAAGGTATATAGCATAAATAAAGGGATACTAAAGAAATCTGTCCTATTGTTTCCTCCGTTGGCGGAGCAGGAGGCGATTGTGGCGTTTCTGGATGAGAAGACGGGGGAGATTGACGGCCTGGTGTCACAGGTGGAGCGTGAGATTGAACTGCTCAAGGAGTATAAGCAGGCCGAAATCGCTCGCGTCGTCACCAAAGGCCTCAATCCCGATGCGCCCATGCGACCCAGCGGCATCTCCTGGATCGGCGACATCCCCGCCCACTGGAAAACACAAAAAGTCAAGTTCACATTTAAGGAACGATCCGAAAAGAATCATCCTAATGAGCCAGTTCTTTGTGCAACTCAAAGTCAAGGCGTAATTCCTCAATCACTTTACGACAATAGGGTCGTTGTCGTAAATAAAGGTTTTGAAAATCTTAAACTTGTCAAAGTCGGTGATTTCGTTATAAGCTTACGCTCATTCCAGGGAGGTATTGAGTATGCATACTATCAAGGCATAATTAGTGCCGCATACACTGTACTTGAGCCTAATCAGTCCATTGATTCAGGCTATGCTCGATATTTGTTTAAGTCTCATTATTTTATTCAACTTCTTAAAACATGTGTTACAGGAATACGAGAAGGACAAAATATCAACTATGATATATTAAAAAATAAACACATACCTCTTCCACCTATTGACGAACAACGAGATATTGTTAAGTACATCGACAACAGAACAGCTGACATTGACCGTCTTGTGGTTGAGCTCACCTATCAAGTGGAATACTTGAAGGAATATAAGCAGCGGCTTATCGCCGATGTGGTAACTGGCAAAATCAATGTGCAACCAAATTAAAATCAAGAGATATATGCAACACACAAGTATGAATGAGAAATCCCTTGAGGATCTGATTGTGAACTACCTCGTGACAGCCAACGGCTATGAGAAAGGCGTGAGTGAAGACTACAACAAGGACTACGCCCTCGACGTGAACCGCCTTGAGGCATTCCTTCGCGACACACAGCCTGACCTAGTGAGGACATCGCGCATCTTTGACAACGAGACCAACCGCCGCAAGTTCCTGGAGCGCGTGCGCAAGGAGATTACCGAGCGTGGCGTGGTTGACGTGCTGCGCAAGGGTGTGAAGCACCTGGGCAACGATACGTTTGTGCTCTACTACCCATACCCCTCGGCACTGGCCGAGGTGGGCAAACGCCTCTATGCGTTGAACAAGTTCACCGTCATTCGTCAGTTGCATTACTCCAAGGAGAATGCCAAACTCTCGGTGGACGTGGCCATCTTTATCAACGGCCTGCCCATCATCACAATGGAACTGAAAAACAGCCTCACGGTGCAAACCACCGCCGACGCTGTGAAGCAATACCGCACCGACCGCAACCCCAAGGACTTGCTGTTCATGCCCAAGCGCTGCGCTGTTCACCTGGCCGTCGATGACGTGGACGTGCAAATGTGTACCAAGCTGTGCGGCCCCGACAGTTGGTTCCTGCCCTTCAACAAGGGCTTTAACGACGGTGCAGGCAACCCCGTCAATGAGAACGGGGAGCGCACCGCCTACCTGTGGGAAGACATCTTGACCAAGCCCCGCTTGAGCGACATCCTGGAACATTATGCCCAAGTGGCCATCGAGGTCGATCCCGAGACAAAGAAGAAATCCGAGAAACTCATCTGGCCCCGCTACCATCAGCTGGAGTGCGTGAGAGCACTGCTGGCCGACACCGCCGCCCACGCAGTGGGCCAGCGCTACCTCATCCAGCACTCGGCAGGCAGCGGCAAGAGCAACTCCATCACCTGGCTGGCCTACCAGCTCGTGGAGATGATGGAGGATGGGCACAGCAAGTTTGACAGCATCATCCTGGTGACCGACCGCGTGAACCTCGACAAACAGTTGCGCGACAACGTGCGCTCGTTCACCCGCAACGAGAACATCGTGGACTGGGCCAGCGACTCCAACTCGCTCAAGTCCCTGCTCGAGAGTGGCAAGAAAATCATCCTGACCACCGTTCACAAGTTCTCGTTCATCCTGTCGCAGGTGGGCGACCTGTCCCAGAAACGCTTCGCTATGATCATCGACGAGGCGCACAGCAGCCAGAGCGGCCGTATGGCTGGCAATGCCAACCAGGTGCTCTCGGGCGAGGAAGAGGAGACCTACGACGAGTATGAGGAGAAGGGCATCAACAAGCAGGTGCGCAAGTATGCCGAGGGACGCAAGATGGCTCCCAACGCCAACTTCTATGCGTTCACGGCCACGCCCAAGAACAAGACGCTGGAGACCTTCGGCGTGCCTTTCACCAAGCCCGACGGCGAGGTAGGCCACCGCCCGTTCCACGTTTACTCGATGAAGCAGGCCATCGAGGAGAAGTTCATCCTTGATGTGCTCAAGGGCTATACCCCCTACCAGAGCTACTACCGCATACGCAAGGCCGTGGAGGACGACCCCCTGTTTGAGCGCACCCAGGCCATGAAGAAGTTGCGCTACTATGTGGAGAGCCAGCCCGAGACCGTGGCCGAGAAGGCCAAGGTGATCGTGGAGCACTTCCACAACGTGGTGGCACACAAGATAGGCGGCGAGGCCCGCGCCATGGTCGTGTCGGCCAGCATTGCCCGTGCCGTGGACTACTACCACGAGATCAAGAATCTGCTCAAGGAGCGCAACAGCCCCTACCAGGCCATCGTGGCATTCACTGGCGAGTTTGACTATCACGGAGCCACCGTGAGCGAGTCATCGCTCAACCAGTTCCCGTCGTCACAGATCGAGAAGAAGATCAAGACCGGCAACTACCGCATCCTGATTGTCGCCGACAAGTTCCAGACGGGCTACGACGAGCCGCTGCTGCACACGATGTATGTGGACAAGGCCCTGCACGGCGTGCGCACCGTGCAGACGCTGAGCCGCCTGAACCGCACCTGTCCCAAGAAGAACGACACGTGCGTCCTTGACTTTGTGAATAATCCTGATGACATACAGAAGGATTTCCAGGACTTCTACAAGACCACGATCTTGAGTCGGGAGACCGACCCCAACAAGTTGAACGACCTGCTGGCCACTATCGAGGGCTATGAGATCTACACCACAGCCGAGGTTGAACTGCTCAACGAGAAGTTCTGGAACAAAGCGCCGCGCCAAGAGATCGACCCGATCCTTGACACCTGTGTCGAGCGTTTCAACCTGCTTGACGACGACAGCAAGGTGGAATGCAAGAGTGCCATCAAGGCATTTGTGAGAACCTATGAGTTCTTGAGCACTATCATGCCCACGGTAAGCGTAGAGTGGGAAAAGAAGCAGACGTTCCTGTCACTGCTGGTCCACAAGCTCCCCCGCTTGACAATGGAAGACTTGACCAAGGGACTGCTTGAGGCCGTTGACTTTGACCGCTACCGCCTGGAGAAGCAAGAGGAGCGTGACATCATCCTCCAGAACGAGGATGCTGAGATCGCCCCTGTGCCCACCTCGGCAGGAGGCTTCACCAGCGAGCCCGACATGCAGACGTTGACTACCATCGCCGACGAGTTCAATGAGGTGTTCGGCAACATTGATTGGACCGACGAGGACGCTGTCCGCCACCAGATCAACATGTTGATTGACAACGTGAGCAAGAGCGACACCGTGCGCAACTCGGTCATCAACAATGACGAGGAGACCTCCTCCCAGGACACCAGCGAGGAGGTGCAGCGCAACGTCAACGTGGTGACGGCTCCGTTCACCGAGCTGATGACGGTCTATCACACCAACGAGGAGTTCAGGGCCAAGCTCGACCGCATGGCCTATGACCGCGTGCGCCAGCTGTATAATCCCACCTACGACGAAGACGACCTGCGCAGCAAGATGGAGGCCGCCTTCAAGCAGGACTTCATGGACTTGTGCGACGGCGATCATTATGCCACCTTTGACAAGGTGCTTGACGTGTTCTTCAAAATCATCAATGCCGAGACCATCAATAAGTACCAAGGACTGCGGCAGATCCTGCGGCGCACGCTCAACTGCCTGTATCGCGCCCAGCATCGTGAGGAGGACTACCGCACATGGTATGCCGACCTGGTGAGCCGCTATGAATCCTTCCTCAAGAAAATCTACTGGATGAAGGAAGGCAACGACATCCCGCGCAATGCCGACAACCTGGAGCCGGCATTCCGTGAGACGGTGAGCTACTTCCCACGCATCGAAGCGCTTTACACAACTCGCAATGACAAGTTTGAGGTGTTCAAGCAGGCCTACCGGGAAGTCTATGCGTGGAGGAACAGGGAAAACCACTCGGCCTACGAGATAGAGAGCGACCACCTCGAGCAGTCCCTGCACGGCACCGTGGCCCTCTACCTCTTCACCGCAATGGTCTGCGCTCCCTTCCTCGAATAACCGCTTAATGGTGGGTGGATTGAAGAAAAATCCACTCACCATTAAATTTTTCCTTGTTGTGCGAAAAGGCTGCACAGTTATAGCTTAGTTTTGAGCCGAGAACTACAAATAACACAAGAGTTATGTCGGTATTAGAAGAGATATTAGAGACAAGAGGACTTGATGAATGTCCATTACCATTATGGCAATTAAAACTCTCGCAAGAGGAGTATGAGAGCCTTAAAAGTACCCTAAGGATCCATTTCAATGAACTGTACCTCTATGGTATGGAAGCAGCCCTATGCTATGCAGAATGGTGGAGAAGAGACTACAGAGGAAATGTGCCATCTAAAGAGGACGTGGCATGCGGCATCGGATTAGACCGATATTATGCTGAAAACCTTTTTAAGGCAGCGAAATATGCCCTAATTAGACGCCGCTGCAGATTCATTCACACTTTCCATGGCACTCAGTATTTCCGCACACTGCTCAATCAAGGCGGATTGCCTATCAATTACATCAAGAATAATGATAGCAACTTAGGCAGCTACCCTCGTTTCTTGAAAGGTTTAGTTAGAGAACTATCGAATATTAACTACGACTGGAACAACGAGGATAACTCAATAATACAGCAACTAAACTGCGTTTCATATCTGTCAAAGTCTTTCAAGAACGAGAACATCTATGATGTCTCCATGCAGATCGCACATGCTATTATCGCTAATGATACCAACCTCCTGCCTTATGATGACACAGACGCATCTCTTGCTGAACTGACAAAATCGTTACGCCAAGAGTATAATCGCGCTAGACAAGAGCGCAGAGTTAAACCGCTCTCCTTGCATTGGAAACTATCAACATCCGAAGACGGACAAGGTTTTTTGTTCGTCAACATGGATGTGGTCAAGGATATATCCTCCGATTCTATTCCTGGCCTGAACACATCCACCTGTTACTCTTTTGATATCTTCGTTGCGGGCACTTTAGTTGGTAAATATGTCCGTAAATCAATTAAACGAGACGATGAAGGCAACATCATCAATGCCATCTATACGAGGATCTCGGTGGGTTTAAATAAGGATATCCTCTGGAAGGGTGAGCCCGTTGTTGAGGTCAAGGTAAGGTGTGATAATGATGAACGCATCTTCTTGACAATCGCAGGATGCTACCCGCCAAACTTTGAGTTTCCGCAAGTATTCCAAATGCTTGATGAGCACTGGTACAGCAGAGCCGAAACCGCAAACTCAGAAAACAACATTGCAATATTCTCGGACGTTTGGCAGATTGATGGTGCTGAAAGCATTAAAATCGCTGGTCAACAGTACCGCTGCATTGGGTTTTCTGATGATATTGAGCTAGTCAATCGGGAAACCAATGAATCCATCTGTATAGATAACCATTTCACTCCATATATAGCCGAGTTCTCTGGAAACTATATCCCATGGGTCGAGGAATCAAACTACAAGTTGTTGAATCGCATACCAGGTAGAAAGGTCTACGATAAAGATAAGAATGAAGTATCCGATTGCAAATGGAAATACAAGATGCGAGGAACCGACACATGGTACAGACTAAATTCATCATGTGTCTTGCGCCCTGGGCTTGTAGATATCAAGGTGGAATTGCCTGATGGCAAATCTATCATCGAGACCTTCTATTCCATTGGGAATTTGTCTTTCGGCTCGTGTAATGAAGGAGCGTTCACAACTGAGATCACTTGCTCAAGCCCCATTGAAATGCGGCCCGAAATAGAGAATCTCGATACAGCTGATATTGACAATCTGGGGAACGGGCATTGGCGCATCAGCAGAAGGCCTGATTCAAATGTATGCCCGTCAACCTGTTCATTCCGATTGTATAATCAAGGTAATCCAACCTTGAGAGTTTCGGTCGCAATCCCATTTGATGGCATCATGGTTACTGACGTTGATGGTAACATCGTTCCAAATGGCAAGATTATCTCCTTTGCCAACCTCACTCATTTTTTCGTTACGAACCATGGAAGAAACAGAACCATCGAAGTGTCTTATCGCCAATCCAATCAAGACGAGGAGTCAAACTTCAAGAGGCTAAGTAGTAGAGTCATCGATGGATTTGTCTCATTGGCAGATTACAGCGATCTCATCATGCGTATGTTCAACCTTTATGGTGTGAACAGTTTCGACCGCAGTAGCTCCGTCGTCATCACAATATCGGGCCAAGAAGTATTCATTCGCAAATTCGTCCTAGAATCAACGATATCAGACGGGGCAATTGTTGTCAACGACTTTACAGAAGATGAAACTGAAGGCTTCAAGTATGATGGTGATATATACGCTTTCCCTGTTGGCGAAAACCTGCCATCAGAAGACTTCTTCCCCGTCAAGCTTGAGAGAGATACAGAGCAAGAAAACACGTTCAACTTCCCAGATGATTTTGAACATAGAGAAGTGGTTGTGTTCTCAAGCGAAGAAGACCGCCGAAGGATTATTCCCAAGTATTTCAATCGTGACCAGATTGACTTTGATAGACAAATTCGCTCCAAACGCACTGCCATTTTAATTGAAAGATGGTATGATATCTTGTCAGATGAGGCTGTATATAATGGCAAACATTGGCGAGACTTATGTATCGCTTTCGACATTTGCAGCCAACATAACCTGCCATTTTCAACCTATGATGGATTACGAGCCATAGCCAAAGAACCGGAATTATTGGCCAATTTCGTCATTGCCATGTGGCTTAATGAGTATAAAGACGTCTTGGCTCAAGACATCAATCGATTTGAGCAAGAGATGGTTGTTGCGTTACATTGGATTTCGGCCAGAACTTGGAACAATTCCATCAACAACTTGATTGATTCATTTCCTGAACAATTTCAGATCATCATCTTAAATAAGATGTCAGATTTAATGGACATGCTTCAAGACATCTTCAATTCCACTGTATCTACAGAGATTGCGCAAGATTTCATTAATTATATAGCTGCTGGTTCGCTTAAAGAAAGTCGCCGTTTCTCACATTCGGATATCAATAGTTACAGAATGAGGATACGAGGATTATCTGACATTAATCAAGATCTACCGACCATTGACATTCATGTCAATAGCCGAAAATACTATACCTGGCAGGAAATGCCATCATATTGCAAGGTCATGATTGAGTCAGCAATGTGTGCTGCAGAAAATACTTGTAACGTGGACAACCATATTGATCTATTCAAATCAAGAGATTACGCGAGCGTAGTCAATTTCTATAGGAAGTACTTCAAGGAAACTTATAGCGAAATCTTCTTCAAAACATTAAGAATCATCAACACCAACTAGCGTTAATATTATGAATTACAAAGAATTCTATACAACAGCCCAAAAGAGACTTGTTGACTCGATGGTTTCCATGTGGTTCAAAGGCAAGCCTGAAGAGCAAGAGTATCTGCGCCGTCTATTGACTGTCGATGAGCCATTGCTTTCAGAGCCAGTATTCCAGTCGATTTTCCCATGGGAAGAAAGCAAGGAAACCTTTGGTGAACATGCCTCTAAACTGAAAATTCTGCAACCCGAATTTGTTGACGCTATCAGCAGCGACAGCATAGAGGAAGAGTATAGATTCCCAATAACCCGTCATCCGTATAAACATCAAACCAAGAGCTGGAAAACGATGCTTTCGGATCAGGGTAAAACCATCGTCGTTACCTCTGGTACGGGTTCAGGTAAAACTGAATGCTTCATGATTCCCGTCCTGCAGGATATTGCACAACGAAATGAGAAAGATTGTGTCCAGGCAATCTTCCTTTACCCTTTGAATGCGTTGATGAAGAGTCAGCAAAAACGCATCCATGCTTGGTGCAAAGCCTTGCCAGACAAGATTACCTATGCAATCTACAACGGTAATACTGAGAAATCAACAAAACCACAAACATTCACTGAGCCGTTTTTCCCCCAGCTGGTAACACGCCCGCAAATTCGTCAAACGCCTCCGCAGGTGCTTTTCACCAATCCAACGATGCTCAACTATATGTTGGTTAGATCCGAAGACCAACCCATCCTTGAGAAGTCCAAAGGCAAGTTGAAATGGATTCTGCTAGACGAGGCTCACACCTACACCGGTTCTTCAGCAGCCGAATTGTCACTTCAACTGAGGCGAGTGCTTGACGCATTCGGTGTGACTATCGACCAGGTGAATTTCGCTGTAACATCAGCAACCATTGGCGATGAGAAAGACCCCGCCACTGAATTAAAGCTCAAAACTTTCGTTTCTCAGTTGACAGGTAAACCTGTTGACGGCATTGTCGTCATTGACGGTAAGCGCATTGTTCCTGAGATGGAAGAGACTCGAGCCAATGAAGCTATAGCAAGATTCAATGAGCGATTTGGAACAAAGATTTCTTTCTCTGACATAGAACGACTGAGAAAGAAACTGAATAACAGCCCCGTGTTATCAGCAAGAGAGATTGTTAAGCCTATTGACAGTGCCATCAGTAAAGATACTATCAAATCGCTTGAGGTTATTGATGCTCTTGCCGATAAAGTAGACGGTTTGAATAAAGCAGATGGAAAGCCAGCAGCGTTGCTCCCTTGCAGGGCACATTTCTTCATTCGCTCTATCAGTGGAATCTATGCTTGTGTAAACCCGGAATGCACCCGTCACAAGAAAACCAGAATTGGAATAGGCAATCTAACGACCTACCAGAATACTGACTGCCCTGTATGCAAGTCACGAATGCTTGAACTGGCTACCTGTCCGTCATGTGGAGGTGCTATTGTCGCTGGCGAAACCAGCACATCTAAAGGGTTCAGAATGAGAGTCAATACCATCGACCTTGATAATAACCTGTTCTACGACAACACCAATGAAGACTTAATCGAATCGGAAGATCAATCGGAAGAAGTGGCATTGAGTCACGAGGATGATGGCTTCACTCCATTCTATTTTGCAAAGCCTGAAAAGCGTTGCTTGCGTCATCATACCTCTGAAACAGCATACGTTTTCAACCATGATAATTGCAAGTTGGAGCAGGCCCCAGAAGGAACAGATGAACACAAGGTGTATAAATCATTGCGTCATAGCGATACCAATGCGGATTTATGCCCTCATTGTGGCAATAGGATCAGCGGCATTAATTATTTGAGGGCAAGCGCAACACAAATGGGCCGTGTTCTCTCTACGTTAATTCTTGATCAAGCTGAGGAATTGGATACGAATGATGCAGACGTTTTATATGACGGTAAAAGATACATTACGTTTACGGATAATCGCCAAGGCTCTGCTCGTTCCGCTATGGGTATGAACCAAGACGTGGAACGAGCATGGGTCAGGGCATCAGTATTCCATAAACTTGCTGATATCCGACTTGAGAACATGCCATCCGTTGGACTTACAGAACAAGAAGAACAATCATACAATTTTCTTAAGCAACAAGCCTCGCTACCTCCTATGTTGAAAACTCAACTTGAACAGTTGGAGGCCAAGAAAAACGGAACTGGTACAATTCCGCCTCCAGATGAAGTTGAGTGGAGTGCCATCAGTCAGACTTTAGAGAATAATGCTGACTTTAGAAAATTGTTCAAACACCTGAGCAACGCACGAGGTGGAACTAGATATGAGAATGCTGCAACATACCTTAAAGCTCTACTAGTTGATCAATTCGGTTGGATTCCTAAACGCGCCAACTCATTGGAAAATATGGGTATTGTACGTCTTGTATATCCTGCTCTAAAAAACGCAATATGCCCTCAGTTACTTAAGAGTAAAGGCTGCAATAATAAGGACTGGCAAGATTTCTTGAAGATTTGCCTAGACTATTTTATTCGTGGTGGCCGACACTATATGATATCCGGAGACTATCATGATTATCTCACTCAGAACACATATACTTCGGCAATATACCCATTTGATTCAACTCTTCGTAAGAACGGCAAGCATGTGAGCCGGTGGCCGTCAGTAAAACGCACATTCAGTCGTGTCCAAGAAGACCAGTCCCGATTAGTCCTTTTGTTATGTGCAGCATTGGACTATGATAACGTCGATAATTTTGATGATGAGAAAGTGGCCAACGTCAATTTACTCTTGACAGAAGCATGGAACTTCATCACATCAAACATTCTTGACCCTGTTGACCCCGAGAATAGAGGTTATATGCTCGATTTATTAGGCAATAAGGTTAAGCTGCAACTTATCGAGAAGGGATATCTTTGCCCCGTTGATAATGTGATTGTTGACGTAGCATTCCGAGGTTATAGCCCCCGTATGAACGGCTATTTAGGAAAAGCAAATTTCGACAGATTTAAGATATCCAAAGAATTTGACTATCCATTCTATCCGTTCAGATCTGATGAGCAGTCCGAAACTGCAATATCGGATTGGATAAATCAAAGTATGTCACAGCAAATATCGGAAGGTATTTTCTCTGACATCAATGAGCGAATCTATATCCAGAAACCCATTTTCATTGCTGCAGAACATTCGGCACAACAATCTCGCGAGGATCTTGAGAAGTATGAAAAAGAGTTCAATGACGGCCAATTAAATGTGCTTTCGTGCTCAACCACCATGGAGATGGGTGTTGACATTGGTGGTATCAGCGAGGTGGTCATGAACAATGTCCCACCTAAATCAGCCAATTATCTCCAGCGTGCTGGACGAGCTGGTCGCCGAAACGAATCAAAGGCTTTGGCTCTGACGTTCTGTGCTCCTAATCCCATCGGGTCTTATACCTGGAAACATCCAGATTATCCGATAACACACTTAACTGAGACCCCTCTGCTCAAGCTTGAGAGCCGTCAGCTAATTCAACGTCACGTCAATGCTCTTATCTTCGCTGACTTTGTCTCATTACAAGGTGGTAATATTCGCGTTACAGCGAAGTTAAGAGACTTTTTTATCGTCTTCGACTCTCTATCATATTTTGATCAATTCCTCAATCATATTGACTTAATCATTAGCGGTCAAAGGTCTGAATTAGAGAACCCTTATAAGCGGATTGTTCAAGGCACAGGCATGAGTAATCTTTCTTTGAGCGATGCCGCTATGGCAACCAAGAAAGATATATCGACTGTGTACAATGGTTTCAAGATTAATGTTGATAATTTTGATAAAGCTAAAGAGTCCGCTGAAAATCAAGATGGCGGTGGTGCAGCCACAAAGGCAATAGAAATTCAGAAAAAGAATTTCGTTGAAAAGTCTCTACTCAGCTATCTTGCAGAGCAATCATTCTTGCCCAGTGCTGGTATTCCTACTGGACTTGTAGAATGTATGCTCAAGCCAGATGACCGTGAAGAGTACCCAACGATGCATTTGAGCCAAGCAATTTCATCTTATGCACCAGGTAGTCAAGTTGTCAAGAACGAATGGATCTATGAACCCGCAGGAATCCGCTTGAAAACCAAGTATGAAGAAAATACATCGAGATATATCATACAAAACTGTTCAAATTGCGGATACACGACGATTAGCTACGGTTCATCCAAAACTGATTGCCCGAAGTGCCATGGACAGAATACTATGCATGGTATTAGGGATATTAGCATTGGTGATAATCGTTTTACTGAGGTTGTTGAGCCCGCTGCATTCACGGTCGCATGGGGCACTAAGCCGACACGTAAGATGAAAGGAAAAGGCGCTTTGGATTTCATCCAGCCCGTATTGCTTGAAATGGATCCTTGGGGAGAGAAGACATCCTCGGCAAAGCTTACTGTCCGTTGTTCAACACCTCAGTCCGAAATACTTTTCTATAATCGAGGTAGAAACGGTTTTGGTTATGCCTTCTGTCCAATTTGTGGCAAAATGGAAACGGAGAAAAATATCAGTAATACTGATAATGCGTTATCTGGCCACAAGCATTTGACGAATGGCACTCAATGTACTGGCTCCAACAATATCAGAAGACATGTTCTACTTGTCGGTCGTTATCAAACTGACTTCGTGGAAATCAAGTTCTATAATAGAGACAACACACTCCTGACAGACCCCGAAACACTGTATTCTTTGGGTGTGATACTCAGCCGTAAATTGACGGAATTATTAGGAGTCAATGATGGAGAAATAGATTTCGGTTATAATGGCACCAGCCATTCGATCTTCATCTATGATACAGCGCTTGGAGGTGCTGGCTATTCTACTCTATTAAGGGAGTATAAAGACCAAGTGATTGAATTGGCCTATAAGACCCTGAAGGGTTGTGATTGTGAACGCGCTTGCACCAAGTGCTTAATTGATCGCCGTTCTCAATGGTATCTTAATTATCTCAATAGAAAGAAAGCCCTTGAATGGATTGAAGTGGAGATGAAATCACGTAAAGCACCAGAGGCAATTACTTCTGTTGTTTCCGATGCTACGTCAGTAACATCAGATTTCTCAACAGAGTTTTTCCAGCTCTCACGCAATCGTGATATCAAATCCATCAAACTGTTTATTGACAGTGATTTCTCCACATGGAATATCGATGACTTCCCATACATCAGGCAGATTGAAGAGATGAGACTTGCAGGAGTTGACGTTTCTTTTGTCTTAGACAAGACGATCAACCTTGATAATTGTCCTTCTTCAATAAAAGCCGCTATTATGTCCGTCATGCTCAAGCATAAATTTGAGTTCAGTACCGACAAACTGCCAGGATCTCTTAATCCATTATTATCCGTATTGTTTATTAATGGAAGGGCAAAGACATACTTTGGCGAGAATATCACTCGAACCTTGTCTGAATCATGGGGAAATGGAGACGTATATTCCGCAATGAGCGATATGGGCTTGACATTTAAAGCAATCGATACTGAACAGCTATTGCTCAGTCAAGCGAACAGTAATAACTCTATTATGTTTGAAACTAAGATCAGTGAAGATTGTTATTTAAGTGGCATTGCACAAGTGTTGCTGAAACACAAAACTGATCAATGGAATAGAATCGGCTCGGCCTTTGAAGGTCAAAATGTGTCTATCAAATATTCTGATAGGTATCTATTTACTCCATTGGGCTGTGTCTTATTGGCTTGTTTAGTGGCTGGACTAAAGAGCAAATTCCATTTTAATATCAATTCTATAGAAATTGCAGTCAATAGAGTTCCTAATGACAATCCTTATGACACGGTTCCTGTTCGGGTTGACAATTATTTCAATAGTAGTGAGGAACGCAATTTGTTCTTAACGAACTGTTTCAGAGAACTGGTTGGATTTAGTCCAAGAATAAATGTGTCAAATCATCTCAGCCACGAACGGACGCTCACCATTAAGTCAAATGGCGAAGAATTATCTATTCGCCCGGATGGTGGAATCGCTTATGGCTGGAAACCATTTGGACGAGAAAACGCTGAATGTACAAATGAAGATTTTGAATACAATTGGGATTTAGACTTCAAACTGTACAACCAGAGGAAAGACTATACTGGTATCCTTTACACAATAGCGTTCAATAAGAATGAGGTTTAAATCAAAGATTTTTAAAAATACAAATATGAAGAAGATT
>Ga0310694_10002228_pt1 | contig 20341 bp, 16 predicted proteins | sample 174DNAGHGhighgp2_FD_203884 | JGI IMG/M metagenome (GOLD analysis project Ga0310694, IMG submission 203884) | Sheep rumen microbial communities from Palmerston North, Manawatu-Wanganui, New Zealand - 1742 DNA GHGhigh gp2 (v2) (version 2) | ecosystem: Host-associated > Mammals > Digestive system... | reverse complement strand
GTGTTCTTGGGTCTCAGCTGATTAAAGTTGACGCCTCCGAAGTTGAGATCTTCGAGGGTGAATTGTTTCTGTTGTGCGCTCATAGGGCTGACGACAAGACAAAAGAGTGATAACGCAAGGACTTTAGTCTTCATGACGGTTGAATCTTTTTCCTGGTTTACGATCTTTGCCGCTGCGATCAAAGCGCTCATGTCCACCACGGTTCACAGGCTTGTCAAAGCGGTCGGAGTAGCCGGGTTTGCCAGACTTGCCGGGCTTTCCGAACTTTCCGGAATATCCGGATTTTCCGGAGTATCCGTTTTCTCTGGGTTCGCGGGGCTCCCTGGGCTTCTTGCGGTATTCCCTGGGCTCTTCCTTGAACTCGTGCTTGTGGAAGGTAAACGAGCGGATGTCGGCCTCTTCGTTCTCTTCCTGCTCGTCCAGACGCTGCTTGAACTCACGACTCTTCTTGAAACGGTGCTTCTCTGCCATCTGGCGCTTCTCTTCCTCAGTCTTCACGGTGCCTCCCTCGCTACGGAACACCTTCATCTTGCCGTCAAACAGCTGGTACTTGCGGAACTCGCATTCCAGGGAACCGTTATAGAGAGGAATCTTGATGCTCGGCTTCAAACCAATTTGCTCGAAGCACTCCTCACGATAGGAGAGAATCCAGGCGTCGCCGCCAATGAACTGATGCTTCAGACGCTCACCAATCATGCGATAGGTGCCCAGCAGATCGGGTGTTGAGATGCGCTCACCATAGGGTGGGTTGGTCACGATGATACTCTTCTCCTTGGGCTGCTGGAAGTCCTTGAAGTCCTGCTCCGCTATGGTGATATCGTTGGTCAGTCCTGCTGCCTTCACGTTGAGGCGGGCGGTGTTAACTGCCTTGATGTCAACGTCATAGCCATAGATATGGTGGTTGAACTCGCGCTCCTTGGAGTCATCGTTGTAGATCTGGTCAAAGAGCTCGGCATCAAAGTCGGGCCATTTCTCAAAGGCATATTCCTTACGGAACAGTCCAGGCGCCATGTTGCGGGCAATGAGGGCAGCTTCTATCAGCAGCGTACCACTACCGCACATAGGGTCTATGAAGTCGGTCTCTCCTTGCCAGCCCGTCATCAGGATCATGCCTGCTGCCAGCACCTCGTTCAAGGGGGCCTCTACGCTCTCCTGACGGTAGCCGCGACGGTGCAGAGACTCTCCGCTGGAATCCAGACACAGCGTACACTCGCTTTTGCCTGGTGCTACGTCGGCAATATGGATGTGCAGACGCAGGTCGGGGTTGGCCACCGAGATGTTGGGTCTGTTGCCTGTCTTCTCCTTGAACTGGTCCACGATGGCGTCTTTCACCTTGTAGCTCACGAACTTGGAATGGCGGAACTCCTCTGAGAACACCACAGAATCGACTGAGAAGGTGCGGTCGTTGCCCAGATACTCAGTCCAGTCAATGGCCTTGATGCCCTCATAGACATCGTCGGCACACTGGGCCTTGAAACGATGAATGGGCTTCAGCACCTTGATGGCTGTATGCAGCTGGAAGTTAGCACGATAGAGCATCTCTTTGTTGCCAGTAAACGACACCATGCGTCGGCCTATCTGCACATTGTTGGCTCCTATGGCGGTCAGTTCCTTTGCCAGCACGGGTTCCAGACCCATGAACGTCTTGACGATGATTTCAAATTCTTGATTCATTGATATGATAGTTTGTTGTTATTTCGAAATATAGTGATAGTAGGCGTTGAAGAAACGCAGGAAAGGCTTCCAGCGCATCAGCAGTTTCTCGAAGATGGCAATGCCCACGAAGGCTGTCAGGATGCCCAGCAGCACGTCGATGATGTAGTGGTGACAGGAATAGACGGCTGTCCACCAGATGCCTACGGTGACCACTGTGCACAGGGTGACAAGTTGCCACGAGCGTTTGGAGAGCACGGCATAGACCGTTGCTATCAGCATGTAGGCTGAGTGGAGCGACGGTACTGCCGCGAAGATGTTGGAGTTGTTCACATAGATGCCTTGGAAGATGGGCATGCCAATCATCTCGTCAAAGCGGATGAGGCCAGCCACATCGCCTGGTGTGTTGAAGTCGGGTGTGAAACCGTGTTCCAGCGCATACCAGGGTGGGGCAGCGGGGTGCACGTAGTAGCCCACGAAGCCTATGAGGTTGACAAACAGGAAGGCCAGGGCAAAGCGCAGGCAGTAGTGGCGCTCGCCCTTGAAGAACAGCCACACGCCGATGAAGATGGGCATGGGCACCCAACACAGATAGAAGACGCCAGCCAGGAAGTCGGCCACGGCGTTGTTGTGCTGCATGAAGTACTCCCCAGGAATGACGGTCTGTCCGTTCATGGTGACGCCAAAGAGGTCTTTCTCCGCGTTGAAGATACCCTCAATGTCTATGGGGTTCACCTTGTAGTTGGGATAGAGGCGCATCCAGTCGTAGCTGATCTCGAAGAGGATGAACGGAATCATGAACACCGCCAGCTGACGGGTGACGGGATGGGCGAAGAAGAGCAGGTTGAACAGTCCCACCATGACCAGATGCGCAGGCAACAACCCCACCACCGTTATCTGGAACACCAGGAACAGCAGGGTTATCACCACGTCGGCAACAATCTCTTGGCGCGACAGGGTGCTCAGGTCAAATAGCCTAATTCTCGCCATCACGTTTGCTGAGAACCTTGTAACAATGGGCAATCCTCCAGAAGGCGGTGATGTTGGCCAGTACCGCAATCAGGATCATGCCGCTTGCCAGCCACCACAGTTGCTTGGTCAGACCTGCGATGATGGCTACGGCAGCCGTTACCACCACACGCTCAGGACGCTGCATCAGTCCTACCTTGCACTCAATGTCAAGACCTTCGGCACGGGCCCTCACATAGCTGACCATCACCGAGCCCACCATGGCGGCAAAGGTCACCACACCCATCCAGAACCAGTCGTTGCCGGCCTTCAGGAACACCAGGCAGATGCCAAAGAGCGACACCAGCTCGCTGTAGCGGTCGAGGGTGGAGTCCCACAGGGCCCCGAAGGTGGAAGACATGTTACCCATGCGTGCCAGACGGCCATCCATCATGTCGAAGAGTCCTGCAAAGAGGATGATGGCGCCGCCCCAGCCGATGAGGGCATAGGCCGATGGTGTGCCCATCTGCAGGGCAGCCTCGATGAAGAACCAGGTGGCCACCAGGTTGCCCACAAAGCCCACGGCGGTGACGATGTTGGGGGTGATGCCTATGCGTATCATCCCCTTGATAAGCGGGTTGATGATGACGTAGATTACCTTTTGTAGAAAGTCTCTGTAATTCATATCTTTTTCTTTGTTTTATACACAAACAGGCGTTGCAGCTGGTAGTTCCAGAAGATGGCCACGAAGACGGCCACCACCACCTTGGCAAACATGAAGTACTGGCTCGACAGCTCCGTGAGGGCATAGGTGCCCAACGTGTTGAGCACGATGCTGCCCGTCCACACGATCATGTACTTCCAGGCCACCGACCCTTTTTTCAGTTCTTCTGCGTTGAACACCCAGCGGTAGTTCATGGCACAGTTGGAGATGCCTCCCGACAGGGCTCCCAGGAAGGAGGCCGTCACATACCACATGCCCAGACCCTCGGCCAGCACCAGCGACAGGGCAAAGTCGATGAATGTTGCCACCTGTGCCGTGACCTGCGCCTTGGCAAAGGTCCTTATCTCGCGCTTGATCCTACCCATGAGCCAGCAGTCGGATGATGAGTAAGACAAGGGCCGCATAGACACCCGCTAAGAGGTCGTCGGCCATCACCCAGAAGGCGCCCTGCCTGCGGTCCAGGGCTCGGATGCCCAAGGGTTTCAGAATGTCGAAGAAGCGGAACAGCACCAGGGCCACCAGCGCCATCCACCAGTTCTCTGCCAGCAGCAGGGGTGTCCACACACCCACCATCTCATCGACCACCACGCGGCTGGGGTCTTCGCCCCAGTAGGGTTGCAGCCTATGTGTGGCCCATGTTCCCAGCGCCGTGAACACGACGATGAGCAGGGCTGTGATGATGGTCAAAGGTGTTTGGGAAAAGGTAAAAGACATCCCGAACCATATAGCTGTTGCCAGTATGGAACCTGCTGTTCCCGGGCCCCATGGCCAGAATCCGGCACCGAATCCTGTTCCAATGATAACGGGCAGTAATGGTGGTTGTCTCATAATTTCGATGCAAAAGTACGTTATTTTTTTCAAATGCCGATGATATGAAGCATAAAAAAACCTAAAATAGAAGAATGTTTTTCTCAAAAAGAGACATTTTGCCGACAAATGATTACCTTTGCAACACAAAATCAAGTATTTTTGCAATAGTGACACGACGTTCATATATCATTTTTCTGCTCTTGTTGACGGTCCAGCTGGTGCGAGCCCAGATCACCGGTCAGGTGCTCGATGCCAACGATGATGGTCCGGTGCCTTATGCCAGCGTGATGTACCGTGGCAACAAGTCGGCAGTATCCTGTACCTCAGAGGGAAAGTTCACCATCGAGCGCCACAACGGGTGGAAGCTCTCGGTGAGCTCGGTGGGCTATGTGCCCCAGGTCATCAACATCAACTCGTCAACGCCCCAGCACCTGGTCATCAAGTTGAAACCAGACACCAAGACCCTGAAGGAAGTCACGGTGAAGTCAGGACGCTATGCCAAGTACAGCCGCAAGAACAATCCTGCCGTTGAGCTGATGAAGAAGGTGATTGCCGCCAAGAAGCGCACCGACCTGAAGCAGCACGACTACTACCAGTACAACAACTACCAGAAGATCATGCTGGCACTCAACGACCTGACGCCCGAGGCCCTGCAGCAGGGCATCTTCAAGAAGCGCCAGTGGTTGCTCGACCAGGTGGAGGTGTGCCAGTACAACAACAAGCTGACGCTACCCATCTCCATCGACGAGACTGTCACGCAGAAGCTCTACCGCAAGGACCCTCGTTCCGAGAAAAGCATTGTGAAGGGACAGAACACCGTGGGCATCAACGACCTGTTCCAGACGGGTGACATCCTCAACAACATCCTGAAGGATGTGTTCACCGATATTGACATCTACGACGACAATGTGCGCCTCTTCCAGTATCCCTTCACCTCGCCCATCGGCAAGGATGCCATCCAGTTCTACCGCTTCTTCATCCAGGACACCGTCTATGTGGGCAGCGACCGCTGCTACCACCTGGAGTTCACACCCAACAACTGGCAGGACTTCGGCTTTCGCGGACAGATCTATATCCTGGCCGACTCCAGCTATCAGGTGAAGCGCTGCGAACTGACCATCCCCAAGGCCAGCGACGTCAACTGGGTGGAGCACATGGAGTGCCTGCAGGAGTTCACCAAGCTGGACAACGGCGAGTGGGTGCTCTCCGTCGATGACATGTTTGTGGAACTGAAGGCCGCCAATTTCCTTCAGAAGTTCATTGTGGTCAGGACCACACGCCGCACAGACTTTGCCTTTGACGAGATTCCCAAGGCCCTGCTGCGTGGCAAGAAGCCCGTGCTCAAGGATGCCTATGCCGAGATGCAGAACGATGACTTCTGGAAGAAATACCGCCAGGTGGAGCTGACCAAGAGCGAGAGCTCCATCGATGTGCTCATCCGCCAGCTGGAGCAGATGAAGGGCTTCAAGTACATCATCTTCGGACTGAAGGCCCTCATCGAGAACTTTGTGGAGACGGGCACCAGGGAGCATCCCAGCAAGATTGACATCGGGCCCGTCAACACCATCATCTCGCAGAACTTCTACGACAAGGTGCGCCTGCGTGCCAGTGCCCAGACCACGGCCAACCTCCATCCCCACATCTTCCTGAAAGGCTACTACGCCCACGGCTTCAGGCACAACCAGGACTACTACAGCGGCGAGGTCACCTACACCTTCAACAAGCCTGGCTACCTGCCGCGCGAGTTCCCCAAGCAGGCCATCACCTTCCAGTCCATGCGCGATGTGGCCCTGCCCTCCGACAAGTTCATACAGACCGACAAGGACAACATGTTCACCTCGTTCAAGGTCACCGAGATCGACAAGATGTTCATGTACAACCGTCAGGCCCTCAGCTTTGACTTTGAGCAGGAGTGGGGCTTCAAGGTGTATGCCGAGGCCAAGACCGAGAAGGTGGCACCCATTGGCAACATCGAGCTGAAGCCCCTGAATGCCGCTGACCCCCTCAAGTCAGTACGCTACACCGAGGCCACCGTGGGACTGCGCTATGCCCCTGGCGAGACCTTCATCAACACCAAGCAGCACCGCTGGCCACTCAACCTCGATGCACCCGTCTTCCGCCTGCAGCACACCATGGGCTTCAAGGGCGTGCTGGGTGGCAAGTACAACTACAACTTCACCGAGGGCGAGATCTACAAACGCCTCTGGATGCCCATGAACTGGGGTAAGATTGACACCCGCCTCAAGTTCGGTGCCCAGTGGAACCAGGTGCCTTATCCGCTTTTAATCATGCCTGTAGCGAACCTTGGTTATATCCTTGAGGACCAGACGTTTAATCTCATCAACAACATGGAGTTCCTCAATGACCGCTATGCCTCGCTCATGATCGACTGGGATCTCAACGGCAAGATCTTCAACCGCATACCCCTGCTCCAGAAACTCAAGTGGCGCGAGTGGCTTGGCGTCAAGGTGCTGTGGGGTTCGCTCACCGACAAGAACAACCCCTACCTCCTGCGCAATCAGGACAGCCCCATCGTCATGGCCTTCCCCGACGGCTGCAACATCATGGACAAGAAGAAACCCTACGTGGAGGTGGCCCTGGGCATCCACAACATCTTCAAGCTCCTCCAGATAGAATATGTCCGCCGTCTCAACTACAACGAGCTCTCCACCGCCAACAAGCAGGGCATCCGCTTCATGATTCGCACCACGTTCTGAACTCACAACCCTCCTTATATATAATAAAAAGGATGTGTCTTCACAGGCACATCCCTTTTTTTGATAGAAGATAACAGACAATTCTTTCAGTTGTTTCACTTTCTTATCTAATGAAGTTAAATTCTGTCAAATAATTGAATTGTTGACCAAAAGTGACTATATTTGCAAAATATTAGCAAAAACCTAAAATGATATGGCAAAGGAATTGATATTCAAATTGGCGGGTACGGACTATGGAGCCGCACCCGTGAAACTGGAACGAAAGAAGATCTATGGTTGGACAGACGTAGTGGCTACCGACCGTAGTGGTAGTGTGTGTGGCTCAGCATATCTGGCTCCTGATGATGCCCTCATCATTCCCTCTGGTGGATTGAAGCAGGGTACTGTAGACAGCGACGGACGCTGGATAGAAAAGAGCGAACTGACTGCCTATAGTGAGGATGGCAGTGAGGTGTTGCCCGTACTCCCTTCTTCATTTGATGCGCCTATCGAACTGAATCAGAAAGCAACTGCCGAAGAATTCCTCGATAACGACTGGGAGGCGGTGTATCAGTTGGTGAATGCTGATCTGGCTGCTGCTGTAGGTGATGACATCTATAAGTTTGAGTTCAACTATCGTGCAAGTACCAACCACAACGACGGTTACTTGATTAATACACCTGGAGGCCTTTTTCTCTTTGCTGGCGACCAGCAGGAGTTCCCACTCGTCGCGTTGGCTGATGAGACTACGATTGATGACACAGAGGAGCCAGAGGAAGAGATTGATGAATTAGACTTCAGTATGTTCTAACAATTGATAATTGACAATTATGCGAAAGATAAATATATCCAATGATACGAAGCGTGATGCCGAGGTAGCTTTTGGTACCACGTTTCATCGTCCGTCGCCTGTCTATAAAACGGCTGACGGAAAAAAGAGTGTGAACGAAAGACTGGTGCGTGCCACGATGAAGACCACCGACGAAGCTCTGCTGGCACAGTTTGGCGCAGAGGGATTGGCTGATGCATTGATTGCTGGTGACCCAGAGGTGGATATGGAACAGTTCGGCCTGAAGGTGGAAGGACTGAAGAAGGTCTATGTCACTCCTGAACAGAAGGTGGCATACGGCGTGACGCTGAGTGAACATGTGTTCTTGGCTGACGGCACAGAGAAAGAGGTGCGACCAGAGCAGACCACTGCGGCTAATATCGCCCTCGATGGCGTGCCTCTTCGTTGGACGGGAAAACTTATCCCTCGTCAGAAAGCTATGCGAATGTTTATGTTCAAGAAGAGTTATCAGGTGCAGCATGTCAATGGTTTGACCTACGACTTCCTCTTCGATATGGCGAAAAAACTGGCTGAGGCTGATGCGATGATGCTGGTGGGTGGTGGTCAGAAAGGTATTGAACCTATCGTGATGAGCAATGGTGGTACGCCTTATCGCGCATTCCTCGAAGGACGTGTGGATGGTGACAAATACGCACTCATCCTGCGACTGACCAATATGGAACTGAAATCGATGAGCTAATATGCTGTTTTTATGAGAACAAGTAGACAATTCATAGAAGATCTTAAAATGGATATATTGAAAATGGAAAGTCAGAAAGCCATTGACTATAAGAAGAATGTTGCGGGCAAGTTCATGCTTGTGGAAGGTGCCAAGCTGAAGCAGCGCATTGATGGCGAAAGGTTTGCTGTGACCCGTAAGATTGACGGACACCTGCAAGTGGTGTTCTATACTATGGGAGAGACATATATGTTCAACTCTAGCGGTAAGCAAAAGATAGAACATCTGAAATGCCTTGATGCCTTTGCCGAAGCCTTGAAACGGGCTGGCGTGAAGCAGGCCATCATCGCTGCCGAACTGTATCTGCCTCGCGAAGGTGGTAGGCCCCGTTGTGGTGATGTGCCAGCAGCACTGGCAGATGAAAGTAAGCGCGACGATCTTGCATTGGCTCCCTTCGACATTATCGAACTCGATGACGAGGCTCGACCGAAGGACAAGGCCGAACATTATGCAGACACCCATAACAAACTCTGTACCATTTTCCAAAATGAGCAGGTTAAACCTGTTGAGATGCGCAATGCCGCCTCTAAGGACGAAGTGCAGGAAATATACGATGAATGGGTTGTAGGTGAGGGCGCCGAAGGGCTGGTTGTTCACTCCGAGTTGCCAATTATTTGGAAGATAAAACCACGTCATACCATCGATGCTGCTGTCATTGGCTATACAACAGCAGACCGAGGTGTTCGTGATTTGATGTTTGCTGTACGTCGTGAGGATGGACTCTTTCAGATGTTTGCCCTTGGCTCCAACGGACTGACTGACGAAGACCGAGCCTCCATTCTGCAGCGTCTGAGCGAAAAGCATGTGGAGTCGCAGTATGTGCTCTCAGATTCACGTGGCATCGCCTACCAGATGGTCAAGCCTGAACTGGTGTTCGAGATCAGTGTATTGGAACTCGTGGCTCGTGGTAATGACGATAAGATCAAGATGAACCCATTGCTTCGTTACGACGAACAGCAAGGTTGGCTGATGGAGAGTACGACACCTGGTGTGTCAGTTCTTGGTATCACCCTTGAGCGTGAACGTACAGACAAGCAGCCCAATGAGACGGATGTGCGCATCTCCCAACTCACAGACATCTGTCCGTTCGAGGAACCAGAGGGTGGTTCAGCCCTCAGCCTTCAGCCATCTACACTTCTCGAGCGCCACGTCTATAAAAAGGTGTCGGGCGAGAAAGTGATGCTGCATAAGTTCCTGCTTTGGAAGACCAACAAGGAACAGAGTGGTCGCTATCCTGCCTACATCATCTATCATACCGACTTCAGCTCCAGCCGTAAGGAACTTATTAAGCGCGATATGCTCTACTCTAATGACGAACAGCAGATTCGCGACCTCCTCGCTGCGGAGATTGCCGATAATGTGAAAAAAGGCTGGGAAGAAGTATAACATCATAAAAACCTCACGATGTACATGCATTCTCAGCGCTTCCCTCTGACAAAGAACAACCTGGACAGGACGTAGAAATGAAAGAAAAAGTGATGCTTAGACCAACGATTCTTGCCATAGCTCTCCTGGGGTGCAGCCATCAAATGACCGCACAGCAAGAGTCGTTGCGTCCATCGTTTGAGGTGGAGTATACTGGTGAACTGCAGACAGACTTCAAACGCTCGCGTCTGGCCAACCTCCTGCAACTTTGTGCCGAGGTGCCACTCAGTAAAGCGCTATCCTTCCAAGTGCACTCTGTCAGCATTGCATCCTCCGACGAATCACCGCTGGCAGACGACCTGATGGGCTACTCCAACCTTGATGCTGAGAATATTCCGTTTGCGCTCTCTGTTGCGGGTCTTATGTGGCATATCAACGACCGGCATTCGCTCTTTGCCGGCATCCGCCGCATGGACGAAGACTATTTCTCTAGCGATGCTATCGGGCTTTTCACTACCAGTCCGTGTGGTATCTTTCCCACCATCAGCTATAACCACGACATTGCCACCTATCCGAAGGCTTCGATGGGCATCCATTATGCCTACGACACAGAGAACCTGTGCCTGCAGGCATCACTCTACAATGGATTAGGCTATAACCGTTTTACTGGCCGCGACAATGTGTTCCGCATCTGTCCTAAGAGTGATGGCGTTTTCGGTTTAGCCCAAGCAGAATACCGTCATCACGACAGCCACTACTTCTTGGGCGCAAGCACACACTATTGCGACCTGATGGGGACAGCCGACCGTCGGATGCACTCTTCAGCATGGTTTTACGCCGAGCAGTCACTTTCCTCCATTTTGACTTTACTTGTGGCCTATGGTCATGCGTTCAACAGCGACCATCCCTGCCGCGATTTCTGCGGACTTGGCGGAAATTATGCACTACAAAGGGCAGAATTCGGCATTTTCACTGAATATACCCGTATTGACGGCATCGACGAGTGGGCGACTGAACTGACCTGCAAACTGGGAATCTCCGAATATCTGTCCCTTCAGCCCGTGCTGCACATTCTGACTACTGACGGGAAAACAAAATGCATCGGCATGATGCGATTAAATGTCAACCTATGATGGAACTACTGAAACAACGCAAAGATAATGCTATTCGGTTAATAAAAGAGCCTCCTTTCGGGGAGGCTCATTTATGGTAGAATTTTCTGCCAGAGATTGGCGCCAATCTTAACGACGAGACCTTCTTTCACCCAACGGTAGATGATGGTTTTCACCACTGGCGACTCGTTGTTGGCCAGACGGAGATTCACCAGGTCTTCCTTCGTGAATTCGTTGGGCAACGCATCCAGATAGCGGATGTTACCCTTCGAGGCCTGGGGACTGATGGCTTTGTTGTAAATGCCGTCAACCTTGTCGCCATAGATTTGCAACTGGTAGTGCATACAGCGCTCGGCATACCAGAGGGCAAACTTGATGGCGCGCTCCGTTTCCTGACGACCTTCCAGCAAGTAAGCGATGATGCCGGCTCGGAAACCGTTGAGGGCAGCACGACGACGGAACACATCGAGTGAGTAGCGCAATGTCTGCAGATACTCCTGACGCTTCCCTTCATCCCATTCCTCGATGGCCTTGTTGATGAGGGGCAGATTCACCTCACCTTCTTCGTCCATCAGACAGAGGCACTGGCGCTTCACCTTCTCTTCCTCTTCCTGACTCCAAGCCTTGAACTGAGGCATCTTAGCACCTACCATATCAGGCAGTACCACAGGCGTCACGCGGCTTACGAGGCCACTCTCGGCATCAGCGAAGAAGGCTCGGCACTTGTTGGGCGTTCCACACATCACCATATTGTAATAGAGGGTGACCTTGCCAGAGAACGAGTCCTTCGAGATGCGATGCTGACCCCAGGGCTTGTTGTCGTAGGCCAGTCGGAACAGGTCGTTCTTCTCCGTCCACGCACCGCCCTTGTTGTTCTTCAGAACGGTTTCAATCTCAGGGGCATAGGTGAAGAGGTGCTTGCCTTTGGCATAGAGGGCTCGCTCCAAGAAGGCTGACACGCCGATGTTGGGTTCGATGATGCGGATCTGACTGCAGGGATTCTCCACCTCCTCGCCGTTTTTCTTGGCCAGCGAGTAGGCAATCTCTTTCTGCCATTCCACTTCGTCCTGCTTGATGATGGGATCCATCAGCAACTCGAACTCATTGTCAACGAACGACTTACCTGTGGCTTGAGGCGCCTCGATATCCACGATGAAGCTGGGTGAGTTCAGTTTCCCGTCACGATACTTGGCCCGGATGCCTGTGGCCAGCGTGCCCAGCATGGGCATTGCTGCCATCAGCGTGGCCTCACGGAACTCCTCAGGAGCGTGGTCGCTGAGGTCCTGAAGGATGCCAGGCAACTCTGCTTCGACAGGAGCAACTGTCGATTCGTCGCTTTCTACAGACCCCGCTTCGATGGTGGCTCCCAGCGATGAGAGTACCTCGTTCATCTGAGAAGGCATACCTGCAGGTCGGACGCTGCCTACAGCACTCTTGATGGTTGCCTGCACCTCGCGGTCTGACAGTCCCCAATGGGGTAGAATCGCAAAGAGCTTCTGCTCGTCGAAGTCGCAGATGAAACGCAGGTAGCGACTCATGGTGTAGAGTGCCATATTGCGCTCGCCCTCGGCAGGCGCATCGCCATAACCCAGCTTAAAAAGCAGGGTCTGCACGATGTTTTCGTAGGGGATGCCACGGAAAGTCCAACTAAAAGCCTCCCCAAGCCCCTCCGAAGGAGGGGATGTCTGGTTACCTGATGAGACTGGGCATGATGCAGATGATGTGGTTGTTGATTCGCCCGTCGGCATATCAACACCCCCTTCTTCGGAGGGGCTGGGGGAGACTTCTAGGATGTCCTCAAACACCACTGGATCCAGCCACTTCACATACTGCTCGCTGACCATGAAACAGCAGCGGGCCAGATCGGTGACATGCGAGTCGTAGCTGACACCCAGGCGAGAGGCCAACCTCTGGATGTCCTCCTCGATGGTAGAGCCAGGAGTGCGCCAAGCCCAGATGTGGGTACCCCCTCCGGCACTCTCTGCAAAGTACACAATACGAAATTCCTCAATGAGGTTTTCGTCCTGCACCTTCTGCCAGAGCTGCTCCGTCAGTCCCTTCTCGTCGATGTCGAGGAAGAAGAGTCCTGAGGGTACCGCATCTTCGGCCTTGCGCGTACCATTGTTAAAACACTGTGCAAGAGGCAGCCAAACGGGCAGTTCCTTCTTGCGATCCAAATTGTTGTTCTGCTTCACGTCCTGAAGGATTTCCTCCACGTGATTCTCCGCCAGCAGTTGACGGTAAGCAGCCATGCTCGCCTTGCGAGGCTTGCCGCTAAATGATTTAGCAATTAAAATCCCCATAGCGCTTTGCTTTTGGTTGCTGCAAAGGAACTATGGGGTTTTGCACCTTCAAAATGGGATGTTTTGCACTAAGAGTGCAACTATCGCTTAGGATGTGCTAAACGGTTGTACTTCTGATAGATAGCCTTGAATATCTGTTGCACATTTTCTTCTTCTTTGCCCATTCCTTCCTGAACATTCTTCCTAAAAGTGGCCACTGACTGAGTCCCCGTCAGTTTTTCTGCCAAATCGTTGTCGGAATGGGCTCCGAAGACTGCACTTTTTTTCATTTCTCCCACCAAGTGGCAGAAGAAGCGTGTAGTAAACTGGTTGTTGTGCGGACTCTTGCGCGTCACCTTCAGATGGGCAAAGATGGTTTCGTCCTGAATCAGCTCCTGCCACATGGCGTCATACTGGCTTTGCCACGCCTTAGCCACCAGATCGCTCAGCTTGTTGGCAGCCTCCAGCACGGCTTCGCCCACACATTGCAGGTCATTCTGCACCAGTTGCTCTTCGCCAACCTTGGTGCCAGGGTCGAGTTCTCTGGCAATCTCATAAAGAGAGGTCAAATGGAAAATGAAGTGGCGCAGGGCATCGTCGTCAAGGTGGGCTTCGAGGAAATACGCATCGAAGTTCTTGCGGTCGGTGGTCCACTTGGCAAACAAGCCGCCAGGCACCAGTCCCAGTTCGGCACGTTCCTTCGTGCGCTCGTCTGTCCAGATCTCCTTCATCGAACTGCTGTCGCTGACCACGCGGAGTGTCTCACGATACTCCCTCCAATAGTGCCACCACGTGTTGCTATTGCGCACGCGCATAAGCTCCTTATTAAATAACTGGGCCATCGCCTTGCTGTCTGTTCGTCGTTGCCGCATCATACTGACCATCAGACTGGGCAGCAGCATCAGCGGCAACAGGCCTATCAGCATTGTCTGCAGACTGTTACCCATCTGACTGTCAAGCGATTCCATGGCCTGGCGCATGTCCTGAATCATGTCAACCTGCTCGTCCCCATTCTCTGCCTCTCCTGCAGTATTGATGTTCTGAATGACTTGTGCCACCATCATCAAGTCCCTAGGCTTCAGATGCTGGCCACACACGCTGAGAATGTGCTGCATGGGGGCCGCCTTCTGCCTTGCAGCCGCCTGCATATCAGGCGACATCGCCATCAGTTGTTTCAGCGACTGGATGAGTGTATCGAAGAAGGCCTTTGTCTGCTTCCCATCGGATGCCAGCTTCGGCATTCTGTTCATCAACGACAGGACCGACTGACGCAGGCTGGCGTTCGACACGCTGTCGGCAATACGATCCAGATACTCGGAAAACAGGAATGCCGTGGGTATCTTGTTCAGCGCCATCAGCGCCATCACAGCACTCTGCATGCGCATCATGGCAGCATAGACCTCGGCCTCAACACAAGTATCCATACCGTCGGCCAGTTCCTGGTCCAGGCACGCCAATCGCTGTGCAGCCACCTCCCAATGACGGCACACCTGAGAAGTGAGCTTCTCAGCCTCCACCTCGTCAACAAGTTGTCTTATTTCTTCAGTAGTCATATTCAAGTATTATCAGTTTCAAAGCACAAAGGTACAAATAAAAAACCACATTCCCACTTATTCCACCATACAAATTCAACTTTTTGTCGTTCAAATTTTTACACATTTGGTCACGAAACGGTCACATGGTCACAGCTGTGACCATGTGACCAACAGACATCAGAAATAGTTAATAGATGTGTATAACTATTTGTATATCAATATTTTACAAACAAAACATAGCCATTCTCCATTGTCAGCGGTCACATGGTCACAGCTGTGACCATGTGACCATTTCTTTACTCCGACACATATTTTGCTGAGAAAAAACTGCGTCACTCTCTCGGAGTAAGTGCGTCATTCTCTTCAAGCAAGTGCGTCACTTTCTTTCGGCATCTAATACACTTTTTTAGCAACGAGACGTCCATTTTTCGCAACGAGCGTCTCCTCGCACAGCGCCGAGCGTCTCCGTAGTGAGCAAGGTCTTACCCGCTGGTGACCACCGTGACGCTCCTTGCTCACCAAGATGACGCTCCTTGCTCTGGATGCAAAAAGTTGCCATATTTTTTGAATTTTTCTTCGAATGTTACTATATTATATCAGTCAAACATTTAAAATTCAAAAGATATGGCAACAACAATTCGCACCAGTTCCAAGAACTACTTCAACAAGATCCAGAAGTACCTCATCAACAAAAGAGTCTTCTTCACCCCATCACTCAACTTTGAGGGCTATGCCCTCACCATTTTTGACCTCAATCAGGAGCAAACCAATGCTCTCATTTCAAAAATGACCAAACACTTCCACCTCACTAAGCAGCTGGAGCCCTTGGCTCCTGCTGCCTAAGCAGATAAAACCTCCTCAAACAACAGCCCGCCGAGCAATCAATAGTTCTGTCGGAATGCGAGATTGGAATCCGAGTTCACTCGTCTCTTTGCTTCTTTATTCATCAATCCCGATGATTACATGAAGGTAGTTAAACTACTTGCAAAACGACATACAGGTTTTACGCGTGACGAAATCGTGGAGAAACTTGGTTTCACCTCTGGAGGGTCGTTCAGTAAGATGCTTAAAACCCTGATGGCCAGTGATTTTATTTCCAGTTATCATTCCTTCGGAAACCAATAAAAAAACAAAGAAAGATGAAAAGAGTATTTATTGACATGGACAATGTGCTGGTGGACTTCCAGTCGGGACTCGACCAGGTGAGTAATGAAGTAATGGCAGAATATGCAGGTCGTCTGGATGAGATTCCTGGTTTGTTCGCCAAAATGAAGCCGATGAAGGGAGCCATCGAGGCCGTACACGAACTGCAGAAACATTATGACCTGTTTATCCTCTCTACAGCACCATGGAAGAATCCGTCGGCCTGGTCAGACAAGGTGGCGTGGGTGACGAAGTACCTCGATGACGTGTTCCATAAGAAGATGATTATCACCCACCGCAAGGACCTCTGTCAGGGTGACTATCTGATAGATGACCGAGGCAAGAACGGCACCAGCGAGTTCAGTGGTGAATGGATTGAGTTTGGTTCGGAGCAGTTCCCCGATTGGGCGAGTGTCCTCAAATATCTGTTGCCTGCTGCTTAGTTTTAGCGTTCGTTTGTAAAAAAACACCACAGAATTTGGTCATAACGCAGAAATGTTGTATATTTGCAGACAAACAATATAAATGGACAACTAAAAACCTCTCGATGTACAGGTAATCGTACTGCTGACCTATGGCTAAATACGAAATTAAAGACGGTGTGGGAATTATTCCCCAAGGAACAACTGTCATGAAAGATGACGGATTCAAGGACTGTACAGAACTGACCAGTGTAGTCATTCCTGAATCAGTAACAGACATCTATAACAGATGCTTTGAAAACTGTTACAATTTGTCGAAAATTGAAGTGGCAGCAGGCAATAAGGCCTTAGACTCCCGCAATAATTGTAATGCAGTCATTGATACTCAGATGAAAGCCTTGATGGTTGGCTGCAAAAACACGGTTATTCCAGAAGGGTTAAACAGCATTGGTCAAAATGCGTTCTCTGGATGCAAAGACCTCAAGGAGATTGTCATACCTGATTCTGTGGGACTGATAGCTCCATTCGCTTTTGAGAATTGTACGGGTTTGGAAAAGGTGACTCTTGGCAAGTCATTGAAGGAGATAGGACACGATGCCTTTAGGGGATGTTCCAGTTTAACTCACATCACCATTCCAAAATCGGTGATGAAAATCGAAGATACTGGTGCCTATCAAAAGATGTCGTTCTTCGGCTGCAAGAATCTGAAGACTATCGTTGTGGAAGAGGGCAACAGGGAATTTGACTCGCGTGACAATTGTAATGCCATTATAATCACCAATCGCAATTTCCACGAGAATGAACTGTTGGTTCTCAGTTCGTCAACCATCGTGCCTGCATCTGTTGAGAAGATAAGCCAGAGTGCCATACAGTGTCCCAAGAATCTCCATACAATTTCTGTGGCTGAGGGTAATCCTAATTTTGACTCACGAGAGGGATGTAATGCCATTATCCAGACCAATAGTAACATCTTGCTTATAGGCAGTGCCACAACCGTCATCCCAGAGTCAGTGCTTGAAATCGGTGACTATGCTTTCTGGGGTAACGATGGACTCGTAGAATTCACCATCCCCAAGACGATCGCCAAGATTGGTAAAGAGGCATTCCGCGAGTGCCAGAACCTGAAGACCATTTCTATTCTCGGTCCTGTAGCATTGATAGACAAAGACACCTTTAAGGATTGTGCCTCTTTGGAGACTATCACCTTCAGCACAGGCATCAAGAAGTTCCATCCGGAGGCCTTCACTAACTGCACCGCTCTGAAGACCATCAACGTGCCTGCCAAGAAGGGCGACTACTACCGTACCCGTCTGCCAGAGGCTCTGCGCGACTTGGTCGTGGAACTGCCTGCAGAAAAGAAGGCTAAGAAGTAACAATAACGAACAATAACAAACAAATTATAAAACTATTAAAACTATGGCTAAATACGAAATTAAAGACGGGATTGGAATCATCCCCGAAGGAACAACCGAGATTGTTGAGAGTGCATTTGAAAACTGTACGGAACTGAAAAGTGTCGTCATTCCGGATTCAGTAAAGGTAATAAATGAGTATTCTTTCTACAAATGTGTTAATCTGGAAAGTATTGTTATCCCCGACTCTGTAACTGAGATAGGTAAATCAGCTTTCTCTACCTGCAAATCTTTGGTTGAGGTCAAACTGCCCAATTCGATAAAAATCCTTAACAAGGAAGTCTTCTGGTGCTGTGAAAGTCTGGGCAGTATAGTTATCCCTGATTCGATAACTGAGATTGGAGAGTGTGCCTTTCAGTCCAGTGGTTTGACAAGCATCAACATCCCAGACTCAGTCAAAGAGATTAAAGAACGTGCTTTCGCATTCTGCGCCAAGCTTACTAATGTGGTCGTTCCTCATTCTGTGACAAAAATAGATAATCTGACATTCCTGAAATGTACAAATCTAACCAGCATCAGCCTCCCTGATTCAATAAAAGAGATTGGGGGGAGTGCTTTTATGGGTAGCGGTTTGACAAGTATTAGCATTCCAGACTCAGTGACAACTATCGGGAAAGAGGCTTTTAAGGAATGTTCGGCTCTGACTGAGGTCAAGCTTTCCAATTCATTGGAATTAATTCAAAAAGAAACCTTTATGGACTGTTCGGCACTTGTCAATATTACTATCCCGAACTCTGTCAAGGAGATAGAAACAAGTGCTTTCCAGGGCTGCACGAGTCTTACGAAAATTGTCATACCCGATTCTGTTACAGAAATATGGAGTGAAATCTTTAGGGACTGTACAGGTCTGACAGATGTCACTCTTCCCTCCACAATAACTTGTATTGAAGACCGTGACTTTATGAATTGTTCGGCGCTGACGAAAATCAACATCCCAGATTCAGTAACAAAAATTGGACGTGCTGCTTTCTCTGGCTGCAAGAGTCTCACCAACATCAATATCCCCAAATCTGTTACGGAAATAAAATACGCTGCTTTCGAGGGGTGTGCTGGGCTGACAAGCGTTGTCATTCCTGACTCGTTAACGGAAATTGGAGAAGAGTTGTTTAAAGGATGCGCTGGATTAACGAATGTTGTCATCCCCAACACGATAACAAAAATATGTCAAGGGGCATTCGCAGACTGCGTTAGCCTGGTGAACATCGACATTCCAGATTCCGTGAAGGAAATAGAAGCACGTGCTTTCGATGGTTGTACAAGTCTAAAGCACATCAAGATTCCAAATACGGTAACGAATATTGAAAGTTATTGCTTTAGAGATTGCATAAGTTTGGAAAATGTAGATTTGCCTGACTCGCTAACGGAAATCGGAAAAGCATTCCAAGGTTGCATAAGTCTGAAGAATATTGTTTTCCCTGAATCTGTGAAGAAAATTGGAAGTAATGCCTTTGATGGTTGCACCAATTTGGCAAGCATAGAAATTCCAGCCCATATTACAGAAGGCCTCCAATGGGCTTTCGTTAATTGCAGCGGTTTGACCAGCATTGTCGTTGACCCCCAAAACAAGAAATATGACTCCCGAGAGAACTGCAATGCCATCATAGAGACGGAGTCCAACAAGTTGGTTTGTGTTTCCCAGAAAACCGTTATCCCTGCATCGGTGACCGACATAGTCGAATATGCCATAAGAGGAATTTGCACTCACTCTTGCATTACGGTTGCAGAGGGCAACAAGAAGTATGACTCCCGCAATAATTGTAATGCGGTCATTGAAACTGCAACAAACACATTGATTGCCGGCACTTCTGCTACCGTAATACCTGATACGGTGACGGGCATAGCAAAAGAAGCATTCTATGGCTGTACAGGTTTGATTAACCTCGTAATTCCTGCTTCTGTAGAAGAGATTAGCAGTGAGGCTTTCAAGTATTGTACTGCATTGGAAAGCATTGTTGTGGACGCAAACAACAAGAAGTATTCTTCACCAGATAACTGTAATGCCATCATGGAAGGTGGAAAGTTAATACTTGGATGTGCCAATACCGTATTCCCGCCCAAAATGAAGAGCATTGAGGACTACGCTTTCTTTGAATGCCAAGGTCTGACGGAAATGGTAATTCCAGAAAAGGTTAGTTCCATCGGAGAATATGCTTTCTATGGCTGCAAGAATTTGAAGAGTATTACTTTACCACAGTCATTGAAGAAAATACAACCAGATGCCTTTGGTGAATGTGACAGCCTGACCAGTCTGACTATCCCTGAAGGGGTGACCGCTATTGGCGAAGATGCATTTTACGAGTGCTATGCTCTGACAGAACTCACTGTTCTTGCGAAGATGAAAGTCCTGAAACTCGATCTCTTTAGTGATTGTCCTCTGGAGATTCTTACAATAGGCCCGAATATTGGGAAAATCAAGGAGCCTGACCGCTATATGGACGGCACCTTGAAGGCTATCAGAGTGCCAGCAAGCAAGATAGATGAATTCAGGGAAAATCTCTCACCTAGATACAAGGGATTGTTGGAGGAATTGAACTAATTGTACTAACCTATGGAAGGAAATGAAGAAAAAAAGACGCGTACAGTAGAACTGACCGTATGGACAGGATGGTTGGGAACGGTAGATTTCACCCCAGTAAGCAAATCGTATGCCAATGAGTATATTGGTTCGGAC
>Ga0310694_10002227_pt1 | contig 20348 bp, 11 predicted proteins | sample 174DNAGHGhighgp2_FD_203884 | JGI IMG/M metagenome (GOLD analysis project Ga0310694, IMG submission 203884) | Sheep rumen microbial communities from Palmerston North, Manawatu-Wanganui, New Zealand - 1742 DNA GHGhigh gp2 (v2) (version 2) | ecosystem: Host-associated > Mammals > Digestive system... | reverse complement strand
CAACCATGCTTTCTAAGTATATGTTTATCTGGTGTTTGCCAAAATTCTCCATGCTCTTTGCATATTATACATACTTTCGTTCTATTATTCACATACTCAACCTTTGAATAGTCATACTTTCCATTGTGAACTTCGTTAGCTCTTTTAATGAACTCTTCAACTGGTGTCTTCATTTTTTCAGCAGACTTTTCATAACGGCAAATTGGGCATCCGCATTTTTTTGACAATATGCTGTCTGGGGTAATTTCGAACCATATTTTATGCTTTTTACAAAACAATTTAACTTTAGTTCTTGCGTTAATATAATTTACTTCCGAACAATCATATAAATCTCCATGAATTTCTTTAAGACGTGTAATAAAATCTTTTTGTGTTAACTTCCTCATAATAATATATTCTTTACTATAAATATCAGTATGTCATAAAAAATAACACCTTCTTTAGATATTTTTTTGTAAATATATACAAAAAATGGGAGAAATCCAAATTTTCCTCCCATTTTATTTAAAGATTTTATATAACTATCTGATTATCAATTAAATATCCTCAAAATTCACTCCTTCAGGGGTGAGTATAAAGTCGATGGTTATGTACTCTAATGCGTTATAAGGTTTGAAGTAAATCTTAACTGGAAGTTCTCTTCTTTCTCTTGACTCAATTGTATCATTAACCTCAATTCTGTAATCAGAGATACCTCTGTTGCTTCTGATGCTATCCATGATTGGGGTTACAGTAGAAATGAATGATTGCTTTGCTGTTGCATCGTTTGGCTCGAAGATAAGACCGATACAAGAGATTGCGATAAGCTTTCTCATTCTCAATAACAATCTACGAACTGCGATACGGTTAAGCTGAGACTCATTAATCTGCAAGTTCTTCTGACCCCAAATCTTAGGACCATCTTGAGCAAATGTCTTAATTGGGTTGATTCTTCCATCGTACAATACATCCTCGTCAGCTAACTTTGTGATGAAGTGTGCTCTTACACAGTCAACGTTACCACGCTCAACACCTGCTGGTGCGAACCAAGGATATGCTTGATTATCTGTTTGTGCGAAGTTACGTACAACGTCCTTAGTTGCTGGTAAGTAAATGTATTGGTTATTATCTTGGTCAAGATACTTAACCCAAGGATAATATGTACATGAGTAGTTAGAATCAATCTCTGTATCCTCCAAATTATATACAGCCTCATCTGGTGTATACATTTCATCAAAGTAGTCACCAGCGCCACTTGGTTTATCTGGAGTTGTGATAACATATATTGAGTCTGCTCTCTCTTCCTCAATCATTTCAATCGCCTCTTGTACAAGAAGTTTCTGATTTACGTAGTCAATACCTGGAGTTGCAAATACGTTAATATCTGTTGCCTCTGGGTTACTGAACTGACGGATACCACTTAAGTAAGCATACCAGTCAGAGGTAATACCATTCTGATTCAACTGTAAAAGGTCAGGATTTGTTATCTTATTAAATGAATATCCTTCACCACTGCCTTGGCTGATATATCCTCTATACTGAGACATCTTGAAGTCATCTGTATTTGTTCTCTGGTCTCTGTAAACATCCCATCCATCGAATCCACCATAGAAGAATACTGTAAACTTACGAAGATTTACATATTCATAAATTGAACCGTACATTTCAGTCTCCTTACCGATTACTGGTGGTTGGTCAAGAACTTGTGTTCTAGAGTTAGTTGATACACAATCGAACTTATATCCACTTTCATTATCAACTGTTACAGTGAATGTACTATCTCCAACTCTTCCTTCCTCATCAAGTCTTGAGTCTAGGTGGAAACCATGCGACAAGAAGCTTGGGTCATTGATGTAAGCCTTTCTGCCTTTGAATGTGAAGTTATCGATGTCAACTCCAATCCATGAAGAAAGACCAAAGTACTGCTTTCTATTCTTAATATCTTCATCGAAGAATCTGTTATATTTAATAGTTGGGAATGCAACATCAGTCTTAGCATCACCCACAATTGGAGTACCACTGTACATTGGGATTGGATAACCCAAGAAACCTGCAGGAACTGATGTTCTAGCTGCTGTAGTCTCATTTACCTCAACTGTGATGTACTTAGACTTAGACTCATATACACCATCGAATGAACCAATCTTGTATGCAATGTAGTTAGCATCACCTGGAACCATTGTACATCTTCCGAATCTCTCAAGTGGGATAATTGACTCATCAAGGTCATCAACTCTACGTACTATAACATCGAATGTACCCTCATCAGGTCTTATATTCTCGATAGATACCTTAACCTCGTAGTTAGCATTATCACCATCAGAAATTGTGTGGAATCTGAACAACTTTGTCATTTCAATGTGGTTAAAGTCACCCTTCAAATTAGATACAATCCAAGGAGTTGAAGCATATCTGTAAGCTGACTTGTAATCGTTCATATCAAGCTGAACATAAGCAACGTCAGATTTATCTTCATTCATTTTGTAATACAAGCCATCTGCATTGTTCAACACAAGTGTCGAAGCATCTTGAGTATTTCCTAAATAGCCGCCACCAAGCAAGTTACCATAATAGTTAATCTTTTCAAAATCAACAGAAGCCTGTCTTCTTCCGTCTAAAACTTTATTAACACTCTCTTTACTGTATGCTGTATAGTAATAGTGTCTCTTACCGTCTTGTGTGGTGTACTGTCTAACAGTATAGATTTGACCTACCACCATTGCAAACTCTGCAACGGTTGTTGCTGACCAATTCTCTTGTTCTTTAGGGTCTGTTATGCTTGATGGGCATTTCACTAGGTTCTCTCCATATGTTTCGCCTAAAACAGCAGCCTCTTTAATTGTATAAGGTCTTCCTAATTCGTAGTCGTATATAACGCATCTGATTCCCTCGTCAATAGCATTCTTACTTGCAAGGAATCTACGACCAACATACTTTCTATTCAATGCACTCTGTTGCTTCTCAACTATTGCATAAACAGGCTCATGGTGGTCATAGTCAGCAGTATTATATGCCTCATACTCTTCAAGCTTGTTAGTAATCTGGTTAACTTCATAGTTAGCAATTGCTTGCTCAAGAGCAACGTCATATAATGTCTCAACAAAGATTGGAGCATCGCCATCATATGCCTTTGAGCCAAGAACATTTAAAATATATTCCTTATCATAAGGATTCAATGATACTGGATACTCGAAATATCCTTTCTTAAATGCGTTTTCTCTTGTTTCCTTATCACCAGCATATCCTTCATTGATAATTTCATCAACTATATCTTCTGTTGCTTGAGCACCAGTTACACCAACAAGTTTAAATCTACCCTTGTTAGTTTGAGAAACTGTCCAAGAAGCTTCCTCGGCACTAGTACCATAACCATTACACTCATCACCAGTGCTATAAAGAGGAATATAAGGCTTAATCTGCAATGCATTCATCCAATATCCCTTCTTCTCACATGCCTCTGTTGATGTGTTGCCAGTCTTTTGTTTTTCACCAACATTATATCTCAATGTGTCATATTTAGTTGTTTCACAAGTACAACCACTAGTATCACCTGTATCATATGGGTGATATGTACCTCTTGAACGGATTACAGCCACTGCTTGCTTCTTGCCTTCAGTATCACCCCCTTCACCGTATGAAGCGGTTATAAGCCATGCTGGACCTGCATTAAATCCACTCAAACCAAGAACACGAACAACCTTAAGCTGTTCTGACTCACTCAAGTAAGACTTTGCGATATAAGGTAACTCATATTTAGGATACTGGCTTCCCTTAAACTTTTCTGTACTTGTTCCACCAAACATTTCTTGGAACTCACGCCAGTTTGAAATGTCCATTGCTTGGAACGCTGGACCTCTCTGAGTCTCACCTACAAGACCAAGAGTTGTTATACCAAGACTACGGACAGCGTAAGTCATGTCAATCTCACGAGTATAAATACCTGGTGAAACATGTATTCCTCTTGCATTATCTGCCATAATTCTTATAATATTTAAATTTTTATTAGTTATTTTCTTATATATAAATATTTAGTCAAGTCGAAAGATTATGCCCAAAACATATTATTTAATATCAATGAGCTAATTTTTTCGTCCTTGAACCTCTCATTAAGTTCGTCAATGAACTTCACAATGTCGCCATAATTGAAATAAACTGTGGAATCCATTATCTTATTATGATACTCCTTAAGCTTTTCAGTATCATTGTATTTATTATGAAATTCGTCTTGTATAAGGAAAGCATAACTAGTTAGTTTTCCTACTTTAGTGAGATACGAATAAAGTTTATAGGCATCACCAAAATCAAGTTCAAATTTATATTTAACATCAAACTCCAACAGTATTCTCTCCAATACCATCAACTCTTTTAATTTAATAGTCATAACAATATTATTTTATTAATTATAAATATCGTATAAAAATGGAAAATGCAAAATAAAAGGGTAGTTACTAAACTACCCTTATTATTTATTTTTATTGCCTATTTTTTTGTAATTACCAAGTCTTCTGCCTTTGCTGGTGTGGTTAACTTATATCCGTATCTATCAATAATATTACAAGCAGATGAATATGCTAATTCCTTAACACGTTTTTCCTTAGACGTATTGTAATATTCTTCTGTGAAATTAATTTTTGTAATACCTGTTACCCTTGTTGGGTCTTGCGTAAAAATCCAAGTTGGTACACCCAATCTAGACAAATTATTAGCAAAGTCAGCGTATGTCCAAGTATAATTGGCAATTATTGAATCACTAATTGCCTTTTCGCAAAGTTCACGGTAATACGCTTGATATGTCATAGATTTATCAGTGCCACCACTTGTGCTATGTATAGTCTTCTTGAAGCTAGTACTTGTAGAATATGTGTCACCATCTTCAATATAATCATCAAAATATAGTTTGACTGGGGTTGTAGCAGTTGTAGCAGTTGTTATGTATGGCACACTAGTTTCATTCATTTCTACAGCACAAGCATCACCACTATTAATTGATTTGATGTTGAAAATAATACCATCCTTAACATAAGCATACTTTTTTCTTACAGTTTTGTTTAAAGCTTTCATAATTTTATACTTTAATTTATAGTTATTTTTCTATATAATAAATAGGAAATTGAACTTATTTATTCCCAAATTTGTCTAACAATATTTTCTTTTTCTCTTCAAATGGTTTTGAAACAATATACATGAAATCATCTTTATGTTTTTCTCTATATTCGTCCAATGTACATATAGGATTACATGGGCTACCAGCCGCAACTGTATTTGAAGGAATGTCTTTGTTTACTATACTTCCAGCTCCGATAATTGAGTTGTCACCAATGGTAACACCTGGCAATACAACGGTTCTACACCCTATAAAGCAATTCTTTCCTATATTAATTGGGGCATAGATAACAGTTTCCTTATTTCCGTCTGGCAAGTTTCTTATAACCCTAGTTGCAGCATCATGCGTAACAAAAGCACAATCAAATGATACCGTTGTATCATCGCCAATAGTAATTAAGTATGGTTCTGAGCCGAAATTAGCCTCACCAATTATCTGTACGTTTTTACCCAAATTAGGTTTTCCGTATTTATCACTTGGTATATACATTTTATGGTGATATAAAAAGAAACCCAACCAAGATAAGTTCCTAGTTGGGTTTTGTAATTTTTATTGGTTATCAAAGAATCCACAATCCAACATTGATGCAAATTTGATTCCATCTTCATCAACTAATATTGGGTTTTTCACACCTGTCGAAGAATATTCAGGAGCAACGACATTAATCTTTTTATCTACAATTGAAATACCCTTACCCTCTTCAAGAGCAACAGCATCTATTGCTGCTTGTATGCCTTGCACCTTGATACCATTGCTATCAATAACAAGAAAGCTCTCACTTTCCATGTTATACTTGATTGATATAACATTACTTGCGATGTCAATACCATTACCAGGAGTGTAAACATCAACAAGGTCATTAGCGTCTATGTATATTACATTACCACTAACAAGAACAAACTTTATTGCAATGTCAGTTCCTTGCTCATCCTCAATGAATGTATTTCCACTCCAATATCCATGAACAGTACTTCCTGTTTCGATTACATTATCCTTTCTAATTCTACCAACCTCAACACCACCTTGTGAGATTATATAATCTAAGGCAGAACTAGTCGAATCAATGGTAATAGTTAATGCCTCTGTAAGTGTGTTGCTAAGCTCTTCAAGTGCATCTGCAATTGTGTAGTTTGATGAAAAACCACTTCCAATTTTATCATTGATACTATTAATGGCATCTGTCAAAGTTGTACCATCAATACCATTACCTATAATGTTGTTGATTTTAGCAATTTCTTCTTTGATTTCCTCAACCTCTGCTGCGCTTCCTTCGATGTCAAGTATGGTATAATATGATTGACCACCACCAGCATTGGTCATTTCGGATGCATTTGCGTAAAAACCTACCAATGTTTTTATTATTGGGTCTCCACCATCCACTGGTGACAAATAACGGCAAAGCTTTGCAACACCATCATTTGTCGCTGATTGTGTCATGGCTTGGTAAGCAATATCCTTGTTTGGGTATACTTTACCATTACGCAATAATCCTAATGAAAGAAGATTTCTTACCATAATTTTATTTAAAATATTTTATTAAATTATTATTATCATATCCTTAAATATAAATATCTACGCCAAAACAAAAATAAATCATAAATAAATATTTTTTTGTGTCATCAATATACACAATAAAGTGGCATAATAAAAGGAGTAACCTTTTGATTTATTACTCCTTTATAACATGCTGTTTTAAGGTGTCGCTTGAATTCTATTTGCATAATCACTCCAACCACTTGCTGACTTATATGCTTCAACACTTCCACTTGGAACATAAATTGGACAATCGTTTGTGTTACTGAATGCATTGGCGTGACCTAATGTTGGTGGTGTTGTTGCCTCAACTGTTATACTTGTAAGACCACTACAAGAAGAAAAAGCAGCAAGACCAATACTTGTAACACTGTTAGGTATGGTTATACTTGTAAGACTACTACAACTTTCGAAAACACTACCACTAATACTTGTAACACCACTTGGTATGGTTATACTTGTAAGACCAATACAACTTTGGAAAGCAGCAGCACCAATACTTGTAACACTATTTGGTATATCTATACTTGTAAGGCCACTACAAGAAGAAAAAGCATAATAACCAATAGTTGTAACACTGTTAGGTATGGTTATACTTGTAAGACTATAGCAATTTAAAAAAGCATGGTCGTTAATGTCTGTAACTCCATTTGGAATATCTATGCTTGTAAGACCAAAACAACCAGTGAAAGCATCATTACCAATAGTTGTAACACTGTTAGGTATGTCTATACTTGTAAGACCACTACATTGATAGAAAGCATCATTACCAATAGTTGTAACATCACCATCAAATTCAAACGTGCCAGCACCATTCTCAAATGTATGTGAAACCAACGTTACGCCAAATGCTGCTGGATTATAACCAGGTTTTTTATAATATTGTGTCGCTCCACCTTCTGGCAATATTGCACTTGCAGTATATGTAATTATATTACAAGGTGGTGCTATATAAGGGCTGTAATGTACCTCATTCTCTTGTTCACATAGACTTACATTAGGAGTGATAAACTCAGTCGATGCTGTATAAGTCTCATACTCAGTATGATTTTCAAACTTTTTTAAATAGATTGCCATAATTGTTATATTGTTATTAAATTTATTATTATCATATAGTAATAAATATCTTATGGAAAATAAAAATGAGGAACTGTATTGAAACAATTCCTCATCTTTTGTATATTATAATTATTTATTTTTTATTATTAATATAAACCTGCGTCTATGTAATTCAAACCAAGAGTGATATTTCCATTAGCATCAGTATTTACAACTATTGCATTTGATGTTTCTGCTGTTGTTGCGCTAGTTGCAGCAGTGATTGAAATAGGAGCAACCTTGTTAGCTAATGTAACAGCAGCACCATTTACAGATACACCACTAATGTATTCGCCTTCAACAACATCAAGTCTTTCATCAAGGTCTGTTAATGCTTCAGCCGTAACTCTCTCATTCTCAGTGATGACAGCATTTGTCTTCTCAAATGCAGTTGCGATTGAATCAGACTCAGCAATACCACTCAATGCAGTAGTGTTCTCAGCAGAGAATCCACTCATCTTAATTTTGTCAGCATCAGTCTGAATGTCAGCAGTCTTATTACCAGCTTCGTTGCTAATTGTTGCAGAAATACTACCGTTTGTAGATGTTATAGCAGTGATTGTCTTACCACTAAGCTCTGCAAGGTCATCAGCATTAGCGATATTATCTTCCTCAACGGTCACTGTTTTAATAACACCATTTTCCTCAACTACGTTAACAGTAATATGCTCTGTAGAACCACTCTCATCAGCATCAAGGTCTTCAACAACAGCGTCAAGCTGTCTGTCAATCTCATCCTTAATACCGCTAATCTTGAAGCCATCAGCACCAACTGTTAAGAATGCAGCATTATTGCCATCCACTTCAGATGCTGGGTCAACAACACCACGTGCAACATGATTTTCAATTGTCAAACCACTTGCAAACTCAGCCTCAAGAACAAGCATTGACATGTCAACATATTCAGTATGTGTGTTACCAGAATCATCTACGTAAACATATTCAAGATTCTGATAATGTGTATCACCAGTATCAGTAATATAAGTAATACTTACAAGTGAACTATCTTTATAAATCTTAATGGTTTGACCAATAGTCTCTCCACTTGCATTCTTAAGCGCATACTCTTCCTTAACTGTTGTGCTTGAAGGAGTAACTGAAGACAATGTAAGAAGAGTGCTTACAGTCTTGTTGTTGTTTGCATCAGCAGCAGAAATCTCAATTGTCTTACCATCACCAATATACTGTGTCAATGCAGCAGAAGCAACCTTAAGTGCTTTTGTTGTTTCATCTTGAACGATAGTATCGTTGTCGATATTAACCTCAAAGTTAACACCGCCATCAGCATTATCAGTTAATACAATTGTCTCAGCACTTGAAGAAATTGTACCACGAGATACCTCAATCTGTCCCTTGTCTTCTGCAACTGCGATAACAACCTTCTTAGCTTGAGCAGTGTCAGCAGAACTTGGAAGAGCAACTCTTGTTACAGAAATCTTACCATCAGTCTCAGATACTTGAGATACATACTCACCTGCTACTGCTTCATCAGATACATCAAGACCACTAATCGCCTCTCCAATGTTAGCCTTTACCTCTTCGAGAGCACCCTGTACGTTAGTTGCTGTAAAACCAGTAACATCTACATACTGAGCATTAATATTTCCAGCAGATGCTGAAATTTCACCATTGCTCTCACTTACAGCAGTGATAGCCTTACCAGATTCTGAAATTGTATTTACAGATGGAAGGGCAACTCTAGTCACAGAGATTTTACCATCAACTTGATTTACCTCTGATACATAACTACCAGTTTCAGCAGTATCTGTATAATCAAGAGTTTCAATAAGACCATCAGCATATCTCTTAGCACCTTCAACAGAAGTCTCAGCACTTGTTGATTGTCCATTACCACTTAATGCAGTAAGCTGTGCTGTAACTGTCTCTGAAGCACCAGAACCAATGCCGTTTCCAAGTTTTGCGTTAATCTCTTGTCTTAGTTTTTCAACATCAGCACTTCCACCTTCAACGTCAACAATGGTGATTGTCTTGTAAGTTGCATCAGCATAAACAAGACCTGCAAGAGTCTTTACATTATTACCACTGCCATAACGTGCAAGGATGATAGTACCATCTTGTTCTTCGGTCAAAGTAAAACCTGTCAAAGCCTCATAAGCAGCATCGTGCGTTCCATAAAGAGCACCGTTACGTAGGAATTTAACATTACCTACATTGTTGTTAGTTATAGCCATAATTTTTTAAAATATTTTATTTAATTATTATTTTTGTTTTATCCTTAGTAATAAATATTTTGTAACTATAAAAAAGTTATTCAAATCTGAATGTATCACTAATATTACCACTCTCAACAGTTACCACATCACCACTATTGAACGTATATGCCGTGAACGTAAGAATATTATCAGTTGCAGCCTTTGTTTCAACAGTTGTTCCGTTTACCTTTAATGCGAATTCAGTTGTTTGGTTTGTGTAACACTTGATAACCCTGTCACTTGTCTTTGTATAGTTCTTTCCGCATATATGAACGAATGGAGTTGGATTCCACCATGCCTTATACAAGTAGAATGGGTCTTTCTTTGTAACGTGGTCTCTCTCAACAAGACCCTTGTTGTTAAGCCTTCTAAGAGCGTCATTCGTTGATGTGTTCTCTCCGTCAAGACATTCTGTATATCCCTCATTTCTACTTGCAACTGCAATATCAAACAACTGCCACTGTGATGTATACAACAACTGTGGATATTGTTTGATTGCTGCAATATGACCCTCGTGCAACCACATCATATACTCAATATCATGTCTTTCGTGATTACCCCTTGTGGTTGTTGTCATAAAGTCATCTGAGTGACAAGTAGGAGTACCACCACAACCATACTCAGAATATGCCATTGGCTTTCCAATCCTGCTAACGGTGTTGTTCAAACGAGTTGTAATCTGTGGAGATGGATTATTACTGTTTGGACTATCATACCAACCAACGTATATATTACATCCAAACCAGTCAACATTAGATGGGTCATTGTAATATGCACTTGGATTACTACCAGTTCCTTGGGCGAGCACATATCCAACCATTCTCTCAGAATCAAGGCTCTTGATTAGTGCTGTATATTCTTCTACCTTCTGCTTACCGAATTCTTTATCATCAGTACTTGTCTCATTGCTAAGACCCCAGAAGAAGATACAAGGATGGTTATAATGTTGATTAACCATATCTGTATACTGACCAGTCAAGTGCGTATAATAGTCTTCTGGCATTGTAGACTGTAACTTGTTAACACAAGGTCCTTCAGTTTGCACAACTATTCCAAGAGCATCACACCTGTCATATACTTCCTTTGGATGAGGATAGTGAGCAAGTCTTAGGAAATTACAACCAAGTTCTTGAATTGTCGCAAATGTGTTATCATAATCTGTTTCATCAAGCGCATTTGCTTTTCCTTCTATATCATCGTGCATACAGCACCCTCTTAACAGATATGGAGAGCCGTTGAGCAAGAATCCAGTATATGGATTTTCAACAGTACCAACCTTCTCAGTATCATTGATTACATATTCATAGTATCTCAATCCATAAGGTCTTACGAATCTATGGTACAAGTCATTTCCCTCATATATCTCAAGTGTAACAGTGTACATATATGGGTCTGACTTACCATTCCAAAGATGAGGATTTGAAATAACCTTTGTAAATGTTATTTCCTCACTAGTACTTGCGCTTGTTGCAGAATAGATATTGGTGTTTCCATCATCAATCTTACAAACTAGTGTAGCCCCTGTAGGAACATTAGTCTTGATACTCATCGTAGCCTCTGCATCAGATACTGTTGAAATAATATGGAAACCATCATATCCATAGTTTATTGATGGAAGATATGGGCTTGTTAATAATCTTACATTACCCAATGTTGCGTTGAAGTTAAAATCACCTGCTGCTGGCGCAAGATTATTTCCCTCATTATTCTTGATTGCAACTTTGATATTATTCATTCCACCATGAACATATTCTGATATGTCAGTTGTAAATGCTGCATAGCCTCCCCAGTGTTTTTCAACTAACGTATTGTCAACATATATCTCTGCTGATTGGTCAGCATGCTGAAACCACAGGTATGTAGGCTGTGCCCCACTCAACGCAAAACTTGTCTCAAAGTTAAACGTTCCTTTTGCGTAGCTTGCTGAATGACCATCAATTGCATTGACTGAATATGGGGTGGTAATCTCTTGACCTCCATACTGCCATTTCTTAAGGTCTCTGTTTGAATATTCAATAGGCACGTCACTTACATATTGACAAGTCTGACTTATTGTACGACTTGATTCACCTTCATACTCAGAGTAGGCTTCGATAAATGTATCTTCGTTTATTATAATAGGCGCTGTATAAGAACTGTATTCTCCTATATTATTTAATTTATATAATATATCAGCACCTTGTGTCTCACAAGATAATGTGATTGTATCAAAACCATTGAATGATATGATTGGTGCTTCAACATTAACATCGTTATATACTGTCCAACCACTAGGAATACCATTAACGCCAGTAGTCCATGTGGCATTTGCTGCCTTAATAAATGTTCCAGTTGCCGACACGCCTTTCACCCAATCAGTAGTACCACCGTTTATATTTGTCGCTAAACACTTAATATAATTAAGACTTGTACATCCTGTAAACATTCCCTTATAGCAATCTGATACCAATGATTCTGCTACTAAAACAGGGGCAGTAGTGATTTGACAATTTTCGAACATATAAGAACAAGCACTAAATGATGTAGCCGTTGCAGGTATTTCTATTGGTGCTTTAGTAAGGGTTGTTGTATTGGCAAACATCGCACGGTAACAACTATTTGTTAACGTAAGCGCAGGTAAAACTAAATTTTCTGCTGAAACCACCCTTGCTGTACTAAATAATTTATGAAAAACATATTTTTCACTATTAAATGATGTTAAACTAGTGAAATTATCACCACCAACAAGACTCATGACGTTACCCTCAACATCATAATATGCTGTTCCACCCATAAATCCAGAGTTTACGTTTTTTCCAGTACCATACGTTCCATTATTACCCTTAAATAAAACTTTATCACCAGCATTAACATTTATTTCAGCACCACTTGTTGTTGATGTTATTTCTACCCAAGTATTACCGTTATCTTTGCTATATGATATTGTTTTAGTCACAGCAGTAGTTGCTGCTTTCCATAAAATAGTACCACCACTAAGTATTTCAAATGTAAGATACTGTTTACTATAAGGCAGTTCTTCATTGCCTTCTTGTGTAAAACTATAAGGTATGCTTATATCATGAAACATATAACTTCCACTTATTGTTCTTGCTGATGTTGTTGGGTTTTCACTAATTGGTATTGTCACAGTATCACCATCCATGAAACTTCCTTGTTCACAAGTGTATGCGGTGTATGTATCAGTATAGCTGAATGACAAGTCAAATGATGTTGCACTTGCTGGAACACTTGAGGGGTATGATGGCTCTCCCATAAGTTCATATTCATGCTCTTCTTGACAATGCAATTGTGGAGTGCAATGTGACTCATCTTCCTCTATACAATATGATACGTTTGGGAGTATAAAGTCTGTACCGCCAGTATATGCCACGTATTCATCGTAATTATTAAATAATTTTGTATATTTCATATTTATATTTTTATTGGATAAATTTATGAATTAACCTCTGGTCCTGCTACAAATTCAGCGTCATTTGGGGAAACATAGAATACATTATTAACCTTATCAAGCAAACCAACTTTGTTATCTGATTTTCTCTTGCAAGGCATCATATCCCTAACCAATGTTCCTTGGCTACTTTCATCTGCCTTTAAAAATAGTTTGAAGTAATATAGTTTTGCAGCAATAAACCTATTAACTTGTGTTTTATCTTGACTATTGAATGCGCAGAATAAAGATGTTCCCCAAGTATGGGTTTGACCACCGTTATTCAAATTTGTAACGTTCTTATTTGGCGCTGTTTGAACAGGTAGTTCTATATCAGTGCCGTTGTTCCCTAAGTTATTATCTTTAGCAGTACCTCCAATATATCTACCTAATGTGTTTGTTGCGGTTGGAGTGTTCATTCTGATAAATGTGCCAGGCCAAGGACTAGTTGTATTTTGACATCCAAATAATGTTGGTTGCGTATTATCTTTACCAACACCGCTTACGTTATATTTAATTGCAATATCATACCATGTATTTAACGTTTCATATAAATTTATATCCAAATCAATATATTGTCCGCCATTACTTGTGCTTTCAATATATTCTAGCTCTGTATATGGTGAATCTGATACACTAACTGAACATTGTGCTGTATATCCACCATCAACTGTTGTAACGGTAATAACAGCATCACCACTTGCAACACCACTCACAACTCCATTTGAATCAACTGTTGCTACACTTGCATTACTTGTTGACCAAGAAACAGATTTATCGGTTGCATCATTCGGTGAAACAGTAGCAACCAATGTTGTTGTCGCACCCTTGTTAATAGTTGAGGCAGTAGTATCTAGCGTTACTCCAGTTACATGAACTGAAGCGTGTGTTGTTACTGTCCAATTACATGGATATTTGTGAACACCACAAGCAGTAGTACCTGTGTCCCATTCAGCATTTTCACTCATTACAAATGTACCACTTCTAGCCACTCCGTTTACCCAGTTGTAAGTATAAGAAGTGGATGGGGTATTGGTAAATAATGCCTCTATGTAATTTAATTTATTACAGCCGCCAAACATGTATCTGTAACAATTTACCACAAGGGTTTGGGCTGATAATACTGGTGCTACTGTTAATGATGTACAACCAGTAAACATTGCCCTATAACAATCATTATACAAAGTAGTAGCTGGTAATTCTGGCGCTATTGCTAATGATGTACAACCTTCAAACATTGATTGATATACGCCTTCTGCCAATGTTGTTGAAGGTAATGAAGGTGCTGTTGTTAGGTTTGTACACCCTCTGAACATAGAATTATAACAGTTATTTGCCAATGTTGTTGCAGGTAATGAAGGTGCTGTTGTTAGGCTTGTACAACCGCTGAACATCCCTTCATAACAAGCAATTGCCAATACTGTTGAAGGTAAAATTGGGGCATTTTCCAATGATGTACATCCAGCAAACATTTGTTGACACCCACCATCCGATAATCTTGTATTTGGTAAGTCTGGTGTTGTTTTCAATGATGTACATCCCATAAACATTTGTTTAAATTCACCATTTACATTAGTACCACCAACTGGAGATGTTATACTTAAATCACTTGGAATTTTAGGCGCATTTACCAAAGAAGTACAGTTTTTAAACATTGCATTAAGACTTCCACTTGTTTGACCTGTAATTGTTTTAATTTTAAGGTCAGGAACTATCGTTAACGATGTACACCCATAAAACATTTCACTACAAGTTAATTTAGTTGTGGTTTCAACATCAAACTCAGTAACTGCTAACAATGATGTACATGCACTGAACATTGATTCGCAAGAATTCCAAGAAGCATGAATTCCTTTAATTTTTGGGGTTTCTTTTAATGAAGAACAACCAGCATACATTTTAACATAACAACAAGTTGGCAATTCTGTACTTGGTAATTCTTCTTGTATGTTTTCTAATTTTGTACACCCTCTGAACATACTGCTGTAACAGTATTGTTCCAATGTAGTTGCAGATAATATAGGCGCAGATTCCAAATTTGTACAGCCATCAAACATTTCCCTGTAACAATATGAAGGCATTTGTTCTATTGGCAATACAAGATTTTCAGCATTTATAATGTTTTCATTTTGATAAAACATCCTTTCAAAGTTTCTTGTTTTGGCAGTTGTTTTATCTATGAAATCATCACCATAAATTAATGACATTATATTTCCTTCAACATCAAATTTTCCTGTTGATGAAAAAGTTCCAATACCTACATCTTCTGTTCCTGCACTAGTTATATTAGCCCTAAAATTTATCTTTTCACTAGCACCAACTTCCTCAGTACTACTTCCAACAACAAGGGTGCTCCAAGTAGAACCATCGTCCAATGAATATTCTATTTCATTTGATGTGAATGAGAATGTTGAAGGTTCAACAGCGACAAATGTAAGATATTTATCACTGTAGTCTTCTGATTTTGGTTCAGAAATATGTACATCACCTTCCTCAAGACACACGGAAACATTTGTGACAATATAATCATCACTTTTCCTAAATTTTTCATAATCAAAATGATTATTAAATATTCTAAAATATTTCATATATTATTTTTTCTTTAATTCTTCTACAAGTTTATCAGCATATTTAACAGCCACATCAGATATTTGCTTTTTAAATATAAATTGTAATAAGAACACCATAATGCTACTTGACAATATGGCGTTCATTATATTAATGGATGCATCGATTCTAACTTGTTCCCAATTTATTTCTGAATTGTTCATATGCTACACAAAAAACATTGAAATTTAAAAAACCAATGTTGAAACCAATAACTGTTAATATTAAATCAACCAATTAATTACTTTTTAAGCAATTTTTACTTTTCTATAAATATTTCCATTAAAATAAAAATAAAATGGATAATCTATTTTGATTATCCATTATATTTTAAACTACTCTATTTTTCCAATATTTTGCTTAAGTTGAGTAATCTCTTCTTTCAAAGAATCAATTTCAATTGACTGCTTTTTTATAATCTTTGCCAACGATATTCCAATTGCAACATTCAATGAAGAGTAGTCAAGACTTAAATTGTTTTCATCAGAATCGTATTCACATACAACTTCAGGTAATATATCTAACCAATATTGAGCAATTGTACCAATGTGAGGGGAATCATTTTCAACACCCTTGAATGTATAGGAAACTAAAGGAGCATTAACAATTTCCTCAAGCAATAATTCCTTATCTTCAATAATGTTTTTCAACCTTTCATCAGATACTTGAGATACAGTTCCTGAAACATGAACGTTGCCGTTCATGTAGCTCAAACCATTCTGACGAATCTCAAACGCATTATGTCTTGCTGATTCTGATGTGCCATTACCAACACTGAATAATGTATTTCCACTATCTCCAAATGTTGTAGATGCACTAGACGATACATTATATTGACCACTTGCATGCTCTGATTGATTATTTGTCACGGTATAAAAACCTTCAGCATGAGAAGAAGAACCACTTGCTTGCGTATGACTACCTTCAGCATGAGAAGAAAAACCACTTGCTGTTGTTTGATATCCTTCAGCATGAGAATAATCACCACTTGCTGTTGTATAACGTCCTTCAGCATGAGAAAAATTGCCACTTGCCATTGTATTACGTCCTTCAGCATGAGAATAATCACCACTTGCTGTTGTTCCACTGCCTTCAGCATGAGAAGAAGAACCACTTGCTTGCGTATGACTACCTTCAGCATGAGAGTAGTTACCACTTGCTGTTGTTTGATATCCTTCAGCATGAGAGTAGTTACCACTTGCTGTTGTTCCACTGCCTTCAGCATGAGAATATCTACCACTTGCTATCGTACTACGTCCTTCAGCATGAGAATAATCACCACTTGCTATCGTACTACGTCCTTCAGCATGAGAATAATCACCACTTGCTGTTGTTTGATATCCTTCAGCATGAGAAGATTGTCCACTTGCTGTTGTATCACGTCCTTCAGCATGAGATTGACTACCACCTGCTTTTGTTCCACTACCTTCGATTATACTATTTGCTCCAGTTCCTGCACTGATTGGAAGGTCGAGAGAAATTGCTTTATTTGTAATATCAATTGCTCTACCAGCGCTAACCTCATATAATGAATCAAGCCCATCTCTTAGTATTTTTGCACTCCAAACACCATTATAGGTATTAGTTCCTGCTGATAATTGTGCGGCGGTACCTGCTGAATATGTGGTGTCATTAAGACAGTCTTGTAACCTTATGTCGCTTGAGGCACTAGTGATATAGATATCACCATTCTGTCTAACCTCAAACGCATTATGTCTTGCTGATGTTGATGTACCATTACCAACTGAGAATAGTGTATTTCCACTGTTGCCAAATGTTGTGGATGTCTTGGATGATACATTGTATTGACCACTAGCGTGTTCTGATTTGTTATTTGCCACAGTATAATAACCTTCAGCATGAGAATGAGTGCCATTTGCTTGTGTTCCACGTCCTTCAGCATGAGAAACTTCACTTGTTGCGCTTGTTTCATATCCTTCAGCATGAGAGTTATTACCACTTGCTTTTGTAACACTACCTTCTGCGTGAGAACATGCGCCATTTGCTGTTGTGCTATAACCTTCAGCATGAGAAATAGAACCACTTGCTTTTGTATATTGTCCTTCAGCATGAGAATAAGAACTACTTGCTGTTGTACTATTTCCTTCAGCGTGAGAACATTCACCACTTGCAACATTTGATGCGCTGTTATATATCAATGCGTTTGTTCCAGTACCAGCACTGATTGGGAGGTCAAGAGAAATTACATTACTTGTAATATCAATTGCTCTACCTTCTGTAAGAACATCTTGTTTTGCAGCAAATGCTGTTGTCAACGCTGTTGCACCGCTTGTTTGACCTGTTGTGTAGTAATTTGATGGGTCAAATATGTCTGTCAATGGAATATTAATATCTTCATGCTTAGTACTTCCAGTTCCTGAATCCTCATTAAATGTTATTACTAGGCACGTTCCACTTCCAGCAACGTCTTTAACTTCAACATTTGACACCATTCCATCCTTGATAAAATCAGTTGCATTAATTGTTGCCTTTATTGTATCTCCATGATAGAAGTTAATAACTTTTGTTGTGCCACTATCCTCATACTCTGCACCATCAAAGAAATTAGTAATGTCGTTTTCATCAACTTTGTTATTCCAATTTAACTTTTCATCAGATGTGACATGAATTGTTTCATCTTCTACATGATTCTTGACATTTCCACTTACTGTTCCTACATCACCACTTAATGTTTCTACATCACCACTTAAAACATTGATGTTTTGAACTTGTGTCAATTCTTTTTCGCCTAAATATATATTACCCATGACTATATTGTTTTTTTTATCATATATTATTATTTAATCATTAATTATATACATTGTATTTTGGTCTTTAACTGTTAATGCATCATATTCGGCTTGTGTAACCTTCATCAATGTCATACCTCCCATTGCAGACTCAAGCATTTCAATTCTTTTCTCAAGTTTACCAATTACCTCCAATAAAGTATCTGTTGTCAGTACAGATGCACTACTTGATGCAATTTGATAGCCAGTCATGGCAGTAATATTGTTCGCCTCATGAGTATGATTAATATCTGATTTATTACTAAGCGCAGTATTAACGTCAGTCGAACTTGAATAAGAATTCTTATCCTCATATGCCATAGTTCCAAAAGGACTAATAATACTGTTAAGTTTTGCCCTGTCCCCTTCTATTAAGTGTATGTTTTCATTAACAGTATGTGAACTTACAGCACCACTCAATGTTGTATATGCCATAGTCCACACAAGTTCATTATCTGTTACTGCATCATATACAGCCTTACTTGATACTGGATTTGTACTAGCAGATGTTGTATTATCCAATACTTGGTCAACAGTTATTGAAGGTGCATATGATGTTACAAAACCATATACAGCGCTTGTTGATACTGCATTTGTAGATGCAGACGTTCCACTATCAATTACCTGGTCAACAACTCCACCTAAACTGTCTTGCAACAACACATCTGTTCCACCAATTGTGATGTATATGTCACCATTCTGGCGAATTTCAAAAGCATTATGTCTTGATGTTGACGTACCATTACCAACACTGAATAATGTATTTCCACTGTTGCCAAATGTTGTGGATGCCTTGGATGATACATTATATTGACCACTTGCATGCTCTGATTGATTATTTGTCACGGTATGAAAACCTTCAGCATGAGAAGAAGAACCACTTGCTGTAGTATTATCTCCTTCAGCATGTGATAAAGCACCACTTGCTATTGTATTATATCCTTCAACATGAGAATTAACACCAAATGCTTTTGTATTTTGTCCTTCAGCATGAGAATAAGAACCATTTGCTTGTGTGCCAGCTCCTTCAGCATGAGAAGATTGTCCACTTGCTGTTGTTCCACCACCTTCAGCATGAGAATTGTTACCATTTGCTTGTGTGCTAGCTCCTTCAGCATGAGAATTGTTACCATTTGCTTGCGTATAACTACCTTCAGCATGAGAAGAAGAACCACTTGCTATCGTATTTTGTCCTTCAGCATGAGAATATAAACCTTTTGCTTGTGTGCCAGCTCCTTCAGCGTGAGAAAAAGAACCATATGCGTGTGTGCTTGCGCCTTCAGCATGAGAATTGTTACCATTTGCTGTTGTTTCACTACCTTCAGCATGAGAATTGTTACCATTTGCCTTTGTTAGATGGCCCTCAGCATGAGAAGAAGAACCACTTGCTATCGTATTTTGTCCTTCAGCATGAGAAGAAGAACCACTTGCTATCGTATTTTGTCCTTCAGCATGAGAAGAAGAACCACTTGCTATTGTTCCACTACCTTCAGCGTGAGAAGATTGTCCACTTGCTGTTGTTCCACTGCCTTCAGCATGAGAATAAGAACCATATGCGTGTGTGCCTGTGCCTTCAGCATGAGAAGATTGTCCACGTG
>Ga0310694_10002226_pt1 | contig 20356 bp, 11 predicted proteins | sample 174DNAGHGhighgp2_FD_203884 | JGI IMG/M metagenome (GOLD analysis project Ga0310694, IMG submission 203884) | Sheep rumen microbial communities from Palmerston North, Manawatu-Wanganui, New Zealand - 1742 DNA GHGhigh gp2 (v2) (version 2) | ecosystem: Host-associated > Mammals > Digestive system... | reverse complement strand
AGAGGTGTTCGACGGCGAGTATGTGGCCACCAAGAGCGGCCATTCGCGCGGCTCGACAATCGATTTGACTATTGTGGACATGAAGACCGGCAAGGAGGTTGACATGGGCGGCACGTTCGACTGGTTCGGCATCGAGAGCCACCCCGACTACGGCGGCGGCAACCCCGAGACGCTGGACTTCCAGCAGACGGTGCCCACGTTCACCAGCGAGCAGTTCTACAACCGCATGGTGCTGCGTGCCGCGATGCTGCGTCACGGCTTCAAGCCCCTGGACAACGAGTGGTGGCACTTCACGTTGAAGAACGAGCCTTTCCCCGACACCTACTTCAACTTCCCGGTGCGCACGCTCCCGAGCGCCAAGTAGTTTTTTCAGGAATCCAAGTTTACTCAGAGAATTCAAGAGAGCTCGAAGGACCGCAAGTCCTCCGAGCTCTGTCTTGTCGTGCGGGTGTGGGTCACTTTTTCTGTATCACGTCATTCTCGCCGCAGGGCATGTAGATGGTGTCACCCAACAGAGGGAACGGCGCTTTGATGAGGTAACGCTGGCGCTGGGCCTCGAGAGGCACCGTGAGCCTTACTTCGCCCTTGGCGTCAGAGGTCACCTGCTGTCCGGCAATCGTGACGGTGCAGTTCGGGATTCCGGCCTCGGTCGCGGGGTTCCACAGCGTGAAATGCACATTACCATAGACCTTGGCATCGCGGTTGATGTTGAGCTTCACGTCGCGCGAGAGTTTCACCGTGGTGTCCAGCGGCTGGAAGTCGGGCGCCTCGAAGGTAACGTGCGCCTCCTGCCCCAGGAAACGGTGCGGGATGTTGGCGAACAGGGCGGCAGCGTTGGCATGGATGGTGTCCATCTTGGTCTCGTTGTCGAGCGTCAAAGTGACCACCGCATCATGCAGCGGCGGCAGCTGATCGTTGATGATGGAGACCTCGTTCAGCCCCAGGCGGGCGTCAAACGGCTGGTTGGACATCCACACCCATCCCAGTGCAGCCAGCACGGCCAGGGCACCGATGGCCCACGCAATGGCAAGATTGATGAGCAGGCGTTTGTGGCGCTGCCAGATGGCGTCGAACTCCACGCCCATCATCTTCGATATCAGCTGCACATAGGCGCGCTCCTTGTTGAGCCACGGCGAGCGAAAGTTCTTCTCGTGGATGTTCACTCCCAGAATCTCGGGCATCCCCAGCTCCTTCAATTTGGGGTGGAAGCACTCCGTGTCGGGATTGCCGCTGTTGGGCACGCCGTCAACAATGAAGTAATGAATCTTATCGGCACGGCCCAGGCTGTGGAAATACTCGATTTCCTTGCCCACCCACTCACTTTTGGCCGAGTTGGGCGAACCGATTACAATCAGGTGCTTGGAAGCCTGCAGACGCGACTTCAGCTCTTCGGTCAACCCGCCAGGTTGAATGTCGTTAGGCGCGAAGAAGACCGGGCGCATCGTCTTGCGTTCCCATCCATGTTCGGCGCACAGTTTTCTGGACATCCGGTAATTCTCCAGTTTTTTCTGGAGGCGTTTGCCCCATTTGGTGTCCTTTGAGCTGTAGCTGATAAAGGCAAAATACCCCTTATTCGGCTCCATCTCATCATTCCTCATTTGTTCTCTCTCTTCCATATCTCATATAATTGATTAATCCGTTCTCTCTCCTCATGAGTAATCTCCTTTACACCAAATTGAGCACCAATCTTGTCCTCAAAATGATGCTTACTGATCACCCCATCCTTCAACACCACAATATCCTTCGGCTTCCCCTTATACTCCGCATTTTTATCAAGTAAGGAAGTAGGACAGTCTTCCCGCCAATCATTATACTCTAGCAAGACATACTCTCCCTCCATCCCTTGCTGTTGCGCAGGTGTTTCACCATTAACAACAGTAGCTGTAAGGCAATGATCTGTCAAAAAGTCCTTTAATTTATCATTAGAAATAGATGATACATATTGAATTCTTAATATATCATTTTTAGCCTCAAGAGCATTGGAATTCTTATTGATTTCGTAGCTTTTTTGGAAGCACTCTAAAGCTTTGCTGTAATTGGCTTGTCCTTTGTAAATCAGGCCTATAAGATTGTATGTAGGAGCAACATAAGAATTGTTTTCACCATATACTTGCAATTCAATTTCAAGTTGTTTATTGATGTATTTTAGAGCATTATCATAGTCGTTTGTTTTAAAATACAACGTGCCAATGTTTCCATAACATTGTGCAGTTGAGGGATTAGCAATACCCAAAAGATTCTCTTTTATTAACAGGTCTTTTTGGAAAAGTTCAAGAGCTTTATCATAATCTTTTGTGTCTAAATATACCCATCCCATGTTTCCATAGGTGGTTGCTGTATTCGGATGTTCTTCACCAAGAACTTGCTTTTGAATGTCAAGAGCTTTTTGGTAATACTCTAATGCTTTTTCGTAGTTTTGTTGGCTCGAGTAAACACTCCCTATGTTTCCATAGCTTAATGCCGTACTTATATTCATTATTCCAAATTCTTGTTCCCTTATGTTTAGTGCCTTGAAATGATACTCCAAAGCGTTATCATAATCACCTTGTAAGGTGTAAACCCCTGCAATGTTGCTATATGCGGTTGCTACGTTAGGATGGCTTTTCCCTAATAGTTTTTCCAAAAGTGTTAATGCTTTAAGATAATACTCAAGCGCTTTGTCAAGTTCTCCTTTTTGATTGAATGCGTAACCGATGTTGTTGTACGAGGTGGCGACTTCAATATGTTCTTGCCCAAGAAACTTCTCTTCAAGTTCAAGCGCTTTTAAATGATACTCTAATGCTTTGTTATAATCACCTTGTATGGTGTATATCACACCGATATTGTCATATGTGCGGGTTATTTGAAGATTCTCTTTACCTAAAACTCTTTCTAAAATGTATATTGCTTTGAAATAGTACTCAAGTGACTTGTTGTAAATGCCTTTATTGGAGTAAGCTAAACCAATGTTATTGTAAATGTTTGCTATTCTTGGATGTTCTTTATCTAAGACTTTTTCTGATATGTCAAGAGCCTTGAAAAAACACTCTAAAGCATTGTCGTAATCATCTTTTTGAATGTATAGGTAACCAATATTATTGTATGATGTGGCGACATCAGGGTGCTCTTCGCCAAATACTTTTTTTCGGATATCAAGAGCTTTTAGTTGATATTCCAAAGCTGTGTCGTATTCACCAAGATGACCATAGATTCCACCGATATTGTTGTAAGATGTGGCAACATCAGGGTGTTCTGTGCCAAAGAGCTTTTCTCGGATGTCAATAGCTTTTAATTGGTATTCCAAAGCATCATTGTAATAGCCAAGTTGGTCACAAACTGTGCCGATATTACTATAGGAACGAGCGACGTCAGAGTTTTCTCTACCCAAAAAGGGTTCTTGGATCATGAGAGCCTTATAATAAAACTCCAAAGCGTTATAGAAGTCTCCTTGTGCGTTATATACAGTACCAATATTATTGTAAGTATTTGCAATTCTAGGGTGGGGGTGATCCTGGCCAAGTTCTTTTTCCTCAATATTAAGTGCCATGAAACAGTACTCTAGTGCCTTGTTATAGTCTCCTTGGTCTAAAAATAATGTTCCGATGTTATTGTATGAACCAGCAATATCAAGATCTTCATTATCTTTTTTATCCTCTTTCAAGTTGAGCGATTTAAGGTAGTATTCTAGAGCTTTGTCATAATCGCCTTTATGATGATAAATGATTCCAATATTATTGTAGATTGTTTCACCATGCTGATTTTTACCATATGCCTCTTCTATTTCAAGCGCTTTGAAAAGATACTCTAATGCTTTGTCAAATTTACCGAGGCGATCGTAGACACTCCCGATTTGACTGTATATCGTAATTGAAGATGGATTTTCTTTACCCAAGGTCTCTTCATTAATGTAGAGTGAGAAGAGAAAGCTATCTAATGCTTTGTCGTAATCACCAAGATCAAAGAAAGTACTTCCGATATTGAAGTTGAATAAGTCACCCCATCTGTTATCTTCGCTATTTTGAAACTGAGCATGAGCCTGTTGCAGCCCCTGTAGAAAATAGCTTAAAGCGTTTGAATAGTTTGCTTGATAATCACGAATGAAAATACCTGCTTCAATCAGCCAATTCAGGTTGGTGGTGTCGAGGTTGGCGCGGAGCTCTAGATAGTGGGCGGCGGAATCGTTTTGGTGGTCCATCGCGAATAATTCATGACGGTGGTAGCAGTCCTGGGCTATCTCGTCGCGGTCTTTTTGCTCTAGGGCCTCGCTTTTCTCCAGATTATCGCGTACTTCAACATTGGCCTCGTGTTGCTTGTTGAGCCTGTCGATGCGGGCATTGATGTCACCCTTGGTGCGCAGCAGGGAGTCGGCCTCGGTGAGTCGGCCGTTCAGGATGCAGTCGCTGATGCGCAGGTTAAACTCATCCAATTCGTCAAAGTCAATCTTTGTATAGCGCTCGGCCATATCTTTGATGAGTTTCTCATTACTCTCTTGCTCGGCATAGAGCCGTTGTAATTCCTTGCGGTAATCCTCTTGTGAGATTTTGTTTTGGGCTTTGAGGCCTTCAATCTCATCTTCTCGGGCATGCAGTTTCTTTTCCAATGTGTTACGAATCTGTCTTTCTTTCGCAAGTTTGTCGTCCGCCTGCTCGGTAGGAATTACCAGCGCTAAGGTGATGGGGTTGGATGAGTAGGTGTATTGCCTGGTGATTGCCTCAGGATCAACGAGTATGTAGCCCTGTTTCTTCACACTTTGGATAAAAAAACTGTTCCCTGGAACAGGAAAAGAAAATGTGCCGTCGGCAGCTGTTTTCACAGCGGTTCGCCCCTTGACCTGCACAGTGGCTCCAGCAATTCGTTTACCGGCAATCACTTTGCCGTTACTAGCCAATCGCCCAGGCGTCTTTACAATGCCATGCTGGGTTTGGGCGGTGGCGCAGACCCAAGTGAAGATAGTGCAGAGCGTCAGCAGTATAAGTTTCTTTTTCATCTTGTACTGTAGATTTTAAGAGGTTGAGGTGGTGTGGGTTACACAAACTGGTGAAACAATGGGGTGCTAGAAGCTGATTTTTTTCCAGGCGTCGTTTTGGACCGAGGTGATGGTCTTGGGCGTTTGGCGCTTGCGCAGGTCGAGGGTGGGGGCGACGTTGCTCACGTTCTTCTCGATGGCCTCGGACAGTTTGCCGTAGGTGACCATGCCTTGGGTGTCCTGCAGCTCCTTGAGCAGGTAGTAGGTGAACAGGCCGTGGCCTTCTTCCTGATAACTCTGGGCGGTCTCGTTGCCGTGGGCTGCCGAGAAGACGATCATGTTGCCGGTGGTGGGCTTGGCGTCCTCGGCCTCAACCTCGACGGCTCGCTCGATGCTCAGGCCCTCGTTGTCGCGGTTCACGCCGCTGAAACAGGCGTCGATGAACATTGTCACGCGGTCAAATCCCAGACTGCCGATGGTGGCGTAGAAATCGTCGAGGGCAATGCCTTGATGCGGCTTGGTGCCCTTCACGTCGGTGGGCAGCAGATAGGACTTGTTGTTGTCGTCGAGGTCGGGGGCTCCATGACCGGCATAATAGACGATGAGTCGCTTGAAGCGGCGGTCGGTGATATCGTTCTTGAGCCAGTCTCGCATCTCCTGCTCGAGCATCATGTGCTTGGTGGCATTTTTGACAAGATGTATGTTCTCGGCCGGGATGCCCAGGGTTTTCTTGCAGTACTCTGAGAAGACTTGCGCATCGTTTATGGCAAAGGGCACATCGGACACGAAGGTGTATTTCTCGTTGCCGAAGATCAGGGCATAGGTGTCGTTGCGTGCCACTCGTCCAGTAGGGATGTCGGTGTCCACATTTGAAATCCTGTTCATATCGGATTTGTGGGGCAGAGACGCTTTCAGGCAGATTTCGACAGATTCTTTCGACAGGCCGTACTCGGTGCAATTCACCGTGTTGATGTTGTCGGGCAGATTGCGTATCTCGCCCCTGTAGTACTTGTGAGTCGCATGGCCGTCCTCGTTCACCTCGGTGGCAAACACAGCCTTGCCGAGCAGCGCATTGTCGCCGATCTCAACCAGGCTCAAGCTCGTGCAGGACAAGAAGGCTTGGTCCTCGACACGGGCCAGGTTGGGAATCCTCACCGACCGCAGCGACGAGCAGTTGGCAAAGGCGATGGTCTCGATGCGCTTGACGTTGACGGGAATGGAGAAATTAAACAGGTTGCGGCAGTTGAGGAAGGCACCCCAACCGATTTCCCACAAGAAGGCGTCCATGAATTCGACGGTGTTCAGTTCCTCGCAGTTGGCAAAGGCGCAGGAACCGATACGGCCGATGCCTGTCCCGACAACGACCTTGCGGATAGCCAACTTCTGTTTCACCCAGGGGGCGATGTTCTTCTTGAGGTCATAGTCGGGCATCTTGGCTGCGTTTTTCTTGTTGTGCGACGAGTTGGTCAGGAACAGCGTGCGGCCGTCAAATTTCCAGTCGATGCCGTTGCCGCAGTTGCCCGAGCGGGAGTCGGTGCCCTGGGCTGCCGCAATTGCAGCCCACAGCATCATGATCGAGAATATGCAGAGTAGTCTTTTCATTGTTTAATGCCATTAAGGTTGACGAGGCTTTTTTCAGATAGTGGTGAGAGGATTCGGGCGTATGTTTTGATCAGAAGCGGAATTGCAGGTAAACGCGGGACATCTCCTGCTTGAGTTTCAGTTTGCCCGTGTCATATAACGAGTCCACATGCTTGTACTTCAAGCTACCGGCATTGCGCAGCTCATAGCCCACGCCGACGAAGCTCCAGCTCAGGTTGGCGCCGAAAGAGGTCATCAGGCCATGTCCCCAAGTTGTCTGGGCCTTCTTGTCGCCATCCTTGTTAACCACGTCGTGAATGAAAGTGGCGCCGATGTCGTAACCCACGTGGAAGTAGAGTTGCAGGCGAACCTTTTGCGCTCCGCTGCTGTTGACGGTCGTGAAGGGATAGAGCGTCAACGACGGGCCGACCGACATACCGTAATCAATCGAGGTCTTCTTGTGGTGCCAGGGCATGTTGAGCATCTGCTCGCCACGGGTGAAGCCGGCAGGTTCAGCACTGGCGTCGTAGCTGTTGTAATTTAAATCCAACCAGGTGTAATCAAGGCCGATGAACAAGACCGAACCCAGCGGTTTCTTGTGGAAATTGAATGTTCGGCCCCATTGCAGACCCAAACCCAGCTTGTTGTCAAACTTATTGTCGATCTTGCCCGATGTGCCGGGGAATTCCTTCGACGAGAGCTTTGTAATGTCGTAGCTGATGTTCAGGTAGGTGTTCTGATTCCAGATGTCGCGCAGGCGTGCCGAGTTGTCGTTGTTGGTCTTGGTCTCCGACTCCATGTTGATGATGTCGTTCAGGGTCGTGATAGTCGTGTCGCTGGGCGTGTTGGCGCTGGCAGTCAACACTCCGGCTAAAGCGAATAACGCAAAAAGGATTTTTTTCATTGTAACAGTGGTTTTATAAAGTGATTAATTGTTAATAGTCTCGATGTTAAGTTATTGTTGTTGAAGTATTTGTCTGATTCTTAGAACATCGACCTCACGCTCCTTGGGTATGATGCCCAGACGCTCAAACTCCTCCAGGTCGTCAAGGAAGGTAGCTTTCAATTCCGTGCGATATTGCCTGTAAATAGCCTCGGCCTGGCCGTAGTCGCCCTTGAACAGCAGGCTTGCTGCCAGGTTGGCCCAGATGAACAGCTTGCTGCTGTCGCAGGCCAGCCCCTCGCGGGCATAGTCCATGGCTTTGTCGAATTGTTTCATCAGTAGGGCATGGTTCGACAGGTTGCCCCATGTGCGGGCCACGTCGGCTCGGTAGCTGTCGGGATCCTCTTGCGCCAGTTGCTTGTTGATGGCCAGTTCCTCCTGATACATCTTCTCGCTTTCGGCCCATTGTTGACGTCTGTCAAGGATCCTGGCGATGTTCCTCAGCAGCTTGGCCTCGTCGGGCAGATAGGTCTGCGGGGAAACCGATGCCAGGTCGCGGTAGATGCCCAGGGCCTCGGTGAACAACTGTTCGCTCTTGTCGAGTTTCTCTACCTTATACATGCGAATCGCCTGCTCAAACAACATTTTGCCCAGCTGGGGTTTGTAGATGAACGCTTTGTCGTCGGCCAGCCAGCGATAGACCTCAAGGGCTTGGTCGCAGGCCTCCTCGCCTTCGGCATTGCGTCCCGCGTCATTGTATTGTTTGGCCATGTTGGTCAGGATGACGCCCAGCTGCGGGTAGTAAAGCTGTGGATCCTCGCTCGCCAGGTCACGGTAAATCTGTGCGGCCTCCTTTTGCATCTGCTCACATTCCACGGCCCGGATATTGTAGCGGTGATACATCGACGACAGGTTGTTGAGCGTGGCGGCGACATTGGGCAGATAGGTTGCGGGATGCGACTCGGCCAGGCGACGGTAGATGCCCAGTGCGTTCTGGTACATCTCCTCGCTGTCGGCCTCATATTGGTTCTCGTCGTACAGCAAGCCCAGGTTGCTCAGCACCGATGCGACTTGCGGAATATAGGTGGCGGCATCATCGAGGGCATAGCGCCAATAGATGTCGATAGCCTCGTTGAACAACGCCTCGCTCTGGTCGATATCGGTCGATGAGATGGCGATGTTGTTGAGCGTCGAGGCCACAAACAGCTCATAGGCCTCGGGATTCTCGGTGGCCAGTCGCTTGAAGATGGCCAAGGCCTCGTTGTACATGCCCACGGCCTCGGCTTTGCGGCCCTGCTCCATATACAGGGTGGCAGCGTTGTTGAGGGCCATGGCCAGCACACCCTCGTGATCCGGATCGACCTTAGCCATGGCTCGGGCCAGTTCCAGCGCGCGTTGGTTGTAGAGCACCGCCTTGGCCGTCTCGCCACGGTTTTGGAAATATCGGCTCGCGTCAAATTGCCATTGCATGTTCTGCTGGTCAAGGTTGGCACGTTTCTCGATATACAGGGCCGCACTGTCGTGCTGGCTCTCGATGACGAATTTCTTGAAGAAGTTATAGCAGTCTTGGGCCACATCGGCTTTCTCGGACCGGGTGCCGGCGATGCTTAGTTCCAGGTTGGCTTGACGTTGAGCAATTTCGGCCCTCTCGTTGGCCTGGGCCGCTTCCTGTTCATGAATCTTGGCGATGCGGCTATCCACATCACCCTTGCTGCGCAGCATCGAGTCGGCCTTGACGAGTTCTCCGTCAAGGATGTAGGCACTCACTTGCTGATTGAAGGCGTCCAGCTGGTCGTAATCCACGTTGGCATAGTGCTCGGCCATGTCGCTGATCAGACGGCCGTTCTTGTCCTGCTCCTTATACAGGGCATCCAGCGTTTTGCGGTATTCCTCCTGCGTGACCTTGTTCTGTTGCTTGAGCAGTTCCAGGGCCTCTTCCTTGGTGTGCAGGCGTTGTTCCAGCGTGCGCCTCAACTGGCGCTCGGCGATAAGTTTGTCATCCGCCTTCTGCTCGGGAGACACCATCACGATAATCAGCGGGTTGGACGAATGGAAATAGACCTTCAGCAAGATGTCCGGGTCGAGCAGCGTATAGCCATTCTTCTTGACCGACTGCAGGTGGTATTTACTCGACGGAATGGGGATGGAGAAAACACCGTTCTTGTTGCTCCTCACCGCATTGCTGCCCTTGGCCTGAATTGTGGCTTCGGCGATTCGTGTTCCGGCAATCACCTTGCCGTTGGCCCCCTGCCGGCCCTTGGTTTTCACGTAGCCCGTCTGGGTCTGCGCCACCGACGCAAACACACATATCATCGCCACAAGTGTCATCACCAAGACCCGTCTCATCTTTCTCCAATCACTTAAACCCCGCAAATTTACAATTTTTTTCCGTCTTTCTCAAAGAAACCAGGATGAATAATCGCTTTAAGTCTTAACCATTGATGGAATAGTTAAACACCGCAGTTGTGATTCTGTTGTCGCTGCGATTCAACAGCGCGACGGGAGAGGATTGTGTCGCTATGGTTCTGCCCGAGTGTCCTCTCTCGGATTCGAAGTGCTTCGTTGAAGGCAACAAGAGCCTCGTTGCGAGCCCCAAGTCTATTCAGGTAGGTCCCTTTGTTGTAGTAGCTGTGAGCTATTCTTATTTGAGTGCTCTCTTGATCGTCTGTTCCGTAGGTGGCGATAGCCTTATTGCAGTATTCAAGAGCTTTCTGATACTTCTTTTTCGCTGCTTGAATCTGCCCCAAATTGTCATAGGCTGTGCCGAGTAATATGCGTGTACGCGCACTATCTTGATATTCCCTCTTAAAGATTTTGGCTGCTTTCTTATATAGCCTTTGAGCTCGGTAATACTTGCCGCGATCATACAATGAGGCACCAACGTTAAAGATATACTGGGCTGTCTCGATGTGGCATCTTCCATATATCTTTTTTGCTATTTCTAGAGCCGTCTTGTAGTCCTTGTGAGCCTCTACAAGGTGATTGCGCTTAGAATTGATTTTCCCAGCCAACTTATGGCATTTAGCATAGATTTCGTGTGGTTTCCCATAGATAGCAATTGACAATTCGAGAACATTATTACAGATTCCTAGTGCCTTGTCATATTGCCCGGAATACTGATAGAGGAATTCAGCATAATTCACGAGAAGCGAAATATGCTTCTCTTTATCATAGTTCGAGTGGTTTGCCCAATTCGCTGCATCCTCGTAGGTGCTGGCTACTCGGGTGATACGTTCATCAATGTTGATGTCGCTATCAGCCATCAGAGTTTTAGTCATTAAGGTTAAAGCATCTATGTCTTGATGTATGAGATTGCGATTCTGATCAAATTGCTTAATATGGTAATCAGCATCACGTGCAATCTCATCAAGAATGGAGTTGGCCTTTTTGATGTCACCGCTGTTAAAGGCATCTATCGCACATTTCAGTTTGGCATTGACTTGGCTTTGCTGAAAAATGGCTATTGTTTTGGCTGTTGCAAAAAGTGCATGTTGCAGTTCTGTGAATTCTGCCTTCAATTGGTTGTGACGATTGAGCGTGTCAAAAAGGTCATTTCGCAGTTCCTTATCATCAGGAATCATTTCGGATTGTTGCCGAACTGTATCTAATGCTTCCCTTGATTCTTGCAGTCGCTTACTCATCTCGACGTAACCCTCATTGCCCATAGCGAATGACATTCGGTCTAAGTGTGCAATCAGTCTCCCGTCAAGTGAGATTTTGCCATTTTCGTCAATATCCAGTAAATCCATGCTGGCGTTCAGGTTGTTCATCAGCATTAACTGCATCACAAAGTGCAACTCCAGCTCTTCCCGATTGTCATAGCGGCACCAATAGTGCCCTTTTTTATTGAAAAGATCGTTCTTGAAATTAATCAATTCTTGTGATTGAATGTCACCTTGCTTCAGGTTTTTGCAATAGACATAGACTTTTGGGGATGCTTTTTGTTTGAATTCTTTGGAGGCCAAATTGAATTCCTCGACCGTGAATTCTCCTGCCTTGGTGTGAAACAAGGCCAGGAACATATCACTTGTTTTGATATGTTCATTGTATTCACCCTGCTTTGGACGGCAGTTGTAGGCGGCATCAAAGTCCTCCCACTCAAACAGTTTCACACGAATGCCTCGCTTCTCATAGATGTCGTCCAAGCGGCGCACGAGATTGCCGAACGCGATGCGCTCGAACTCCAATTCATTGGAAGAAGCCAGAAAGACCTTAATTCTTTTCATAGCGACGATGTGATTATATGTTCTTTTTGAGGAAGGTTAAACAGTCTTCAATGACTCTAAGTTCTGCTTTGTAGTTAGCTAAAATGTCCTTTTTAGAGGTTCGTGGAATTCGTTGTCTCAGTCTCGAGGCTTGTGCTTCAAGTTGAGCAATCATCATGGCTTTAGTTCCAGATGATTCTTGAGTGAGGGTATAATCAATGAGTGGAATGTTGCGTGTTGAGGAGTTCGATTTGTCCAGTACTTTGGTCATGAATATTCCCTCGCCAATGGCGATATCGTTGACAGAGATGATCAAACGGCCAACGAAGAACAACTGCTTGAAGGATAGATCAACAGATGCCTGGAATGTCGTCGTGCATTCTTCTCCCTGCCACACGCAGTCATAACGGGATTGGCCATCACGCAAATGTATCAAATCTCTTTCTGGAGAGATGAAGTAGAGTCGCATAGAGATTGTGTCACCTGTCTTGATGGGAACCGTAGTCGTTCTCTCTTGAAGATTGTTGTTTGAGTCCAGAAGCAGAGTGTTGAATGACAACAAGCCGGACTCTTTGTCTTTCCTGAGTTTGATGATGACCTGGAATGGCTTGGTTTTTCTTACTTGATCAGGGACAATAATGGACGATTTCCCTGTGCCCAACTTTTGAGATGGTTGCATCGGTATCTCACCATTAGAGTGAAGAGAGTGCAATCGCTTGGCCTTTTTGAGCACTTTGTTGTAAATCTGAATATAAGATCTCCTGTGCTTGTTTGTCAAATGCTTGATAACTGTCTGGTATACCACCAGATTTAAGAGCAGCCCAACTTCATCGGTCGGCGTCATGACTAGGCTGTCAGGGCACCGATCTTTGATTTTGTCAAATACGATAGCCGAATTGCAAGAAGAGAAATCCAAGACACCGTTGAAGTCTGGTGGAAGGGCAGCAACAAAGTCCTCAAGTGGTAAAATCCCATCGGCTAATTCCAGATAGTTGTTGCTGATGTCATGGTGTGCAATCACAATGACAACGTCATAATTGATGATTTGTGAAAGCGTTTTGGCATTGATGCTCTCAACGACATCGGCACCAAAAGCTCTAGAGTTCCGCACGCAATCAGCGACATCGTCGGCATGGGCTTCGAACTCAGGCGAGTCAGGTAACGATATCAAGAACAACACGCGATCACGCCGCGCTTTGGTAACAATAGTCAGTTTCATTGTATTGTAGGAATATTTGGTGTCCTATTAATTGTGATTTCTTCAGTTCAAAATCTTCTGAGGGAATGAATTGATAATAATTCTCAATGTTCCTGTAAAGTTCGGGGTCCTGGTCAAGATGCTCGTAATAGAACTTGGACAGTCGTTCGAAAAAAGGATTGTGCTTGAAAAAAGGATATTTCTTGAATATTCCCTTCGAACGGTCAAAAATGTCGTTAATAGCGTTCTTAAATCTTTGTGGGATTGTGATGGAAACCTTAGAGGATTTGCATCCAGGCTGTAGGGTTGACTCCTCTTGCTGGAAATTATAAGTGATGGTTTTGCCAGTATTGTCAAGAGTTGAACCCTCAAACTTATAGTCTTTAAGATTCCATTCAGATTCTTTTCGAGGAACAATGCAGGTTTTACCATCAACAGTGATTTCATCTTCGGCAGCCGAGTAATGCTGCATCTTGATTTCATGGGTTTTGCCGGTAGAGTGACTGGTAACGACGTCACGCAGTTGGTCAATGTCTTTAATCTCCACCGGTTGTTTATCAAGCACGATGCTCTTATTAGTCCTGTAGGGCTGATTATGCACTCTGATATCAAAACCGCGAGTTTTGCTGTTGGAGAATTCACTTGTTGACTGTCCCAATTTGGTCATATGTGGCCATCTCGGTGATTTGATGGTGATACTATGGTTAGGAAGGGTTATGGTCGGTTTTTTAGGGCGTTTCTTAAACTCCCCATGATAATCTCTTAACTGCAGTTTATATGTAGTGGGACTTGATGGTCTATAGATATGTGGTGACAATTCAGTCAAACGAGACGGAAGCCTTAAACATTTGGTCTCAGCAATATCTGTCAATGCTTTGAGCTGTTTGCCGTATTTCGTTGGAAGGGAATGCAGGAAATCCTTTTCACCTTTTGTTACACGTGATGCATTGACATAATTGAAATAATGATCTCCTTGGATATCATGTAGGGTTTTTAAGATATCTTGATATGTTATAATTTTGTCTGAATATTGATGTATGGTTGGCAAAACAGATAAATAAGAGTCATCAACTAGAGAACTCAGGATATAATCAATCTCTTGTTTTCTACTATGAACGTAATCTAACTCACTGTCATAAAGTGGATTGTGGTCAAAGAGGATGCTGGGTGTTATTGGGTCTGGACTTGATAAAAGACTATGGATAGTGAATATATCGCTTAGAGGCACAGTCCCAAAATGGGTTTCTAGATCAACGCCATCTAAGTAACAATCCCACAATGTATTCTGTGCACTCTTCACTAGGTCTTTAGTTGCGTTTCTGTTCAACGTCTTGAATAGAGGCATTATGAATCTTGTTACTCCAAATTGTGCTGCACCAATCCTTGGGGTTCTAGCCTGTGTTACTCTACTCTGAACCACTCCAGAATGTATTAGTTCACTATGTGCCACTCCATGATTCAATTGAGTAGGAGTCGCTCTAGTCTTATTCAGACGAGTCGTTGTCGTTCTGTACCTATATTTTCTTAAATAATCCTGAGCTCTTTGAAGCCGTGAAAGACTTGGATTGTAGTTGTGCCATTTTTTGACACCTTTTACCTTAAACCTTGCTCCACCATAGTTCCATTCTTCATTTGATGAGGAAAATGACGGAGTTTTCAACCAATAGTTATCGTCGGGTATTGGTGTATAATCTTCAGTAATGTCGTTTATTTCTATGGTGTCGTTAGCGTAAGCACTATTCCAAAAGTCATAGAAAATCTGACATAATGCGGTATATTGGGCTGTGCGGAACAACTCAGGCTGGTTAAGATTGGCAAAATAAAGGCTAGCCTGCTTTTCGGCTTCGTTGAGTATGTCAGTTTCAATGCTGTTTTCAGTTTCAAAAGACACGGGCAACGAACCTGTTTGATTGATGGAATAAAAAGTGGTTGAATCTGATGAATGGAAAATGGAGGTCAGATTATCCAATTCCCAGAAACAGTTAACCTCTGTATTCTGCAACTCGTTACTCAAGCCATTGCTGAATGGGAAGAATGACGGTGCCGGCAGATTATAATCACAGTCTTGATTGTAATTATTTTCGATCCAAGATTTCAGTATCTGGTCAGTCATGATGAGCAGATGACCATATTCTGTATTTTTTAGTTGGTCTGTCATGAGGATGGACGACAAGTGCTTGCCGTTCACATCCACAGCAGTGCTGTCGGGCACAAAAGCCTGTTCAATATCTAAGAAATTAGTCTGAGCCATCAATAAGATGGTTTCGGTTCGAAGTGGAGGACAAATCGTTACAGGAATTGTCCTCTCCCGGCCAATAATGGCAAGCATGCCTCTTTTGTCGCCCATGGCACCGATAATCATGTCGGTGTCTAAAGCAAATTGGCGTGCAGACGCTTTGAATAGACTATAGAAGTCAATTGAATCATTCCAATTGCTTGGGTGCGGGATAAGCCAAACCACGTATCCTGGTTTGACACTTTCAAAAACACAATCGCTTAGCTTCTGATCATAATTCGCCATCAGGAAGCGAAGGCTGCAAGGACCAGTAAGGGTTTTAAATTGAACTTGGTATTCAAATGCAGCAACTATATCAGTGGCCGAAAATGATTGATTCAGTTTGTATTTGAAAGGTACAAAGTCAATGCGCTCTGTTGAAGAATCTAAATCTCTATAGTTAAGAAGATGACGTATAGAATCCTTTTTGAAGTCATAATCATAACAGCTTGCCAAAGAATTCTCTTCAAGAGGTGATGTGTAATCATTTACGTCTATAAAGTAGGTGTTAGATTTATAGTCAGAGCTGTAGAGCAGAGAGAACAAATCGGAGGTGAATTGTTTCTTGAGGTCTTCGCTCAAATCCAAATAACCCACAACATCTTTCGCCCATCCGTCATAGCCCAACTTATGTTGTTTGACCGTCATTCTGCCATTATAATGATTGAACAGTGTAGAGAAGTCTTCCTCGCTGACTTCGGGTGACGGCTCACTGATGATAATCACACTGGCGTTGCCGACCTGCTTGAGGCCAACCGTTTGATAGGTGTAGGGGTGAGTTTGACGGAACTTGGCCCATGTCTCATCCATGATGCTGGAAATCCTATCATTATTGACTGCACTCAGGGCTTCGAAACAAAGCCCAATGGTCAGTAAAAGAAACAGATAATACTTTTTCATCATTATATCAAATTAAGCCCGTAAAGGGATAAATAATATGGCCAGATAATGCAAGAGGTCGTGCATGTAATTGATTATCAACGGTCTATTATTTTAGCAGATAATACAAAAATTATAGTATGCACAACGTGTATGCAAATAAACGAAATTAAATTGGGTTTTGCAAGTTCTTTGATGAAAATTGTGTGGGAATGGAGAATCGTCGAACTCACTGGGGTGGGTTCGACGATTCGGGGATGTGTCGGAATGTTCATTTCTCGGTCGCTTGGCCAAACTGATGTTGAGCTGTGGATTGTGGCTCAACATCAGTTTGGCGGGTGGGTCTGGGTTAGCGCAGGGTGAATGACTTGCGCTGTACGTCGCGGCTGTTGGGACCGACCATGACCTCGAAGTCACCGGGTTCGCAGACGTAGTTCAGGTCCTTGTTGTAGAACTTGAGCAGGTCGGCGTTGACGGTGAAATTGACGGTGCGGCTCTCGCCGGGCTTGAGGCTGATGCGCTCAAAGCCCTTGAGCTCTTGCACGGGACGGGCGATGCTGCCCACCATGTCGCGGATGTAGAGCTGGACCACTTCGGTGCCCTCGACGGCACCGGTGTTGGTCACGGTGACACTGGCGGTGATGTTGCCGCTGGGAGTCATCGTGGTGCCGCTCAGCGTGAGGTCACTGTAGTCAAAGGTGGTGTAGCTCAAGCCGTATCCGAAGGGGAACAGCGGGTCGTTGGGCACGTCCAGATAGTTGGTGGTGAACTTGGTGAACCACTGGGGATTGGGCCGACCCGTGTTCAGGTGGTTGTAATAGATGGGAATCTGGCCCACGTTGCGGGGCATGGTGACGGTGAGTTTGCCGCTGGGTGCCACATCGCCAAAGACGACGTCACAGATGGCGTCGGCCGCCTCACTGCCGCCGAACCACACGTTGAGGATGGTGGGGATGTTCTCCACCTCCCAGTCCATGACGGTGGCGCGGCCCGAGAAGTTGAGCAGCACGATGGGCTTTCCGGTAGCCTTGAGGGCCATGAGCAGGTCCTTCTGTGCATCAAGAATGGTCAGCTCGCTGCGCGAACTGCTTTCGCCCGACATCTCGCTGGGCTCGCCCATGGCAGCGACAATCACGTCACACTCGCGGGCAATGCGCAGGGCCTCGTCACGCATCACGTCAACAGGGCGGTTGTCGCGCATTTCGCGTCCGAACATGGTCGAGTTCTTCTCCAACTCGGCATCGTAGCAGACGTTGCAACCCTTGGCATACATCACCTCGGCCTTGTCGCCCACGGCGCGTCGCATGGCCTCGAGCAGCGTGCTGTAGCGGTCGCTGGCGGCGGCAACGCTCCAGGTGCCGGGCATGTTGGCACGAGTGTTGGCCAACGGACCCACGAGGGCGATTTTGCCCGTGCGCTTGAGCGGCAGCACGTTGTCCTTGTTCTGCAGCAGCACGAAGGTCTCGGTTGCCAGACGGCGTGCGGCGGCACGGTGCTCGTCGGTGTAAATCTCCTTCTTGGCACGCTTGGCGTCAAGGTAGCGGTAGGGATCATCAAACAGGCCCAGCTTGTACTTGGCCTCGAGGATGCGGCGGCAGGCCTTGTCGATTTCGGCCATGGTCACCTTGCCCTCGCTCAGCGATTTCTCCAGCGTGCCCAAGAAGCCGTCGGCCACCATATCCATGTCGGTGCCGGCCTTGAGAGCCAGCGCCGAGACGGTCTGCAGGTCACCCATGCCGTGGTTGATCATCTCGCTGATGGCGGTGTAGTCGGTAACCACAAAGCCGTTGAAACCCCAACGGTCGCGCAGTACCTCGGTCATGAGCCAGCGGTTGCCCGTGGCAGGGATGTAATCAATGACGTTGAACGAGGTCATGAAACTGCCTGCTCCAGCGTCCACACCGGCCTGATAGGGCGGGAAGTACTCGTTGAACATGCGCACGTGGCTCATGTCCACCGTGTTGTAGTCACGGCCAGCTTCGGGAGCACCATACAGAGCAAAATGCTTCACACACGCCATCATGGTGGCTTTGTCGGCCAGGTCGGCTCCTTGATAGCCCTCGATCATCGCGCGGCAGATGGCTGAACCCAGGAAGGGATCCTCGCCGTTACCCTCGCTCATGCGGCCCCAGCGCGGTTCGCGGCAGATGTCCACCATGGGGCTGAAGGTCCAGCAGATGCCGTCGGCAGTCGCCTCAATCGAGGCGATGCGTGCCGAGTTGCGGATGGCATCCATGTCCCAACTCATCGACATGGCGAAGGGGATGGGAAACACCGTTTCATAGCCGTGGATGACGTCCATGCCGAAAATCAAGGGAATGCCCAAACGGCTCTGCTTGACAGCGACCTCTTGCAACTGCCGGATGCTTTGTACACCCTTCATGTTGAACAGGCCACCCACCTGGCCGGCCTTGATCTTGTCAACCACGTTGCCGCTCACCGCCGAACCAGTGATGATGTCGCCGGTCACGGGCAGATTGAGCTGTCCGATTTTCTCTTGCAGGGTCATCTTGCCCATCAATTCGTCGATGAACTGGTTCATCTTGGCTTGGTCGGTAGCGTGGGCCGTCAGGGCGCCCAGCGCTACGGCCACAAAAAATAAAATGCTTTTCAATCTCATCATATCATATAATTTTAGTCATTACTTTCAATTTGTGGTCTAGAGTACCTAGACTAACTGGATTATTTAGAGTATTGGGTGAATCCCAGTTTGTCAAGACCCTGTTGCACCTCGGGGCAGCTCATGAACAAGCGCCAGAGCAGCCCGGTGCGGTAGTTCTCGATCATCGGCGCGATGGTGCATTGGTCAATGGCCAGATAACGGGGCAACGTCCAGCCGCTGGCGGGACTGAAAGCGTCATAGAAACCATATTTGCCCCAAATCGACTCGCCACGGGCATAGAACCCCTTGAGTGCCGCCATCGATTGCTCGGGTGTGTAGGGGAACGAGGACAGCGCCGCAGTGGGCGTGATGACTCCCAAGTCATTGCCTGGACTGTGGGCCGAATAGCCTTCGGTTGAGTAACTGGCGGTCAGTCCCCAGCAATCGGGGCCGTAGCCGGTGTAGTGCTTGGGGTTGTCAACACAATACTGATAGTTGCTCAAGGCGTGATTGCGCACTACGTTCCAATAGTCGGCATATTGGTCCTTCAATCCCTTGGGATTCAAGCCTATCCAGCTGTAGTGCGCCCAGAATAACGGGCCGCCCGTCTGCTCCGCTCCGTTGTGCTTCACCTCCAGCGGGTAGCCATAGGGGGCTGCATCGCTCTTGATGCCGCCGCTGCGGGCCCAGCCCTTGTGGTAGCAATCGGCAGGAACAGTGTGGGTGGGCGATGCCGCTGCCAGCACATACACGATGAGGCACTCGTTATAGCCCTCGAGCGGGAAATTCATTTCCCACTCATACTGGGGCGACCAGTGCCAGTAGATGACATCCTGTCCGCCACGGGTGTACCAGTCAAACTCCATGCCATGCCACAGGGCGTTGATGCGCTGGACAAGGCTCTTCTCGGGATCGGTGTCACGGTTGAGGTACTGGCGGGCACACAGCAATCCCTGCATCAGGAAACTGCTCTCCACCAGGTCGCCGCCGTTGTCTTTCTGGCCAAACGGTTTCACCTTGCCCGTGGGGCCATGGAGCCAATGAGGCCAAACGCCATGGAAACGGTCGGCACGCTCCAGGAAATCCACGATGCGCGTGAGTCGCTCAACACCCTGGTCACGGGTGATGAAACCGCGTTCCATTGCCACGATGAGTCCTGCGATGCCAAATCCGCTGCCGCCGGTAGTCACCACGTCCTGATCATGCTCGGGGTATTCCCCGTCAAGATGGATGCGCTCACGGGCAAGTCCTGACGTGGGCTCGGCGCCGTCCCACATGTAGTTGAAGTGGATGCGCTCGATATAGTCCAGCAGGGCATCATCGCTGACAAACGATGCGGGTCTCGTCTGCTCGTCTTGAGGCGTGGGTTCCTTGGGGACCGTGTTGCCATCGCTCTTGCAGGCGCCGATGGCCATGAGCAGGATGAGCACGAGTGATTTCAATAATGTCTTGTCCATATATACTTGATGTTAATGATTGATTCTGATAATCTTGGAGCGTGGGCTGCAACCGGTTTCGGCCAGTGCCTCGATTGCGAAGTAGTAGTCGGTGTCCACATCCAGGCCACGCATGTCATAGCTTGTGTCGCCGTTGACAGTAATGCAGTGGTAGAGTTTGCTGGGAGCGGTGCCGTAGTAGATGTTGTAGCCGTAGGCGCCCTCTACAGCAGCCCAAGTGATCATGGCGTTGCGGCGGTCGGCCTTGTCGCGCTTGACAGTGAAACGCTTGACCTCGGCGGGCAGGTTGCCGCCATAGTCCAGACCGAACACACGCACATCGCTCAGGCAG
>Ga0310694_10002225_pt1 | contig 20360 bp, 14 predicted proteins | sample 174DNAGHGhighgp2_FD_203884 | JGI IMG/M metagenome (GOLD analysis project Ga0310694, IMG submission 203884) | Sheep rumen microbial communities from Palmerston North, Manawatu-Wanganui, New Zealand - 1742 DNA GHGhigh gp2 (v2) (version 2) | ecosystem: Host-associated > Mammals > Digestive system... | reverse complement strand
GCAGAGTCAACTTCGGTGGAGCTTCGAATCGGCACTCTTGATTGATAAACTGAGAACTATGAACGTAGAATCAGATAAAACCTGTAACTATGAATAAAAAAGGAAGACAGATGAGAGAAAAATGTGATCATTCAGAACCCCAGCGATCATTTTATGCCTATTTTTGAATTAATATATCTAAGCCTATGTTTACTAATGATGAGAAGAATACACTTCGGGTGGTAAGGAGGTTTGCTGCAGTCTTTGCAGTTGTAGTCATCGCAACGGTTATGGCTTCCTGTGGTTTCGGAGGCAGCAAAGGAGGTGGCGAAGATAATGAGGAAGTGACTTTTCCAGAAGTGGAAGCGCAACTGCCTGATGGTGCCGGTTTCGACGAGGGTGAAACGGTAGAGCTGTCGGCTGATGAACCTGTCGCAGAGTTTAGTAACGGTGTGGTAGTGGATTTTGGCGAACAGGGCCTTTATACGGAGGGCACCATGTCGGTAAGAGAAACCGAAATGATAAGCCAAGACAACTACAAGTGCAAATACTATGACTTCATCATGGACGGCAATGAGCATACTGACCTGCCCATGCTGGTAAAGGTGTCACTGCCATTGGAGAAGGGCTGCCATGAAGGGAATGTTTCTGTGCGATCATGGGATGAGAAACTAGGTTGGGTGCCCGTGTTTTCAGAAGTGGATGAGTCGTCAAGGAAAGTTACCTTTTATCCTGAGCATTTCTCAGTGTATAGCCTTTTTGTTGAAGCCGGTAAGCAGAAAAATCTTTCTGCCTACGAGAATAAACCGCTGTTCAGGTATCTCGATGAACATCCCACTCTCAATAGCAGGGTGTATTTAGATGAATATGCGCTTGCTTCAAGAATCAAGATGAGAAAATCTACCAGCGACGTGATGGCATCGTCGTGGTTAGGACAGTATGACTCTGAAAAGAAGAATTCGCAGTTTGCTTTGGGACTCAAAGCACTTGGTTCGTGGGCTGGACCGCTTGGAGACCTGTCGGATGTGGCAGGCGGCGGACTCGTCGTGCTTGGAGAAGGCGAGAGCGCATTAGCCGATAATATCGGCAATTTTGGTACTGCACTGACTGTAATTCAGCTGTTTGGATCTTATTACAGAACAGGCAGTATCTTAGAAACTGCCTATGAGAATTGGGATGCTTTGGCAAAGATGGGGGCTGACTATATTTTGAAGAAGGCAGGACTATCAACTGGCTGGTTGGCTGTTGTCTATGTGGCTTATCTGGGTGCGAAGAAAACGAAAGCATGCATTGACTTTACCCTGCGTTTAGAGGCCAAGGATGATATAGAATTTGGCTATCAGCAGTTTACATATAAATACGTTTTTGTCAATACTAACAACGGAAGGGTAGAAGAACACTATGATCCACGTGGTGATGAGAATGACGTCTGGACGGAGTTTCTAGCTACCACTAACTGTGAGGCCGACGAGGTGAGGCTATTGCCTATAACAAAGACTACAATAGGAGGAGCGGCAGTAGCTGTGGAAGGCTTCTCTTCAGGAGCAGAGGCCAACTGGGGACTGGTGCTTAAAAACCTGGCCAATGCAACCAAATCAAATAATCCTTCCGCACTGATGAACAGAATAGACCGCATGATAGACGACTACTGCCGTGCCTTCTGGAAACTATCGCCAAAAAAGAAAAATGAGTTCTTGAAACGGCAGGGCAATTATGCCGGCAGCTCAACGAAACTATCTGAGGTATGGAAAGAACCATCGTCTGCGAAAAAGGAAGAATACATCGCCTCTATGAAACAGAATATTTACGCCGCCAACAAGGATGTGATCAAGAATCTGCTGGATAAGAGTTATGTGGAGATGGTGAACAATGTGTATCGTGAGGCTGTCATCTTGGAGCACGAATTAAACGAGACACTGACGTTCAGCTTGAAAGGTGACTTCGACAATCCACTTCTAAAGGATGCTGATATACGAATCAGGCAATATGCGTTTAAGGATAAGGACGACTTCCGCTTTACCAAAGAGAACAACTACACGGTCACCTGCAGTAGGTTTGCTTGGCTACAGACAATGAGCAATAACAACTATCCTAAGTTCTTGGATATCGTCAAGGGCAATAATAGGCGAACCATAACCTTCCAATATAAGTTTCCTCATACCGTTATTGAAGTGACTGAAGATGACAGGGTAGGAAAAATAGACGATTTCAGTGCTCAAGCCTATGTGACAAATATGAGTTCGTCATTCGGGTCTTCTTTCAATCCTGATAATTCAGACGAACGGATTGTTGCAAGTGTTAACGTGAAAAACGGGATGCTCACCATTCAAATACCGGCTCACCAACGGACAATAGATTTTTCTCCTACCAATGGAGCTGGTACTTACAGTACTCCTGCTTTTACGATTGAAGGTACTTCACCCTGGATAAATGACACAGTGCAGGAACACCAATTGTCGGTATCTCCGAGTAAACTTCATTTCTCATATTATTATCGAACAGTAACAGCCTATCGTGACCATGAGGCGGGATTTCTCATAGAGTCTCATGATTATAATGTTACCCATGATAAGACCCGTGGTAATGAAGGAACTGTCATGTTATCAGGAAAGGATCATTCAATTGAAGATGTTCTGGTTTCTTTCCCTGTGACCACAAATGGAAAATATACTCATTTTGATCGTGGGGAACGTCCCATCGTCTTTAATAGAATGGACATAAACCTCAAACTTGTCAATCCCATTTATTATGAGACCGACAAAAATGGGTATAATAGGATAATAAGCCATTAGAAGACAATCTTCCATTGGATAACTATCATTGTTTTTCTGTTAAAGACTTCAACTCCGGCCAGCCATCGGCAGTCCAGGAAATAGGACGCTGGATGAGAAGGGCGGCACCATTCTGAGTGGCGCTGTAGCCGTGACAGATAAAGATATCCTCGCCATCGAAGGTGTATGCGGCACAGTGGCCTGCGGCCTCCCATTGTTTCTTGTCGCCTTCAATGAAGAGCGTTCCACCGCCGTTGACCATATCTTTGCCATCACGGTCTAGATAAGGACCATCGACGGTCTTGCTGCGTCCCACTGTCACGCGATAGTTGCTCTTCGCTCCGCGACAGCAGTAGTCCCACGACACAAAGAGATAATAATACCCACCGTGTTTGAAGATGAAGGGCGCTTCGATGGCGTTCGTACCGGCATATTTTGACGTAGGATTCGGCTCTGTGGGCTTATAGTTAGGGTCGTAACGACGGGCAATGGTGCGTGGCCATTGTGAATTGTGCATTATGAATTGTGAATTATCCAAGTGCATCGTTGAGTCGAGACGGGCTATCTGAATACCGTCCCAGAACGAGCCCCACACGAGCCACGGTGTGTCGGTGGCATCGTCGATGACGAAGTTGGGATCGATGGCGTTCCAGTTGTCACGTTTCTCGCGCGAGGTCACAATGCAGCCCTCGTCCTTCCACATATTCGCAGCGAGCGAACGACTGCTGAGCAGACCGATGGCCGAGCCATTTTTGCCGAAGGTGGAACAGCTATAGGCCAGCCACCAGCGTCCGTGCCACTGAATCACATCGGGTGCCCACACATGATGACGGAAACCTGGCACGGAGTCTGTGGTCCAACCTGGGATAACCGTCATCACAGGCTGACGCGTCACCGTCCACGTCTTGCGGTCTTTCGAAGTCATCCGCTGGATGCCCACGCCTGTAGAATAGAGATAGTACGTGTCGCCCTCCTTGGCCATCACGGGATCGTGCACCATGGGCGTCTCTGTCTGGAAGCTCTCGCCCCTCATGTGTGGACGTTGCTGGTGTGCCTGTGTCTGACCCTCCACAAAACCCTCCATGATGGCTGTGGGCTGAGCCTTGCTGTTGAAGGCACCCAGCTTATAGCCGCCAGGCAGACACTGGGGTTCCCAGTAAAAGACACCACGACAGTGGCCGTCGGTCTCGGTCTGCGCCTCACGGACCACGCGGGTCAGTTGGCGACGGCCTTCCTCCATCACCTCTGGATGCTGTTCGTCCACCTCAAAGCCCGTCTCCACAATCATCACGTCGCAACCGTACTTCTTGCTGCAATAGCGGATATTGCGCATGCAGTCGGTGATGATGCTGTCGGCATTCAGTTCGGGATGGTCCTGGCGTGCCCAGTAGGGATAGAGCGACATGCCGATCATATCCCACTTGCCGCCATATTTCTTCACGATGTCGAGGTTCCAGTCGTAGAGACTCTGCTTGTGTCCGCGGTCCAGGTGGATGATGACAGTAGTCTCAGGGAAGACCTCCTTCACGGCATCGTAGCCTGCACGGATGAAGCCCGCGTATTGCTTGGGGTTCTTCTCGATATGTCCCATGGGCCAGAGCAGGCCGTTGGCCGTCTCGTTGCCCACCTGCACCCAGCGGGGCGTGATGCCGTTCTGCTTCAGCAGGGTCAGCACGTCGATGGTATGCTCCCTGAGGTCGCGCTTCATCTGCTTATAGCTGTGTCCCTGCCAGGCGGCAGGAATGGGTTGCTTGGCAGGATCTGCCCATGAGTCGCTGTAGTGGAAGTCCACCATCAGGTCCATGCCCAGCGCTTTCACACGCTTGGCCATCGCCAGCAGTTCGTTCTTGTCGCAGTTGCCGCCACGCGGATTCACCCAGACGCGCATCCGGATGGCCGACATCTGATAGTCGTTCTTCAACAGTTCCAGGCATTCGCGCTCCCTTCCGTTGCGGTCGTGGAACTTGACGCCCCGCCGTTCCTGTCCCATCAGGAATCCCACGTCGGCGCCCTTCACAAAGGTATTTTGTGCAGCCAGTCTGCCAGAAAATGACTGGTCGAAAAGTCCCAGCAGACAGAGAAGAATCGTTAGTAGTTTTTTCATTGATTGATCTAGTCGTTAGTTTGTGGGTGCAAAGCTCAAAGATAGTCCAAAATGTCGATAAGAGGTGTGAGGGGATGGTCACTCGTGCATGTGCCAGATGGTGCGCACCTTGCGGCGGATGGCGAAGAAATTGAGGGCAGACACCAAGAGGAATATGACGACGCCCACCACCAGCGTGGGCACAAAGGCCGACGGCTCGAACTGTCGGTAGAGTTCGCCAAAGAGCGGCAGGTACCAGGCGCGCGTCACGATGACGATGACCAAGGCGCCCAGGAGCACCAGGAGGTTGAGCACGATGGTGAGCAGATAGAACGGACGGGCCACCATCGAGGGGCTGTAGCCCATGAGCAGGAGGTTGTCGATCTTCTCGGTATGCTTCTGCAGCAGCAGGAAGATGCTGAGCAGGAGCACATAGAATGCCAAGATGGAGATGACCAGACCGACGACCAGCACGGCACTGGTGATGAGCCGCATCAAGGAGGCGGCTCGCGAGGCGTCGGCATCGTCGGTCTCGGTGTCGTAGCCGTGCTGGTTGAGATAGGCCACGATACGCTCGTCGGCAGGGTTGTCGGTACGGATGATGAGTCGTGCCGGCTCGGGCTCGCGCTCAGGTGACAGCCGTTGGTTCATGTCGTCCATGAACTCCTGGGGCACGAGGATGGTGTTCAGCTTGCGCGAGAAAGCCACCACGCGTCCTGTCTTCAGAAGCACATCGCGGGAGCCCGTCAGTCGCAGGTCGATGTGGATGCTCTGTATCACGCTCTCGGTGATGGTGGGCAGTCCCTGACTGCTGGCGAAGCCGAAGTTATAGAGGTTGAGATAGGTGCGCGGCAGGATGATGGGTACGAGATGGCTGTCGGGATCGTACTCCCACTGCTCGGCGCTGACATCGAGGAAATCGTCGGGCACAGACTCGAAGAACATATCGGTAGAGAACTTCATGGGCAGGTTGCCACCGCCGATGGTGGCATAGACCTCGAACTGGGCGGGGGTATAGATGCCCAGGGCCTTGACAAAGGGCTGTTGGCGCAGGTGGTCTATCTCGGAGGGTGTGAATGCCGCAGAAGCACTCGACATGGCGTTCATACGCTTGGTGACGACCAGCTGTCCTGGACGCATAAAGCTGTCGCCAGCGGTCATCAGCGGTTTGATGTCGCTGAAGAACTGGACGGCGATGAGCACGATAGCCATACCCAGCAGGTTGGCGAGCACGAAGCCCGCCAACTGCCAAGCATTGATATGTCGGCCTAAGAGTTTGTTGACCAGACGGTTCATATACTCAATTCTTGTATGTTAGAAGTTAACGGGAGTTATCGGGAGTTAACAGGCTTTCAGCCTGTGGAGTTATCGGACAATAGTTTTGCTGCAGAAAGGTTGCACACAGAGTATCGTCCGTTAACTTCTCGAGCCGCAGGCTCGTTAACTTCCGCGGTCAAAGACCGCTAACTCCCATTAACTCCAAAGCAAGCAGAGCTTGCTATAATTTAGGAAGGAACTTGTTGAGCATGTCCATATAGACTCTCAACAGCGACTTGTTCTTGTCCTTCATCTCGGAACGACCCACGAACTTACCATTGCCCTCGTAGTAGGCCTCAGCGAAGTCGAAGTCCTTGGACAGCTCCTTCAGCATCTCGTCGTTCATGTCGCCATTGGTGAGCTTGGTGAAGAGCTCGTAGTTCATATACATGTAGAAGCCCTTACCCTTGATCTTGGCTGTAGAGAGAGGCTTAGCTGGTGTATCGAAGGGATTGTTTTTTTGCTGACTGTTGAGGACGAAATAGGTGAGACCGTCGCGATAGCCGAAGTTGATGATGCTCTGCAGGTCGGTCTTCTCGAGGTCGCCTGTATAGTAGTTGTAGTCGTAGTTGTAGTTGTAGACGGTGTAGTCGTTCTCGCCATTCTGCTTCAGGTCCTCGTTGTCAGCAGCATTCTGCGTCAGCAGACCGAGGATAGAGGCATCCTTCGTGCTGATATAGGCGACACCTTCGCCCGAATCGTTATCGATGGACGAGATGCCCAAGCCCATGTCGCCATTGATGGTGGACACGAAGTTGCGAACCTCTACAAAGTCCTCGTCCTCGTTGAGATCCTTGCCAAACTTAGCAGCCACCTTCTCGATGAGTGCGAACAGCTTGCCGCCATCGATGTTGGCCAGGACGGCGATACCATCGGCAGAGAGGTACTTAGCCACTTCGGGGGTGATGTTACCCAAGATGCCATCAAACTCGCTGATGGCATTCTTCCATTCGTTCGAATAGGTGAGCACCTCCATCGTACCTGTGGAAACGCCCTTCTCGAAGTTGGCATTACCCAGGAGGGAGATGTCAGAAAGCTTGCCAGGGAGAATCTTCTTCATGGCATCCTGCACCTCCTTGACCTCGTTATTGGCACCAAAGCTCTTAGCCTTGTTGAAGAAAGCATCGATGCCACGACCAGAGAGGAGCACCTGGAACTGTCCCTTCTTCTCGGTCATAGCCTTGAAGTCGGGCTTCTCCATGATAGGAGCCTTGTCGGCACTTGCCAGCTCCTTCAGGTCCTTGGCACGCTCTTCCAGATCGACTTTGCCCTTCTGCAGGTTCTCGAATCCGGCACCAACGTAGAACCAGTCGTCGGCAACCAAGAAGGCGGCGACACCCAGCTCCAGACAGCTGATGCCCTCGTACTCTTCCACGTCATCGAGGTTGCTCTCATCGGCAATGAGCTGCAGGAGTTCCACGAACTTGTCCTTGTCGCCAGTGGTACCCACCAGACCAATCATATTGCTCACGTTGGGAGCAAGGTAGAAATAGACGGGGTGCTCGGTGCTGATACCGCTCTCAGAGGGATTCTCGATGATGGCCTTGATCTTCTCCTTGACGTCCTCGTCGCCAGGGATGTCGCTGACCAGCTTCTTCAGCTCGTCCTTCGTAGCCTTGTCGTTTGCATAGTTAGTTGCTTCGCCAACGGCCTTCAGGTCGAAGCGCATCACCAGTGCGGCATCCTCGGGAATGAGTTTCAGACATGCCGTACCGTCTTTCTCACTGCTGCACGATGCCAGCAGCACGACTGCCAGCAGGGTTGCAAAAGAATAAAAAATACGTTTCATAGTTGTTTGTTTCATAGTTGTTTGTTATAATAAAAATGATTTGTCGTTTTTATAAACCTAATTCTTTCTTGCATAAAGAAATGAGCGATTCCATCGGAGTCTTGGTGATATCGCGCGTCACCAGACGATAGGTCATGCGGGCATCGCCCTCATACTTCAGCTCCACATAGTGAATCCACTGACGGAGGAAGCCAAGTACATAGTCGTCGGGGTCGTCAACGAGAGAGGCTGCCAGGAGGTCGATGCCCATACGCATATACAAGCCATGCTTCTTGCCACCCAGCAGATGGTCGATCTTTGCCACCTGACAGCGGCCCTGATCATTACACGGAACAGCCTCGAGCGAGAGCTTCAGCTCGGCACGCTCCATCGAGATGTCGAGGACGCCGTCCATGTTCCTGACGTCGATGCCCTGACTGTCATTCAGCTTGTCGAACACGGTAGTAACCTCGTCGGCAGGGGCCTCACCACTCTCATCCACATAATAGCACGTATATTCGCCAAAGAGCTCGACGAAGGTCTGATAGAGCTTATTGCCATTGACGTAGGCCTGCATGACGCCACCCTTCTTGCACACCCGCCTGAAGGCCTCGTTCTCGGCCCACGGGTTCTTCTCCGAGGCATAGCGCTTGGCGATGGCCTTGGCCTGTGCCTGCGGTGTCTGGTCTTCGCTCTGATTGGTGACAAAGAACCAGTCGTCGTTGAACACGAACAGCACGTCAGACAGCGTGATATAGTTCAAATCGTCCGTCTTGCTCACCTTACCGCTTCCTGTCTCCTCGCCCATGACGTTGAGGAAGTCGGCAAAACGGTCGGCCTTATAGACCGTGCCTGCCATACCGAACTCGCCACGCTCACGGCAGAAATAGAGAAGGACGGGGTCGCGCAGGTCGAGACCCAGCTGGGCAGGACTCTTCATGACGGCAGCCACCTTCTTCTGAGCCTTCTCGCTCAGTCCCTGCGTGAGGGTCTTCTCCAGTTTGCCGCTCATCTTATCGTCCTTGCCGAAGCCACACTTGGCAGCCAGCTGACGCACATCAACACGTACCACCACATCGGCATCGGCAGGTATCAGCTTAGCGTAGTCGGGCACTTTCCTACTGCAGGATGTCAATATCAATGCTGCAAAGAGCATCGACAACATCAGGAAAAGATTCGTTTTCTTCATGATGATAGAAATGATTGTTATTGCAATATGATGTTATGTCGTTTCGCTTACCACCTCTTCCTCAGGTTCATCCTCGCGGGTGACGTAACGCTGGTAGTAAGCCATCAGCAGCGTGGTCAACGGCAGGGCGATGATCAGTCCGACGAAGCCGAAGAGCACACCCCATACCGACAGCGACAGCAACAGGATGGCAGGATTCAGTCGCATGGCCTTTCCTAAGATCTTGGGCGTGACAATCATGTCGATGATAACCTGAACGATACAGAACACGGCAACAGCAGAAGCCAGAATGACCCAGAAGTTCTGACCCGTATCGGCTGCCTTCAGCAGCGACAGGAACACGGTGGGCACCAGCGCCAGCGTGTGCAGGTAGGGCACCATGTCCATGATACCTATCAAGATGCCCAGACCAATGGCCATGGGGAAGTCGATGATGGTGAAGCCGATACAGAAGAGGACACCCATGATGAAGGCTACCATACCCTGTCCGCGGATGTAGTTGTTCAACTCACGCTCGGCATCGGATGCCAGCTCGCGCCAGAAGGGACGGCTCTTCTTGGGGAAGATTTTGATCCAGGCTTCAGTCAGGTACTCATAATCCTTCAGGATGAAGAACATATAGAGCAGGGCTATCAACGACGCCACGATACTGAAAAGAATATTCGCCGTCCTATCCAGCACCATGAACATCTTGGGGATAATATCCTTCAGGTTCTCACTGAACTCACTGCTGTGGAAGTAGTTGTTCAGGTCGTCACGATGGTTGTCGGTCCAATGACGGATGGCATCAGGAATGCTGCCGATGTGGGCCTGCTGTTCGATATAGGTTGTCACCAGACCGCCCAACTTCTGGAACTGCTCAACCATCGGCGGGATGATGAGCCACAACACGCCCCCAATGATTGCCAGTACGCCAACGAAGGTGATGATGATGCTCAGCACACGACTGCCTACATGCATCTTGTATTGCACGAACTTGACAACGGGATAGAGCATATAGGCCAACAGCCATCCTACGGCAAAGGGCAGCAACACATTGCTCAGGCGGTTCAGCAACAAAAAGAGACCTGCCACCAGCAATGCATAGCCCAGCCAGCGGACAAACGTATCGAAGGTAATGGTTTTATTGTAAGTAAGCATTTGTATTGGGGGTTATGGGGCTTATAGGGCTTATAGGACTCATAGGGCTTATAGGGCGGCTTCTAGGGCCTCTGTGTTCTTCAGCGCTTTCTGATAGCAGTCACGACACAGGGGCTCGTACTCCTGTGTCTCGCCCAGCAGCACACGACGGTCGTTGTCCACCTTACGGTGGCTGACATAGGCCAGGGCACCGCAGCGCACACAGATGGCATGTACCTTGGTCACATCGTCGGCAATGGCACACAAGGCAGGCATCGGTCCGAAGGGCACTCCTTTGAAGTCCATATCGAGACCTGCGATGATGACACGCACGCCACGGTAGGCCAGTTCGTTACACACATCGACCAGTCCCATGTCAAAGAACTGGGCCTCGTCGATGCCTACTACGTCGATGTCGTTGGCCAGAAGAAGGATAGAAGCCGACGAGTCGATAGGCGTCGACTGGATATGCTTCTGGTCGTGGCTCACCACGTCCTCTTCGGAATAACGCACATCGATGGCGGGTTTGAAGATCTCTACCCGCTGTTTGGCGAACTGCGCACGACGCATGCGCCGTATCAGTTCCTCTGTCTTGCCCGAAAACATCGAGCCACACACCACCTCGATTCTACCAGGGCGATGTACCTCACCTGTCAGATTATTAGTCATTTGCCTGCAAAGGTACGATTAAGTGAGCAAAAAACCAAATAAAATTTGAGTTTTTTCGAACGTGAGTACTTTCGACGATAGTCAAAGGTACGAAATAAAGTGAAAAGTGAAAAGTGAAAAGTGAAAAATTTGCTGCCGCCATAAAAAATTTTCAATTCTCAATTCTCAATTCTCAATTAAATTCTTACCTTTGTACCCGAAATGGGAATATTATATATTGTGCCCACACCAGTGGGAAACATGGAGGACATGACGCTACGTGCCATCCGTGTGCTGAAGGAAGCAGATCTGATTCTGGCCGAGGATACCCGCACGTCGGGCATCCTGCTGAAGCATTTTGACATCAAGAACCAGTTGATGTCGCACCATAAGTTCAACGAGCACGGCACCAGTGCCCATATCGTGGAACGGTTGTTGGGCGGTCAGACCATCGCCCTCATCAGCGACGCAGGGACACCTGGCATCAGCGACCCAGGGTTCTTCTTGGTGCGCGAGGCCGTACGTGCCGGCATCGAGGTACAGTGTCTGCCAGGTGCCACAGCCTTTGTGCCTGCATTGGTTGCCAGCGGATTGCCCTGCGACCGCTTTGCCTTCGAGGGTTTTCTGCCACAGAAGAAAGGACGTCAGACGAAACTGGAGTCTTTGCACGACGAGGAGCGCACGATGATCTTTTATGAGTCGCCCTACCGTGTGGTGAAGACGCTACAGCAGTTTGCCGACCACTTCGGTACAGACCGTCAGGTGAGTGTCTGCCGTGAAATCTCGAAGATCCACGAAGAGAGCGTGCGCGGGTCATTGGAAGAAGTAATTACCCATTTCCAACAGACAGAGCCCCGGGGTGAGATTGTCATCGTATTAGCAGGAAAAGGGAAAAGTGAAGAGTGAGGAGTGAAAAGTGAAGAGTGAATAGTGAGAAGTGAAAAATTGGCTACCGCAATGAGAGATATGAGGAGATTTTTATTGGTATGCGTAGCTTGCTTCGTAGCGGGAGCAAGCGTTGCCCAGGAGAAAGAAGACGTAACGGCAGCGTATGTGGTAAATGCATCGTTCGAGGCTGACAACATTGCCCAGCACGAAAAAGTGACGAACAGTGCCGACGGCTTGCGTGGCTACAAGGTAAATGCTCCGCAAGGATGGACGGTGAGTAATAGCGTGGAAACAGTCAGTCTGATAGTGACTGCCGACTGCTACACCGATAACAACTTCGGAAAGGTGACCACGTTAAGCGACGGTTCGCAGGCCTACTACCTACGTGTGGGATGGGCTACAGGTGCCTCGTCGGTGATGCAAACCACCAAAGCCCTGCCTGCCGGCAAATACCAGTTGGAGGTAAATGTCCGTTCGGGCTATGCCAACCAAGCCACCTCTGCTGTTGACATCTACGCTGGTACAGCCACGAGTACGCTGTCGTTTACACAGGGGAGCCAAGGCTTCTTCACCTCCTTGCACTGGACGACTGCAACGGTCTATTTTGAGTTGGCTACCCAACGGAGTGTGGACATCGGCTTCAATATGACCTGGCAGTCGGGTGGCTCGTGCATCATGTTCGACAACGTGCGCCTCTATCGACTGTCTGACGACTATGTGGCACCTCTAGACCCCACCGAGACCGATGTGGACAGTCCCACCGAAGGCGCGGTGCTCGCCGATTTTGTCGGCGAGACCCAGATGAAGTCCGACCTGCTGCAGATGCTGGCCAACTTTGCCACCTACCTGAAGAACGACTTCCAGGACTGTCAGTGGCCCAACTCCATTGACGAGGTCTGCGGTTGCTTCAAGGGAGAGAACACAATGGCTAATGATGAGCGCGGTGTTCGTCCCAATGCCGACCTGTCGATGATCTGTGCGTTCCTCGTGAAATACGGCAAGGGCAAGGTGACACTGCCGCAGAGGGTGACATGGGATGACTTAGAGACTATGGCCATGAAGAGTCTTGTCTTTGCTTATAGCACCCACAAGGCCAACAAACTGAAAGTCTGCTCGGGCGGTAACTACTGGGGTTCTACTTCAACCAGTGATGCCGTGTGGGAGAGCTCGCTGTGGGCTATGTCGGTGGCTTATTCGGCCTTCTTCCAGTGGGACAAGCTCAGCGATGCCCAGAAGAACTATATCTACCAGCTGCTGAAGGCAGAGTGCAACTATGAGCTTTATCGCTCTATCCCTACGGGCTATAACGGCGACACGAAGGCTGAGGAGAACGGTTGGGAGGCCGATGTACTGGCTGCCACGCTGGGACTTTTTCCCAATGATGAGCTGGCACCACAGTGGTTTGCCCGTCTGCGTGAGTTCGCCATCAACAGCTATTCGCAGAAGGATGACGCTACAGACAATACTGTTATCGACCCTGACTATGACAATGCAACCGTCAAGAGTCTCTATAAAGGCAAGAACCTCTATGATGACTATACGCTGCAGAACCACAACTACTTCCATACCAGCTATCAGAATGTGGTGATTCAGGAACTGGGCGAGGCAGCTCTGGCCCTGAAGCTGTTCCAACAGGGACTCTATGGCGAAGAGAAATGGAAAACCAATGCCTTGATGCACAACAACGACAAGGTGATGCAGGAGGTGCTCTACTGGCTGGCATTGGCCGACGGTGAACTGGCTATGCCTAACGGTAACGACTGGAGCTTGTTCCTCTACGATCAGATTACCTCCTACAGCACCAACGCCTGCTTCCTTAGAGACCCGCATGCCTTGCTATTGGAGAACTTGGCCTACAAGATGATTAAGGCCCGTCAGACCACCACACAGGATGGATCGTGGCTGTTGCGTGCCGATGTGGGTGCTCGTCGCATGGGTGTAGAGGCCCATCGCGTGATGATGACGTGGCTGATGCACGAAGTACTCTCGACAGCAGAGATGACTCCCACCACCTGGGACGATTTCAACCGTGAATACGCGTGTGCGAAGGTTTTCCCTTCGCAAAACATCGTACGTGCCGCCACCGACTCTCGTTTCACCTGCTTCTCTTGGAGCAAGGGCCTGCAGAGCTATACGGGCTATATTGCTGCCAACTCGATAGACAAGAACAAGATCATCGTGCCCTTCCGTGCCAACAACACAGGTAACTTCCTCGGTTGGTACGAGGTACAGGGCAAGAGTACCAATGCCACACCGGTGGTCAGCGGCATCTACGACCTACGTGGCAACAGCTACGTGATGAACGGTGAACTGAACACCAACGATGCCACACTTAACAACCGCTTCGCCATCTACTCAACACCAGGCAATGCTGTTATCTATATAGATTATGTACGTGCGAAAGCCGATGCCACCATCACAGCCGAGAAGGGCGCACTGATGGCTATCAGCGTGGATGAGCTGACAAAGACCAGTCGCACGCTCTATTATGCTGACTACTCAGCCGACTTCGACTGCCAGTGCTACACCCACAAACAGCTTGACGGCAGCTCCTTCACCACCCTGCCAGGACCATGGATCAACGTCGATAATGCCCTGAGTATCGTCAATGCCAGCGGCAAGGGCTTTGCCTTTGGCGAGAAGGCCAACAACAACTCCATTATGACCGCCAAACTCTATGGCTCCTACGACAAGACGAGCCGACAGGTGAAACAGGGTGACGTGGTGGACCGTCGTGCTGTGGCCTATTACAGCAAGATGACGGCTGAGAAGACCAATGCCTTCTTCCAGGACATGCAGCAGCTGACCTATACTCTGCCAACAGGTTGGAATGGTGTTATCGTGCCTGATGGTAACGGTCAGGACGGACCGGACTGCACTTATTATATGTTGCTGTCTAATTTTGCCGGCGAACAGGACTGCACCTTGAAGGGTGTTTACAACCGTTTGGGCAAGCCCGTCTTCGATGTACGCACCACCATCAACAACAATGGCTCTGATGCCTCTTTCATTGCCGAGATGAACCACTCTGTGGTGAACACCCTGAAGTTCTTCATCAGTGGCTCTGGCCTGGAAGCCATCCAAGAGAAGGATAATCCCAATGTCATCTATCTTCTGAATCTGGTAAAGGGTGTAAACAAACTTTGGGTAGTGGCTAACGATGACGACCATCATCTGATGAAGGAGGTGACATTGACAACGAAGGTGTTGAAAGTTTCAATCGAGGGAGGCGAGCTTCTGGTCGAGGAAGCAACTGGGTTTCCCGGCGATGGCGAATCAACAGGAATCATAGGGAAAAATAGTGAAAATAATGGGGCTGTTAACATCTACGACCTCCAAGGACGTGAGGTGAAAGGAAAACCTGCTACTGGCATCTACATCCGACAAGGCAAGAAGCAAGTTGGCCGTTGATGTCAAATTTTAGGGATTTCCTCTGATGATTTAGGGGAAATCCCTTTTCGGTATCATGTGAATTAGCTACTTTTGCACCATCAACTAAAAATGATAGAAGATTATGAAGAAAGGATTGATAGTGATATTGTTGGCTGCACTCATGTTGAGCAGTTGCGACAGTTATAACACGGCGACGGGTGCATACGCCGGCGGACAGTTCGGTCATGTGATTGGTTCGGCTATCGGTGGCATTACGGGTGGCCGTCACGGTTATGAATGGGGCGCACTCATTGGTACGGTAGGCGGTATGGCGGCTGGTGCCGCCATCGGCAACTCCATTGACAAGAAGCAGGAGGCAAAATACGAGAAACGCGTTAACGAGCGCATGAGTCAGCACAGCTACGATAATGAGAGCGGCTACGACCCCATGGGACGCGGTGACGACCGTATCGTGTTTCAGGGCAACGACTATGTAGCGCCAGCCCTGCAGATTCGTCATGCCGGCATCTACGAGAGTGTGAAGGACGGTGTGCTGACACGTGGTGAGGAGTGTAAGGTGGTGTTCGAGATCTTCAACAACACCAACGAGGTGGTTTACGATGTGCGTCCGCTGGTGGAAGACGTGACAGGCAACAAGCATGTCAACATCTCACCCAACCTGCACATCGAGAACATCGCTCCACACAGGGGTGTACGTTACACGGCCACCATCCTGGCCGATAAGAAACTGAAAGACGGAGAGATACTGGTACGTGTCGGCGTGGCTCAGGGACGGAACGAGATCACCTCTGAGACCCGACAGTTCACGGTGCCCACGGCAAAAGTGGCTCGTTAGACAGGCTGTCCCACGGTGCTTTCGGTACCACCACGCTGACTGACGGTACCTCGACACGCACCACGGGCTGACACACTTCAACAATCACCTCGGCAACACCCTTACCGATGATGCCGAGTTTTTTTGCTGCCGCCCATGACAGGTCAATGATTCTGCGATGATGATAGGGTCCACGGTCATTAACGCGTACAAAGACCGTACTGTCCGTATCAACGCTGGTCACCTTCAGAATGGTTCCAAAGGGATGTTTCAGATGGGCACAGGTCAGACTGTCATGATGAAAACGCTCACCACTGGCCGTCTTCCTGCCCGTCCATCGGTGTGCATAGTAAGAGGCAATACCTCTCTGCACATGCTGCGCATGAAGCGTGAAAAGTGAAGAATCAGCTACCGCACAGAACAAGAAGGCGCACAATACAATCGTGCGGCGTAAACATACTGCGGTAGCTGATCTTTCACTATTCACTTTAAACTATTCCTTGTGCCAGCATGGCCTTGGCGACCTTCATGAAGCCAGCAACGTTGGCACCTTTCACATAGTTGACATAGCCCGAAGGCTCCTTACCATATTTCACACACTGCTCGTGGATGCCCGACATGATCTGGTGCAGACGCTGGTCCACCTCCTCAGCTGTCCACGACATGCGCATGGAGTTCTGCGTCATCTCCAGACCGCTGGTAGCGACACCGCCTGCATTCACGGCCTTGCCAGGAGCGAAGAGCTGTCCAGCAGCAATGAACTTGTTCACAGCCTCGGCCGTACAACCCATGTTCGACACCTCAGCCACGCACAACGGCTTCTGGGCCAGGATAGCGTCGGCATCATCGCCGTTCAGTTCGTTCTGCGTTGCACAGGGCAGGTAGATATCGGCCTTCTGCTCCCAAGGCTTCTTGTTGGCAAAGAACTTTGAGCCAGGGAACTCATCCTCGTAGGGCTGGCAGATATCGTTGCCCGAGGCACGCAGCTCCAGCAGATAGTCAATCTTCTCGGCATCAAGACCCTCGGGGTCATAGATATAACCGTCAGGACCGCTGATGGTAATCACCTTGGCACCCAGTTCGGTAGCTTTCTTGGCAGCACCCCACGCCACATTGCCGAAGCCCGACAGCGCCACCGTCTTGCCCTTGATGTCAAGACCGTGGGTCTTCATCATGTGGTTCACGAAATAGAGAGCACCATAGCCCGTAGCCTCAGGACGCAGGATACTTCCGCCCCACTCCATGCCCTTACCCGTGAGGGTGGCACCGTGGAACTGTGAGGTGAGCTTCTTGTACATGCCGAAGAGGTAGCCTATCTCACGACCACCCACGCCGATATCACCGGCAGGCACGTCCATATCGGGACCTATCACCTTGTAGAGCTCCATCATGAAAGCCTGACAGAAGCGCATGATCTCGGCATCGCTCTTACCACGGGGAGCAAAGTCGGAACCACCCTTACCACCGCCCATCGGCAGCGTGGTCAGGGCGTTCTTGAATGTCTGCTCGAAGCCCAGGAACTTCAATATAGAAAGGTTTACTGATGGGTGGAAGCGCAGACCGCCCTTGTAGGGGCCGATGGCGCTGTTGAACTGCACACGGTAGCCGATGTTCACCTGAACCTCGCCCTTGTCATCGACCCAGGGCACACGGAAGGTAGTGATGCGCTCGGGTTCTACGATACGCTCCACAATCTTGGCCTTTTCAAACTCAGGGTGCTGATTATAGACATCCTTGATAGACTCCAGCACTTCGCGTACTGCCTGCAAAAACTCCACTTCGCCCGGATGCTTGCGCTCCAGACCCTGCATAATTTTCTCAACTTCCATAGTGTTTTTTAGATTTAATAGTAACTTTAGGTAGATTTTTATACAGCGCAAAAGTAGCCTTTTTCCGCAAACTGTCAAAATAATTTATAATCTTTAACACATTTATGGCTAAAAACGCGCCTTTCTGCAGATGATAAGCATAGAAAGCAACCCATTTTTCGGGACGCCACTACACAATCTTGAATCTGACCCTGAACGAGCGCTCCGCCTCGTCCCAGTTGGTGCCCAGCATCTCGAAGCGTCCTATCTGACCCGTAGAGCGCACGTGCTTGCCGATGCAGGGACACACATCGTAGTCGCCGATGCGCACCAGTCGGATGGTCTCGCTGGCATCGTCGGGCAACCGGTCCAGCGCAACGTCCTCGGGCAGATTGTCGCGCGTCACGAACTCGAACGTCACAGGCAAGTCTTCCTCTATCAGCTCCTGCATCCTGCGCTCTATCTCCCGCTCCTCCTGTCGCGAAGGTTTGTGGTCCAGGTGGAAGCTCATCTTGCTCTTCTTCCTCTCCACGTGGGCATTATAGCTGCGTCCGCAGCCAAACAGCCTGATCATCGTCTGGTTCAGCAGGTGCTCCGCGGTATGCGCTGGCGGAAATTCCTCCTTGTTGTGCTCGTTCAGTACATAGTCTTCCATCGTTTCAAATTGAGTAGTCTTTTAGATTCTGTCTGCAAACTTACACAAAAAATTTGAAATCCCAACACCTTGCACCATAAAAAAAGCGAAGAAAACAATCTGTTTGCAGTTTTTTTCGTAACTTTGCCACCAAAACAATAACTAAAACGAAGAGACATGAGCAATATGACGATGGATTCTGTTTGTTGCCACGCGCTGATGGGGGCCATCTGCGGCGACATCATTGGATTGCCCTACGAGTTTAATGGTACACGAACCAAGGACTTCAACTTCGACATGAAACTGGATGACTTTTCCGACGACACCATCCTGAGCATCGCCATCGCACAGTGGGTGATGGGCAACGAACGCACGGAAGACGCGCTGCGCCAGCTGCTGCTGGACTATGCACGGCGCTTCAAGCACAAGAACGTGTGGGGACGAGGCTTTATGCAGTGGGTGGAGTCCGACGGCACGATGGACCGCAGCGGCGTGAAGTCAAACGGTGCCGTGATGCGGGTGGCAGCTATCGGCTATGCCTCCGACAGTCTGCGCGAGGTGCGCCGCCTTGCCGACATCTCGGCTCGCGTCAGCCACAATTCTGATGAAGCATCGATGGCAGCCCAGGCTGTGGCCTCAGCCATCCTGCTCACTCGCAAGGGTCTGTCAAAGGACGCCATCATGAACTATGTGATGAACTGGTATGGCTATGAGTCGTATGCTACAAATATCCTCACACCCCCCGAGAAGATACGCCAGAACTACCAGTTCGAGATTGAATGTCGCAAGTGCGTGCCCGAGGCTTTTGCCTGCTGGTACCACTCCACATCTTACGAGGAGGCCGTCAGAAACGCCGTCTCGTTGGGAGGCGATGCCGACACGCTGGCAGCCATCGCCGGCGCATTGGCTGCTGCCACACCAGGCATGGCCGTTCCTGCTGACATCGCTGAGCGTTGCCTCAGTCTGCTGCCCGACGATTTTAGGGAGACGCTGGCACGTTTCTCCGCACAGGAAGAATGGGGCACCACGCCTCCCGACACCGACAGCGCACTCACCGACCTGGGACTGAGCGTGCTGTGGAGGACCGCCAACATTGGCGCTTCAAGTCCGGAACAACCCGGGACGCTCCTCGCCCACAACGAGACCACTCCCAAGGAAAAGTACAAGGATGTGAACTATAAGAACCAGAAGAGTGCCTCCGCCATGGTCTATGATGTGCCGCCCATGTATCAGGACTATGCATCGCCGACAAGCTGTGGATACACAGAATATCTGGAAGGTACCGACACCGCCGAGGTCTTGCTGGGCAAAGACTATCGCCTGCCGTCGCCCCACGAGCTGATGGAGCTCATCTATTGTTGCAAACACGATTATCAGTACATCAACGACAGTCTGGTCCTAAAACTCACCGCCCCCAACGGACGGACGCTGCTGTTGCCTTGTGTCAAATACCGCAATGATGACGGTCTCAACATCAAATACCTCAGTGAAGCTTACTATCCCAGCACGATGACTTACAATTCCGTCCCTGGCGGTGGCGGTCCTGGGGCAGACACAGGCCCCAACGTTGTTGAAGTGCTGGTGTTCGGCAGAAACACCCATCCCAACATGGGTGCCTTTAAGCGCCATATAGGGATGCCCGTCAGGGCCGTCAAGCCCCTTGACAATCCCCCCGTTTCATACAACGGCTGGGGCAGGGCCATGTCCTGGATACCTTGACGGATGCAAGCTTCATCAAAAAACTCGTTGACCTGCGGACGAGCCTGCTCACGCTCGGCAAAAAATTCGTCTTCTCGTCTTCTCGTCAAAAAACTTTCGTCATCTCGTTCTCTCGTCAAAAAACTTTCGTCATTCAGACTTGGGGTAGCATTTGATGGTCATCATGATAGGTTTGTCGGTTATTGCAAGAAAGTGACGCACTTTACGGGAGAGAATGACGCACTTTACGG
>Ga0310694_10002224_pt1 | contig 20360 bp, 16 predicted proteins | sample 174DNAGHGhighgp2_FD_203884 | JGI IMG/M metagenome (GOLD analysis project Ga0310694, IMG submission 203884) | Sheep rumen microbial communities from Palmerston North, Manawatu-Wanganui, New Zealand - 1742 DNA GHGhigh gp2 (v2) (version 2) | ecosystem: Host-associated > Mammals > Digestive system... | reverse complement strand
GCTCGAAAGCTGTTTCGCCGTGGTGCCGGAGGCGACAAGGGCGTGGAAGCCGGAACACGCGCCGCAGGCGACCGTGACGAAAAGGAACGGGAACAGCATGTCCGTGCCGCCGCTCCGCCCAACCGCGGAGAAACCTGTGAACGCCTCTATGTGCAGAGTGGGGTGCGCAATGAACACGCCGAGGAAGCCAAGCGCCATCATCGCGTAGAGGAGGTAGGCGTTCAGGTAATCGCGCGGCTGGAGCAGTATCCACACGGGGCACGTCGATGCGAAGAAGCAGTAGATCAGAAGGCCGATGACCCACACCATCCCCGCCGTCTCCGGAGTGATGCCGAGCATCTTCACGATATCGAGGGGAATCACGTTGCCGATCCACACGAACGCGAACATGAGCGGGACGAAGATGAGGCTCGCCCAAAGGACGGGCATCTTGAAGCGGTAAACGCACAGCCCGAACAGGATCGCCTCGCCGATGAAGAGGAGCGACGCCGTGGCGATTGCCGGGTCCGCCACGAACGTACCCGCGATCTGCCGGTTGAACTCCGCCACCACGAGGATGAGCGCCGACCACGAGAAGAGGAGGAAGAGTATCTTCCCCGGACGCCCGAGGATCGTACCGATCACGGAGCCTATCGACTCGCCGTCGTGCCGCACCGAGAGAAAGAGCGCGATCATGTCGTGCGCCGCGCCGATCAGCACGCACCCGAACACGATCCACAGCGTCACCGACGCCCAGCCGAACTCCGCCGCAAGGACGGGCCCCACGATTGGTCCCGCCCCCGCGATGGCCGCGAAGTGGTGGCCGAACAGCACCGTGGGATGCGCCGGCACGTAGTCGCAGCCGTCGCGCCGCGTATGAGCGGGCGTGGGGCGCGACGGGTCGATGCCCAGCACCCGCGAGAGGAACTTAGAGTAAACGAAATAGCCGACGAGGAAAAACGCCGACGCGCAGAGAAGTAATGTCAATCCGTTCATGTTCAATTCTCCTTCAAGATGTGTACGCGGCGTCCTTCCACGGAGAGCCGCCCGGCCGCGAGATGGCGCAGGGCCTCGGGAAACGCGAGATGCTCCTGCACCTGAATGCGGGCATGCAAAGTTTCGGGCGTGTCGTCCTCCAGGACGGGCACGCACTTCTGCACGATGATTGGGCCGGAGTCCGTGCCAGCGTCCACGAAATGCACCGTCACGCCCGCCACCTTGCAGCCGTAGTCCAGCGCCTGGGTCCAGCTGTGGACGCCCGGGAACGCTGGCAAGAGCGCGGGGTGGATGTTGAGTACGCGCATCGGGAACGCGGCAAGAAGTTTCGGCTTCACGATGCGCATGAAGCCGGCGAGCACCACCGTGTCGCATCCGGCATCCTTCAGGAGCTGGATGCAGCGGTCCTCGGCCGGCCCTTCCAGCTTCGTCTTCCACGGCGCGCAGTCGAGGTACTGGCACGGGATGCCGTGCCGCCGTGCGCGGTCGAGGATTTTCGCGTCCGGAACATCCGCGAGCACGAGCCTGATTTCGGCGTCAAGCTCGCCCTTCTCGATTGCATCGACAATCGACTGCATGTTCGAGCCAGCGCCCGATCCAAGCACTCCCAGTTTCAACTTTCCCATGGCGAACGCCTTTCCTTTCAGATTCTCGTAAACAGGTCGTTGCGGTAGAGGGCACGGACTGCGTCGCAATCCTGCGTGTGTCCAGCGCGGTAGCTCACCACCGTGCCGACGAAACGGTCTGGTCCCGTGAGCGACAGCGCGGCGAGCAGGTCGAGCGCGGCGCGGTGCCAGACAGGTTCGAGGAACTTGCCCGACCCATCAAGCCGGTAACGCGGTTCGCAGTACCAGCGCTTGTGCCCGTGTATGACGATGTTGTTCTTGTTGTAGCCGAGGTTGCGCGTGTCGGCGAACAGCAGGCCTATTGTCTTCGCAAGCTGGTACTGGCGGTGCGTCGCGTTCGTGCGGGCATAAGCCGCGTAACGGAAAGTTTCGGGCGTGACGTCGAACACCACCCGCTGGTCGCCGATCACGGTGTTCCAGCTTATGGCCACGTCGAGTCGCAAACGGTGCGACCCGTCGTCCGGCAGAAAGAGCAGGAAGTCGCCGCGTGGGCCGCCGAACGCCAGAGGTTCCTTAACCGTGATGTACGTGGCGACCTCGTCCGTCTCCACGATTCCGGCTGATTCCACGGCCTGGACGAGCGGGAGCGACGATTCATCGAAAAGCGGCGGGTCGCCGGAGTTGGTCTTAAGCACGATGTTGTCGAGCCCAAGCCCCGCCTTCAGCGCGATGATGTGCTCCACCATGCGCAGGTAGTTGTGCGGGGAACCAGACCGCAACACGAGATTGCGCGCGCTCGTCCAGAGGTTGACGATGTCCACGCCGGTATCGAGCTGCTCCGGCTGGTCTGTGCGGCGAATCCACCATCCGGGACGAGCGGAAGGCGCGAACGTGATCGTACGCCTTTCGCGCCCGCGGAACGTCCCCACTCCCGCCACGCTCGCCTCACCGGCGATCGTGGTGCGCTTCGCGGGCCAACCACGCCAGTCGGCAGGGGCGAGGCGCACATCGTCCACGGCCTGCTCGCGGAAACGCACAAGCGCGGCGTCAAGCGACGCCTGCGACCCCTTCACGAGGCGGCAAGTAGGATAGGAGAACTCGGGCATTCCTCTCACTTCCACTTCTTCGGTTCAGTGGGGTTGTCGAGTATCTTCTGTACGGAGGGAACGATCACCAGCTCCCGCTTGGTCGTGCGGAACATGTCAACCGTCTGGGACAGCCACGCACCAAAAGATGCGTTGGGGCTGCCCAGCGAAGTATCGTACTTGGGATCGCGGAAGTAAAGCTTTCTGCATCCGGGATCGACGCACACCACCGTGGGATAGCAGCTGAGAGAAGTGTATTTCGGCTCTGGATCGCCCCTCCTCTTTGCAACCGCCCTGGCTTGCTGCGAAACGGCGAACTTCGTGAGGAACTCTGATTCCTGCGCCTTGATCGAACGCGTCTCTATCACCGTCGGCTTCGGCGGCGGAGCTCTGCGCCTGCCGCGTCCATGGTATTGCGGAATCTCCGGCCGGCTCGGCTTGAGCCTCCAAATCAAAAGCACGCAATTCGCAGGAACGAAATCCTTGGCGAACGCCCTCTGCCTCAGGGCCTTTGATTCAAGTTTTTTCGACTTCTCGTCGTTGTCCGCCAAGAGTGCCACGAAAAGCGGCTGCTGACACTTCCATGCAGCCTCTTTCGCCTCGGCGAATCTCGTGTACATCGGCTTCTTCGCCTTCAACGCCTTCGCCACCGCCGCCTCGTCGGGCTTTTCCGGCAACGGCGCCTCCTTGGCTTCCTTGGCGTTTTTTTCCGCTTTCTCGGCCTTGGCTTCCTTGGCGAGCTTCTCCGCCTTCTCGGCCTTGGCCTCCTTGGCCGGCGCGTCGGCCTTCTTCGCGTCCGGCGCCGCAGTGGAAACCAATGGCGACGCAACCAGCAATGCGACAACCGCTGCTACGTATCTGAATCTAATGTTCATCGTTTATTATTCCTTTCCTGCATTCCTTTCCTGCCAAGCGACGAGCGAGGACCGGAAGTCCCGGATCACGCGCCCCCGCCGTGACGATTGCGCCGAATGCGCCGGCGCGCGCACGGAGAACGGCCTCCGCAGCCTCTAAATCTGGAACTACATCCACCTTGCCCGGCGCATCCGCAAGCAACGCGGCGAGGGCGTCCGAGTTGACGCTCCTATCCGCAGTTCCGCCGGCGTCGTACACTGGCAGCAGCAGCAGCGCGTCTTGCGGACGCATCACGCGGCGGAACATCTCCGCCAACGCATCCATCATCTTCCTAAGCGGGCCGTATCCATGCGGACGCCACAGCACGGCCACGCCATCAGGATATGCTTCGGCGAATGTGGTCCACATGGCATGCAGTTTCTCCGGATTGTGCGCGTAGTCGTCGAATACGGCAACCTCGCGTTCGCCGCACTGGAAACTTCCCACACGCTGCATCCTGCGCTCCACGCCGGGGAACGAGGCAAGGGCCTTCGCCGCCAACGACGGATCAGCGCCCAGCATCACCGCCATGCGAAGCGCACACTCCGCGTTGACGGCATTGTGTTTACCGGGCATAGTAACGCCACAAGCGGCCTGAGACGGGACGATTCGCTCACGGCGTCCGTCCACCACGGGGCCCGGAACGTCTTTGACGAATGCGTCGAACACGGCATCCATCTCCTCTTTCGAGTAATGGTCCGCCGAGGCATTGGTCACGATTGCCGCGTATGGCTTGAATGCCACGAGCGACTTGTCGCTCTCATCCACCTCGGCTACGGCGTATTTACCCAATCCCAAACCTTTTCGTACGGAGCCAACGCGCAATCCACCATAATCCCAACCCACGATCTGTGCGCCATTCACCACAACCGGGTCGAAGCCGCATACTGCAAGAACGTGCCCGAGAATAGCGGTGACGGTAGATTTGCCGCAAGTGCCGGCCACAGCCACGAGCTTGCGTCCGGCAAGCGCATCCGCCAACGCGGCGGCGCGGTGGACCACGGGTATTCCCGCTTTTTTCGCCTTAACTAGGCCGGGGTTCGTATCCTCGATGGCCGTGGAGACGATGATGCGCTCCGTATCGGCCGTCACGCCGCTACCGTCGTCCGGGAACAGCGCCACGCCCTGCGCCGCGAGTTCGCGCAGCACGGGCGTGGGGGGCGGCATCCCGGGCGAAGTTATCTGCCTATCGGCGCCGGAAACGGCAAATCCCCTGTCAAGGAGTGCCTGGGCGAGGGCGCTCATACCCACGCCGCCGATGCCGATCAGATGCGTGACGCCAGCCATTTCGGCATCAATTCCCAAATAACCCGCCACCGGTGCCGAGCTTCTTCAATGCGTCTTTGGCACCTTCCGCGGCTTTTTCAGACAGTCCCTTGGCACCTTCGGCGGCTCCGCCAATGACGCTCGACGCGCCCTTCATGACGTTCGACACGCCGCCGCCGATGATACCGCCTGTCGCATCCTTAACTGCGCTAGCCGCTCCGCTCAGCACATTCGAAGCGCCGCTCACCACGTTCGACACGCCGCCGGTGACGAAGCCAGTGGCATTGCCCAACAGGTTGGTGGCGTTTTCGCCGAGGAAGCTGGTGGCGTTGCCGAGCACGTTCGTCGCATCGGAGCCGAGCATGCCGACGAGTCCGCCGACACCGGTAAACGCGCCCTTCGCCTTGTCCCACACCTGCTCGCCGACCTCCTTAAGCGATGCGCCGTCTTCGGACTTCTTGCCGATGTCCGTGAACGTGGGCAACGGAATGGGCAGCGACACCATGCGGTACTGCACCTTCGTGCCGGAGATGTCAAGTTTGTCGATCACGACGTGCGGGGTGTCGTCCTTCTTCGCGTCCTTCTTGTCATCCTTGGCGACTTCCTTCTTGTCCTTGTCTTTGCCCTCGTCGTCGCCCATGAACGGTTTGAACATCGCGTCGATGTTGCTTACGCCGTCGTCGTTGTAAACCATTCCAGCGTATGTGGAATCAACGATGATGTCGTGGAACACCATGGGCTTCTTCTTGAGATCGGCGGTTTCAATGCCGATGTTGAGGGCCTTGAGGGTGAATGCGTTAGGTTCAGGGAAGCCCTTCGGGTTGGCGAGCTTGACGCCGGCGACCGCGATCTGCGCGGGAGTGTCCTTGCCGAAGTCGGTGAGCGTGAGGGACTTGAGCTCGAACACGCCCGTGTTGACGACGGCCTTGACGTTCTTGACCGTCACCTTGTCAACAACGACCCTCACGTCGCTGGGTTCGTCTTTCTTGTCCTTCTTCTTGAGCTTGAGCTTACGCTCCACCTCGGCGAGGATACGGTCGAAGTTGTTCGTGCCTTCCTTGTCGAACACGTAGCTCGCGAAAGGCGACTCCACGGTGACGTCGCGCACGTGGATCGTCTTGGAGAGCACGGAGGAGGTTTCCAAGTCCACGCTCAGCAATCCGAGCGAAGCGGCGTCCTTCTCCGCGAATCCCTCGGGGTTCGCGAGGCGCAGTCCCGACACGACTAGCTTGCCGGTATAGGGATTGAGATTGATCCGCTCGAGTTTGAAATCGGTTCCCGTACACCACGGCACGATGGCGTTGGCAAGCGACGTTCCGACGGGATTTATCCACAGCGGTAACGCCAGCAGCGCAACGACCACGAACAGCAGAATGCCGCAGACCGTCCAAAGCAGTCCCTTCAGCAATCTGCACATGAATGATTTCTTCTTAGGCGCCTTGGCGGCGTTTTCCTGATCAGTCTCAGGCTTCGCACCAGCCGATGCGGCGGGCGATTCCGTTTTCATTTCCGCTTTTTTCTCTTCCATTTTCTGAGGTAATTGCGGAACCCATCTTCCGCGCCATTCGCGAGGCAAGTCACACGGCTTGACGAAACTCGCAGAAACAACCATACGCGTCTAAAAGGTTCAGACACGGTTAGTATGCCAAATCCACACGCCAAACGCAAGTAAAAACGAGACTCATTGCTTATCGGCGGGCTGTTCTTCGGCGGCGGCGTTTTCGGCGGCGGCGGATTGCTCCTCGGCGGCGGAGACCTCTCCGAGCGTCTTCGTGCCGGAAAGAAGCGCAACGACCTGCTGCTGCACGTCAGCAAGGTTCTCAAGGCGCAGGCGCGGGTCAAGCACCACGAAAGACTCGCCAGTCCTACGGTGCTCGTAAACGCGGATGATCGTGTGGTCGGGCTGTTCCCTCGCGTCGCGTTCGATGAGTATCTTCGAGCGCTCGAGCATTACGGCAAGCACGTACACCACGTTCTTCATCGCCGGGTCCTCAAGCGCGATCAGATGGCGCAGCAGCTCGTCGGCCGTCTCCTTCTTCAACGGCTCCTTCTTCGCGTCAGGCGGCGGCGGCGCGAGGTACACGCCCTCCCACGAGCTGAACGGCTCCCAGTCGCGCGGAGCCGTTTTCCAGCATTCCGGGTGGCAGTCCTGACGCTCGTATCCGTCCGGCAGCTCCTTAAGGACGGAAATTACCGGCGATTTGTCGATCAGCGGTTTCTGGCATACGGAGCAGATGTGCCCGCGACTCTTGATGTTCCATTCCTGTGCCATGACGCGATTACCCTCTTGTCACCTTCTTTTTCCTTGCGCCCTTCGCGAAGTCCGATATCCGCGCGGCCGCTTCCTTGATCTTCTCCAGCGACGTCGCGTAACTGAAGCGAACGAATCCCTCGCCGCACGCGCCGAACGCGCTGCCCGGCACGCAAGCGACCGACTTCTCCTCAAGGAGCCGCACCGCGAACTCCTGCGAGGTGAGCCCCGTGGAGCGGATGTCGGTGAAGAGGTAGAACGCGCCGGCGGGAAGAAGCGTCTTCAATCCCGCCGCGTTGAGCGCCGGCACGAGGAAGTCACGGCGGCAGCGGTATTCGGCGCGCATACGCGCCACGTCCTCGTCGCCATGCTCCATCGCCTCCACGCCCGCTGCCTGAGAAAGAGTGGGAGCGCTCATGATCCCGTACTGGTGGATCTTCATCATCGCATCGACAACGTCCCTCGGCCCGCATGCGTAGCCAAGGCGGTAGCCCGTCATAGCCCATGACTTCGAGAACCCGTTCAGCAACACGAGGTTGTTCTTCAGCTCCGGCATGGATGCAAAGCTCGTAGGCTTGGCGGACACACCCTTCGGCGGGTAGATCAATTCGGAATACACCTCGTCCGCGAGTAGCAACAGGTCGTGCTTCAACACGAACTTCGCGATAGCCTTCATATCCGTGCGTGAGAGAGTCGCGCCCGTGGGGTTGCACGGGAAGTTGAGGAGCAGCGCCTTCGTTCGCGGCGTGACCCTGCGCTCAAGCGCGTCAACCGTCAGGCGGAAGCCGTCCTCCACGCGCGTCTCGACCGGCACGGGGACGCCATGCGCAAGACGTATCGTGGCCGCGTAGCTCACGAAACACGGCTCGTGGTAGAGTATCTCGTCGCCGGGAGTCGTGATTGCGCGGATGGCGAGGTCTATCGCCTCGGAAACGCCTACCGTCACTAGGATTTGGTTGCGCCATTCGAACGGAGCGTTGAAACGGCGTTTCAGGTATGCAGCGATGGCCTGTCGCAGTTCTGGCGTACCGAGATTGGAGGTGTAGTGCGTCTGGCCGTTTTCGAGGGCGGTCACCGCCGCACGCGAGACGTGCCATGGCGTGTCGAAGTCCGGCTCACCGACACCGAGCGAAATGACGTCCTTCCGCTGGGCGACGATGTCGAAAAACGCGCGGATGCCGCTTTTGGGCAGCTCCGCCACGTGCGGCGCGATGAACGTTCTGCGCATTCCGGACCGGTTCATGGATCAGACGACGGGAAGGCGGCGGTCCGGGGAGAAGTCCGCAAGAAGCCCCTTCGCCTTGTAGGTCTTGAGCATGAAGTGCGTAGCGGTGGAAAGCACGCCCTCGATGGTGGAAAGCTGAGCGCTCACGAAGAGGGCCACCTCCTGCAGCGACGCGCCGTTCACGAACACGAGCAAGTCGTATGCGCCGCTCATCAGGAAGCAGGCCTCGACCTGCGGGAACTTCGCAATCTTCTGCGCGATCTTCGCAAAACCAGTATCCTTGGCCGGCGTGATTTTCAGCTCGATGACGGCCGTAACGTTTTCCTGTTTCTTCTTCATAGTTAGTGGTTAGTGGTTCATGGTTAGTGGTTAGTCGCCGAAAAACTCGTTGTAGAGGGCGCGCACGGCGCGGTCGTGGTCCGCTGACTTTATGCCAATCATGAACGACACCTCACTCGCACCCTGGTTGACCATGGAGATGTTGATGCCTGCGCGTGCGAGCGCCGTGGTGGCGCGAGCGAGCATACCGGCGGAATAGCACATGCCCTCGCCCACGACCATGAGGATCGCGTAGTCGTGCGACACGATCACGCTGTCGGGCGAAAGCTCTCGCTTGATGCGCGCGACAGTCTTCTTCTCCAGCGCCGGGTCGAACTTCTCGCAGCGGATGATCACCGAAATGGAGTCGATGCCGCTCGGCGTATGCTCGTAGCTCACGCCCTCCTCCTCGAGGATGGCGAGCAACTTGCGCGTAAAGCCGATCTGGCGGTTCATCAGATACTTGTCGATGATGATGTTGGTGAACCCGTTCGCGGCGGCGATGCCGGTGACGGTGCCGGGCATCACGCGGCGCGTCTGCACGATCATCGTGCCAGGCTCGGACGGATGGTTCGTGTTGCGCACGTTGATCGGGATGCGCGCCTGCACGGCGGGGAAGATCGCCTCGTCGTTGAACACGCCGAAGCCCGCGTAGGAAAGCTCGCGCATTTCGCGGTAGGTCATCGTGTCGATGCCGGTCTTCACCTCGGGGACGAGCCGGGGATCAACGGGATAGACGCTGTCCACGTCCGTGAAGTTCTCGTACACGTCCGCGCGCACGGCCGCCGCGAGGATGGAACCGGTGATGTCGCTGCCGCCGCGCGGGAACGTGGCCACCGTGCCGTCGGCGCGGTAGCCGAAGAAGCCGGGGTAAACGACGATGCCTTCGAAATCCGCAAACGCGCGAGCGAGCCTTTTGTACGAATCCTGGTCAAGCGTGGCGTTGCCGGGCTCGCCCTGAAGCACCATGCCCGTATCCTTCGGCGAGGCGTAACGTGCCTTCTTGCCGCGCTTCTGGAACGCGATAGCCGCGAGCTTGGCGCTGTTGTCCTCGCCGGCGGCCTTGAGAAGATCCATGAATATACCGGCATCGCCGTCGGCGGACGGAACCTGCGCAAGACGCGACTCCAAATCCGCCCTGATTTCGCGCACGATCTCGTCGCCGAGGTCCAGACCCTTGGCGATTCCCACGTATCGCGCAACCACTGCGTCCAGCGCGGACGCGGTGTTCCTGCCTTCAAGCGCACACTTCGCCAGCGCAATCAGAAGGTCCGTGACCTTCGTATCGCCCTTGTCGCGCTTGCCCGGCGCGGAAACCACCACGATCCGCCGCTGCGGATCGGACAGCACTATGTCTATAACCTTGGTCAGCTGGCCTGCATCCGCAAGCGAGCTGCCGCCGAATTTGCATACTTTCATTCTTTTGCCTCCCAAAGGGACAGCAATATTATACCATATTTCGCGCCAAATGGATTGAGCAAAATCGGGAGTGTTTCCCTTCGGTCCGCACCGTAATATTACGCTTCGGACCACGATACTACGGCGCGGAACGGGTGGATGTGGCGGCGGAATGGTGGTGCGAGCCGTCCGCACCACTAGGGCATCTTTCCCGTTGCCACCTACTGCCTTGCGCCCAACACGCCCGAACCAAAAATCACCGCACACCTCTTCAAGCTCTACGCGGAAAAGACGGCAAAATAAATGAATTTCGCCGGATGAAATTTGTCCCCTTGTTTTCTCCTCTGAGATTTGGCACACTAACAACCATCCACCCGCTGAGCCACTGTCGAAGCGGCGCAAGGCCGGGGTAAAACCCGCCCTTAGCATTTCCTGCGTTATGAAAGTGAATGTCTATATAGACGGGTTCAACCTCTTCTACGGGATGTTGAAGGGGACGCCATACAAGTGGCTCGCCTCACCGGGGGGGCACGCTCGGTGATTGTGCGACTGGGACACCGCCAAGATGGCGGCATTCCCAGTTAAGGTGGCTTGCTTTATTCTAACGTCTTCTCCATCGTGACGCAGTTGCGGGCGGCGTCGTGTACGGTGACGACGAGCTTTCCGTCAACCACCCTGCCTTGGATCACGGAGGGATAGTACCAAGGCTTACCCTGAACGACGTCGCAACCACCGCCAACGAGCTGAGCCCAGGAGCGTCCCGGCGCCGGTGCGGAATATCGCACGCAATGTTGGTGCGCGCAGATCAGAAGCTGCACGCCGGCCTTTTCGAAGAGCGGTCCCCACAACCCAGCGCACGTGCGCTGCCACGCCGCCCAGTTGTTGGAGTACTCGGGCGACGTGTCGTCGGGAGCTATGTCACCGGGGTTGGAATTAGGTCGAGGATCCTCAAGCGGAATGTGGCAGAACGACACTTTGAACTTCGCGGTCTTCACGGCAGGCGTCTCGATAGCCTCCGCAAGCCAGCGCGTCTGAAGTTCGCGGTACTCCTTCATGCGGAATATGCCGGCGAATTTCTTGTTTGTGTCGAGCTTATCCTCGCCCGTGTCTAGGCCGATTAAAGCGATGTCGCCAAGGCGCTGCACGAAGTTGCGCCCGAGTTCCGCGTATTCGGGCTTGCGCTCTGTAGGCTCGCGGAACATCATCAGCGTGTCGAGGCTGCGGTTGAAGCGTCCCCGGAAATCATGGTTGCCGTTGATGAACATGAACGGCGTGTCCGCCGCGTATTCTGGATGCTTCTCGTGCGTGTGCACGAAGATGCCGAGCGCGGTCTCAATCGTCTCGGAGGTGTTGGATGCGTCACCGTTCCAAACGACCACTGACGGCTTTATCTCCTCGAGCTTAGTAAGCACCATGTCGAGGATCGGCTTGCGGTCGTGCGTGTCGTTGATGACGCAGAACGAACCACTGGCGGACTCTCCAAGCGTAGTGAAGGAGTGAACCTTGGGATCAACCTCCGATCCGAGGTTGTGCATGTCGTAACCGCCGCCGTAGTGGATCCAGTCCGCGCCGATGCGGTAGTAATACTTCGTGGCGGGTTCGAGTCCCCTGATGCGAATCTGCGCGACCTTGTCGTTCACATCCATGAGGCCGTGTCCGCCGGAGTACGCGCGAACGGCACCAGCCATGTCAGGAGACTTGGAGTATTCCACCCAACCGCTCGCGTCCGAAGAGACGGCGAAAACTACGCCGATGGAAGTGGCGGCAGCGTTCTGGAGAACTGGAGCGGAAACGATGAGCTTGCCCGAAGGCTTCACAGGCGGCTGCTTTTCAGGCTTCTTCTTCGCGGACTTCTTCGCGGGCTTGTCGCCGTTCTTCGCCATGGCTGCGGCTGTACCGCTCGCCACCGCACCGAAAAGGAACTCTCTTCTGTTCATTTCAATATCTTCCTTTTAATGAGTTGGATTCCTCATGCCGGTTTCACGGGGAAACCGGGAAGCACCGTGGAGTGAAGACGCTTCGCCTTCAGCGGATAGTCGAGCGTGTAGTGGAGCCCACGCGATTCGTGTCTCTTCTGCGCACTGCGGATAATCAGCTCGGCGCACACGGCCAGGTTGCGCAGTTCGAGCGTATCTGGCGTCACGAGGTAGTCGAAGTAGTATTCGCGGATTTCCTTGCGCAGGGTCTGTATGCGGTGGCGTGCGCGTGCGAGGCGTTTGTTCGTACGCACGATGCCGACGTAGTCCCACATCAGACGGCGGATTTCGTCCCACATGTGCGAGACGAGCACCGCCTCGTCCGGCGCGACGGCGCGACCGATACGCCATGCGGGAATCGCGATGCCCTTCACGTCCTTTTCAGGATGCGCCACGAGCCGACGCGCTGTGAGGCGCGCGGTGACGAGTGCCTCCATGAGCGAGTTGGATGCAAGGCGGTTTGCACCGTGAAGTCCGGTGCATGCGGTCTCGCCAACTGCCGAAAGACCAGCCACAGAGGTGCGTCCGTCCACCGTCGCCTGCACTCCGCCGCAACAGTAGTGCGCGGCGGGAACGATCGGAATCAGGTCCTTCGACATGTCGATTCCGAATTCAAGGCACTTGCCGAAGATGTTGGGGAATCGCTTTTCGAGGAAGGCGCGTCCCTTCCTGCGTATGTCGAGGCAGCAGTAGGGATCGCCCGTGCGCTTCATCTCGCTGTCGATCGCGCGCGCGACGATATCGCGCGGCGCGAGGGATCCGCGCGCGTCGTAGTTCTGCATGAACGGGTTGCCGCGCTTGTCCACCAGCACCGCGCCCTCGCCGCGCACCGCCTCGCTGATGAGGAAGCGCTTAGCCTTTGGGTGGTAGAGGCATGTGGGGTGGAACTGGATGAACTCCATGTTCTCGATCTTCGCGCCGGCGCGCCACGCAAGCGCGATGCCGTCGCCGGTGGCGACGTCGGGGTTGCACGTGTAGAGGTACACCTTGCCGCAGCCTCCCGTGGCGAGGATCGTGTTCGGGGCGCGGATGGCGTAGATTTCGTCGGTGGTGCGGTCCATCACGTACGCGCCGATGCAGCGGTTCGCGCCCTTCAAGCCGAGGCGCTTCGTGGTGATGAGGTCGATGACGATGGTGTTCTCGTGTAAGTCTATTTCGGGATGGCGCTTCACCGTGCGCACCATCGCGGCCTCGCACTTCTGCCCCGTGATGTCGCCCGCGTGGAAGATGCGACGCATGGAGTGTCCACCTTCGCGGCCAAGGTCCCAGGATCCGTCCTCCTTCTTCGCGAACCTTACGCCGCAGTCGATGAGGTCGCGTATTCCAGCCGGGGCCTCGGAGACGATCCTGCGCACCACGGCCTCGTCGCACAGCCCGGCGCCGGCGATCTGCGTGTCGCGCACGTGTTCCTCGAACGAATCGGCCGGATCCGCCACGCAGCAAATGCCGCCTTGGGCGAAATTGGTGTTGCAGTCCTCAAGGCGCTGCTTGGTCACGAGCACCGTGCGTCCGGCGGACGCGAGGTGGAGAGCGCTCATGAGTCCGCTCATGCCCGACCCCACCACAAAATATTCGCAGTCTATTATGCGCATTCCAAAACGCTCACTTCTTCAATCCGGACACCGGACGCACCTCGCGGTGGCACTCAAGCCCTTCCACGGTCATGGCGGGCATCGGGCGCGCCGGACAAAGGTTTTCGCACGCGCCGCAACCAATGCACAGCATTGAGTCCACGACCGGCACCTTCGGCGAGTTCTTGTCCTTCTCGTTCATCGGCACGCGCACTATCGCTTTCGCCGGACAATGCTCCGCACATGCGGAGCAGTCAACGCCTTCCGTGTATGCGATGCACAGCTCGGAGTGCCACACCGCATGGCCCACGTGAATCGTCTTCTTCTCTTCCGGCGTTATGCGGCGGATCGCGCCCGCCGGACACACCTCGCCGCACTTCGTGCATTCAGGTCGGCAGTAGCCGTTCTCGAAGCCCATCTCTGGCTGAAACACGCGGCGCGAGTCCTTCGACGGACGCAGCACGTTGTTCGGGCAGGCGTTCACGCAAAGCTGGCACCCGACGCAGCGCGTCGAGAAGTTGCGGTGTCCGCCGGCACCGGGCGGAACAACGTGTATCTGCCGTTCGGGAACACCGGGCGGGGTAACGTCGGCGATGCCGCCGTCCGTCATCTTGTCATCATCTTTTTCCGCGCCAGCTGCCGCGCACACGGCGGCGCCGGCGCCCGCAGCCGCGATGAATCCGCGCCTCGTCACTGTTTCCATTTTATGGCTCCCTTCGGGCAAACTGCAGAGCAGTCGAAGCAGCTCACGCACTTGGTGTGGTCAATCGCCTTGACGTCGATGTGGATGCAGTGCGCACGGCACGTCCGCTCGCAGAGACGACAGCTGATGCATTCCTTCTCGTCGATGCGCGGACGCAGCCAGGCGAACTTCGAGACAGCGCCGAGCAGCGTCCCCACCGGACACACAGTGTTGCACCATGTGCGTCCGCGCCACGCGGCGAGCGCCGCGATGAACGCAACCACGCCGGCAGCCGCAATCACGAAACCCATCGCCGGGAACACCACTTCCACGGCGTGCGTGAATGAGGTACCGTGCGCGTCGGCCCAATTTGCAATCGACTGGGCAAAGGGCGAAGCCTTCAAAAGCGGAGTGAGGCAGAACGAAACGAAGCGTCCGTAGATCGCGTATGGGTCGAGCCACGCGAAATGGAGTCCGAGCAGTCCACCGCCGGCGAACGTAAACAGGAAGCCAATGCGAGTCCAGCCCTGCACTGCGGCCGCCGCGCCGCCGCACGGCGTCGCATGAGACTTCAAGTCGCGGCGGCGTCCTAACGTGACGAGGCGCACGAAGTCCTGGAACACGCCAAGCGGACACATCACCGAGCAGTAAACGCGTCCAGCAATGAGCGTCAGCACCAGAAGAAACGCGAGGGCGAACGCGGAGCCTGCGAGGATGGCGGGCATGAACTGAAGTTCGCGGAGCCACGAGAACCATCCAGCCGTCGTGCCGGTGAAGTCAAGGAACATAGCCGTGAACACCAACAGAAAGCACGTTGCCAGCAACACGCGAATGGAGCGAATGATTACCATTTTACGCACGGCCGTTCCTCCTCAGTTTTTCGATGAAGCGGTCCACTTTGCGCAGCATCGCGGGAATGTCGATAGCCTGCGGACAATGGGGCTTGCAGCGTCCGCACCCAGTGCAGCGCTCGGCGCGACGGAGCCGTTCCAGGAACTGTTCGTAGCCCAACAGGAACCGCCTGCGTTTCTCCGCGTACGACGGATCGGTGGGATCGTCGGGAAGAGCGTCGTCCGCGAGGGCCGTCTCCCAATAGCCGAATATTCCGGGGATGTCGATGCCGTAAGGGCACGGCATGCAGTAGTTGCACGCGGTACAGGGAATCGAATCGTCCGAGAGGAATGCGGCGGCGGCGCGTTCGAGCGCGGCGAACTCGCGTTCGCCCAGCGGCTTGAGCGGGGAGTAGGTCTTAACGTTGTCAACGACGTGCTCAAGGTACGTCATGCCGCTAAGGACAGTCAGGACGCGTGGGAACGTGCCCGCGAATCGGAATGACCACTGCGCGGGCGTGGCGGCGGGATCGAGCGGGACGAGCTTGCGCATTACACGCTCGTTTACCTTCGCGAGGCGTCCGCCAAGAAGCGGCTCCATGATCACGGCGGGGATGCCACGTTCGTCGAGGAGCTTGTAGAGCGTCTCGGCGTTGACGTTGCGGGGGTTGACCTCCTTGGCGTGGTGCCAGTCCACCCAGTTGAGCTGGATTTGGATGAAGTCCCAGTGGACCTTGTCATGCATGGCGAGGGCGTGACGGAACACCTTCTCGTCGCCGTGGAAGGAGAAACCAAGGTTGCGGATGCGTCCGGCCTCGCGTTCCTTGAGAAGGAAGTCGAGCATGCCGTTGTCGATGAAGCGTCCGTTGAACACCTTCATGGAATCCTTGCCGCCGCCTCCGATCGAATGGAGCAGGTAGAAGTCTAGGTGGTCCGTGTGCAGAAGACGCAGGGACGTCTCGTACATTTTCTTCGACGCCTCATGCGACCACGCCTTGGGGTTGAAGTTGGAAAGCTTCGTGGCAACGAACCACTTGTCGCGCGGGTGTTTGGCGAGAGCGTCACCCAGCACCTTCTCGCTCTCGCCTCGGCAATAGGCCGGGGAGGTGTCGAAGTAGTTCACGCCGTGTTCGATGCAGTAATCGATCTGACGCTGCACGAGGGCCAGGTCGATGGGGGCGTTTGAGCCGCCGCGAAAGTTGTTGGCATGGCTGCCGTCAACGGTGGGGTAACGCATCGCGCCGTAGCCGAGCAGGCTTACCCGTTCGCCGTGCACGCCAGTTCTCATGGTCATCGCAGGCGCGTCCGGGGCCGATTGCGGATTCACCAACGCCGCGAAGAACGATCTTCGGTTCATCTGTCCTTCTCCAGATTGGATGGCATGTATCCGCCAGCGCAAGCGAGAGCCGTGAAAAAGAGCCCCAGCACCGCGCCCGAACGCAGAGGCGCGTCCGCAACCGCGTGGAACGCCACTGCGAAGCAGCCGAGCAGAGTCCACAGCGTTCCCGGCGGACAACAGTAAATCGCACGCGGACTGGACGGGGCATTTTCAAGCGACAGGAAGCGCGACGCCCGATACAGTCGGCCCCAGTCGCGGAACAGGGGCACGATGAGGCAGATGAAGATTCCCACAAGGCATCCAAAGCCGATCGCGCCGTGTTCGCAGAGGAACTGAAGGTAGTCGTTGTGGACATTTGCAGAGCCAATCCCCATCTTATTCAGTTCCATTGGTTCGAGGCGGTTGAGGGCCAGGTGCTTATAGCCCCAGCCACCGCAGCCGAAGAGCGGGTACTCCTTAAACAGTTCCACGGACACGCGGGAGTGGGCCTCCGTCTTCCCCGTCACGCGGTCCAACATGCCGACGGTAGTTATGGTGCCGAGTTCTTCGGCAACGGCCGATGCTCCCTTCACGGCCACGGACTTGTCATCCGGCGAAAAGATTACGCCGATAACAAGCAGGATCACCGCGCCGCCGACGTTGATTGCGGCGCGCTTCAACTGGCGAGCACGGTCCCTGTGCGCAAAAAGCATCTGGCAGATGTAGTAGATGAATGCAAGAACGGCGATTGCAAGCGTCATGGATATGGCCGCACGGCAGAACGTGAACATCACCGCGAGGAAATTGAGCGCCACGGCCACGAGCGCGTAGTGGGCGCGGATGAAACGCAGGAGCTTCCGCTGGCGGGTAACCTGGATTTTCGAGTCGTGCTGCGGTTCGGACTCCACTTCCCTGGCGTGCGTCATCCACACGCCTATCGAAAGCGCGAAGGCCAGCATGAAGTAGCTTCCGGCCATGTTCGAATAGCCAAACGTGGCGAAAAAGTTTGGATCGGCCTTTGCATGGGAAATCCCGGTACTTGCGCGAAGCGACGCGAGGAAGACCTCGTACTCCGCCTGATCCCATATCATGACGAACTTCGCCCCGGTGGACCTCTCAATGAATCCGAACACGGCAAGCGCGGCCGCGTTCCACACGAGCATCTCAATGAGCAGACGCTTGCCACGCCCCAAAAGCGCGTGACGCGCAGCGAGCATCGCGACGAGAGCGGGGAAAAACCACATGAAAACGTCGAAGTGCTGCTTCATGTTCATGCAGAACGGCGCAAACGGAATCGGCGGGTTCGGTGCCTTCTCCCGCAAGATGTCCGGCATCTGGCTTAGTTCTGACGGCGTGAGGCTGTTCAGTATCTGGCCATAGTCGCACGTAGGGCAGAGACCCTTGTTCAGGAACGCCATGCCCAGCACAAGGACAATGAACACAAGCGAGAGGAAGAATGCCGGATCGCGTCCCACGTGACGCCAGCACCGCTTGCGCGCCTGCACCGCGTCCTCGCCCATGTGCCGCTGCGGGAAGCACAGCAGCACCTCGAACACGAGGGCGAGAAGCCACGGTATGGTCGGCACCATCAGGTCGCCAAACACCCCGCCGCGTATCCACGCCATAGCGGCGATCGTCGGGAAAATCAAAAGAACTGGAACTGATCGGAAGAATGCGTCCATGGCTACGTTGTACCGTTTGCTGTTTTTTAGTAGCGGTAATGATCGGGCTTGTATGGGCCCTTGACATCCACGCCGATGTACTCGGCCTGCCGTTTCGTAAGCTTGGTGAGTTTCGCGCCGCACGCTGCCAAGTGCAGACGCGCGACCTCCTCGTCAAGCTCCTTCGGAAGACGCTCCACGTGCGGCTTCGCCGTGGCGCGTTCACGCCAGAGCTTCATCTGCGCGAGGCTCTGGTTAGTGAAGCTGTTGGACATCACGAACGCGGAATGGCCAGTGGCACAGCCGAGGTTCACGAGCCGTCCCTCGGCAAGCAGGTAGATGGAGTGCCCGTCGGGGTACGTAAACATGTCCACCTGCGGTTTGATCGTGGTACGCTTCACGCCCGGCCAGGACATCAGCCGCGCCACCTGAATCTCGTCGTCGAAATGGCCGATGTTGCATACGATCGTCTGGTCGCGCATCTTCGCCATGTGCTCGGCGGTAATAACGTCCACGTTGCCCGTACACGTCACGAACAAATTCGCCCAGTTGAGGGCGTCATCCACCGTGCCCACCTGGAAGCCCGCCATGCACGCCTGCAACGCGCAGATTGGGTCCGCCTCGGAAACGCGCACGCGGCAGTGGTTCTCGCGCAGGCTCTCCGCGCAGCCCTTCCCCACGTCGCCGTAGCCGCACACGAACGCGTTCTTGCCCGCGAGCATAATATCCATCGCGCGCTTGATGCCGTCCACCAGCGACTCGCGGCAGCCGTAGATGTTGTCGAACTTGCTCTTGGTGACGCTGTCGTTCACGTTCACCGCCGGGAACAGGAGCTTACCTTCCTTCTCAAGCTGGTAGAGGCGGTGAACGCCGGTCGTCGTCTCCTCCGAAACGCCCTTCACGCGCGCCGCAACCTCGCTGAACCAATGCGGCTTCTTCTTCAGCGTCGCGGCGATCGTGGCGAATAGCGCCTTCTGCTCGGCGGACTCCGGCTTGGAGATCACGGACGGATCGGACTCCGCCGCAACGCCAAGGTGCAACAGCAACGTCGCGTCGCCGCCGTCGTCAACGATGAGGTCGGGGCCCTTGCCGTCCGGCCACGTCATCGCCTCTTTCGTACACCACCAGTACTCATCAAGCGTCTCGCCCTTCCACGCGAACACAGGGACGCCGGCCTTGGCGATCGCCGCCGCCGCCGCGTCGTTCGTGGAGAAGATGTTGCAGCTCGCCCAACGAACGTCCGCGCCAAGCTCCCGCAGCGTCTCGATCAGAATCGCCGTCTCCACCGTCATGTGCAGTGACCCCATGATCCGCGCGCCAGCAAGCGGCTTCTTGGGACCGTACTTCGAACGCACGGACATTAACCCCGGCATTTCATGCTCTTCGAGCGTGATCATTCTACGGCCGAGGTCGGACAACTTGATGTCTTTTACTTTGTAGCGCATAAGTGAAGAGATTATATCACATTTTCTCATACAGTGAAAGCGCAACGAGCGTTCATTTTGCCGGAGCCTTGCGCACGGAGACGGTGCGCGCGTCGGCAGACGCGGCGCGGCGGTTCCAGTCGCGGAGGAAAGGATAGTAGTCCGACGTGAGCATCACCGCCTTTGTACGGAACGCCTCGCGCTTCACGGTCACGACCAGGCAACCATCCCGCACCTCCGACGTAACCTTGTGCGTGAGCCACACGTCATTGGCGTCGAGCGGGTTGACGAGTTTCAGTTCGGACGGCAGGTGTTCAACCTTCGTGTATCCTTTGGGGAACGTGATCTCATACACATCGGCAGACCACGACTTGCCATTCACTGCAATCGGCGACTTGCGCACTGGGCCACCAAGCGAGAAAAGCTCGTCGTCGAAGTCGGGGATGCGCAGCGTCAGGCAATCGCCCTTCGCCACCACGTATTCAGGCGCGTAGGCGGAGAACGTCATCTTCGCGGGATACGACTCGACATCCGTCTCAAGCTCGCGCGTTGCAGTGGCGTTCTGCGCAAGCTTCGAGAGAACCTTCTGGTAGAAGCGGCTGCGCATCTCGGGCAGCACCTCCGCAAAGCTCTTGCGGAAATCGCCAACGCCCGCGCCCCACGAGAGATTCTCAACGTCGAAGTCCACCGCGCCGTTCTCGCGCACGGACATCTTGCACGTATATTTCGTAGATGTGCTCCACGTGAAATTGGTCGGTGCGGGCGGTGCGGACGCAAACCAGGTCCACGGCGCCCACCAGGACGATGGCGGCACAACGGTCTTCGGCGTCGTGATCGTCCCAAACTCGTCCGCCTCCGGATCGTAATACGAGCAGTACGCACGCGACGATGTCTCGGGCGGCGTGTATTCGTTTTCGGTC
>Ga0310694_10002223_pt1 | contig 20360 bp, 17 predicted proteins | sample 174DNAGHGhighgp2_FD_203884 | JGI IMG/M metagenome (GOLD analysis project Ga0310694, IMG submission 203884) | Sheep rumen microbial communities from Palmerston North, Manawatu-Wanganui, New Zealand - 1742 DNA GHGhigh gp2 (v2) (version 2) | ecosystem: Host-associated > Mammals > Digestive system... | reverse complement strand
ACCCTTGAGGGTGGAGCCCTCGTCATGCACGATGCCGCCACCAAGAAGCGCATCGACTACTTGAAGAACTTCGGCTTCGCCGGCGAGACCGAGGTCGTTGCCCCCGGTATCAATAGTAAGGTCGACGAGGTACGCGCCGCCTATGGTCTCTTAAACCTGAAGCAGGTCGATGCCGCCATCGCCGCCCGCCAGAAGGTGGCCAACCGCTACCGTGAGGCCCTTAGGGATGTTCCCGGCATCCGTTTCTTCGATGATATGCCCGCGTCCGCCATAATTACAGTTACTTCCCCATTTTTATCAATGCACAGGAGTACGGCATAACTCGCGACGAGCTCTATTTCAAGATGAAGGAACAGGGTATCTGGGGCCGCCGCTATTTCTATCCCCTCATCAGCACCTTCAGTACCTACCGTGGTCTTCCCAGTGCCACTAAGGAGAATCTTCCTGTTTCTACTAAGATGGCAGAACAGGTTATATGCCTGCCGATGCATCATGCATTAAGCGATGAAGACATTGAGATGATAATAAGTTGTATTATTGCTTAATCTATTAATAAATATTAGTATGCGCTTTTTAATAACAGCAATCGGTTCTATGTCTGCGGAATGTGTCATAAAACAATTAAAATGTGGAGGGCATTTTGTTGTTGGGTGTGATATCTACCCAGGCGAATGGCATTACGAGACAAGATTATGTGATGTTTTTGTTAGAGCACCCTTTGCTACAAGCGAAAAAGAATATATAGATTTCCTCTTAACAGTATGTGGTGATTATCATTTGGACTATGTGATTCCACTTACAGATTTGGAAATAGATATAATTAATAAAAATCGAATCTGTTTTGACGAAAATAAAATTGTACTTTGCATGCAGAGTGTGGAGGTGCTGGCCATTGCAAGAGACAAATATGCTTTGAGCAATGCCTTTTTGAACGATAATACGGTTCCTTCTATAAAGACGAGCCTTTTGGAGAATATACCTGACGACTTCCCCTTCCCTTGCATAGCCAAACCATATAATGGTCGTAGCAGTGAAGGGTTGATTCGCAATGCGACAAAAGAACAAGTTTTGGCAATTGAGAATAAGGGAAATTATATTATCCAAGAACAAATTCCAGGTGATGTCTTCACTGTTGATTATGTGAGAAATGCTAATAGCAAGAAAGATGCATCTATTCCCCGCCAAGAATTACTACGCACAAAAAATGGAGCAGGACTTACGGTACAGATATATAGCAATAAATATTTGATTCAGTTAGCATCTCATATCGGGCAGGCTCTCAATATCAATGGCTGTGTTAACATGGAGTTTATAGCAAATAAAGGTAATTATTATCTTATAGATATCAATCCAAGATTTTCTGCAGGTGTGGCTTTCTCTGTTATTTCTGGATATAACATGGTTAATAATCATGTCAGGTGTTTCTCAGGAGAAGATATAGACAATTCTATTGAAGTAGAAGAAAGAATTATTATCAAAAAATATGAAGAGGTATTTGCATGACAATTGTTTTTTAAATGACGTAACTACGCCATTTTTTCTTTTTGATACTCGAAAATTAGTAGAAGAGTTGTCAAACCTTCACAAGGCTTCTAATAAATATTGGCCGAATACAATAACTGCATATTCTGTCAAAACAAACTCATTGCCATATTTAGCAAGTTTTCTAAGGGGAAAGGGTATATATGCAGAAGTCGTTTCTCAGGACGAATTCGAAATGGTATCCCTTTGTGGCTATACTTTTGACAAAGTGGTTTGCAATGGTCCAGTAAAGTCGGAAGAGTTCGTACGTCATCTAATGAATCATCACGCAATTATTAATCTTGATTCTCATAGAGAACTCTCATATGCTATTCGTTATGCAGAAGAAAACCCTCAAAATAGTTATAAGATTGGGTTGAGGGTAAATGTTGATATTGAGAAATACTTCCCTACAGAGTCAAAGGCAGGAGAACAAGGAAGCCGCTTTGGCTTTTGTATAGATAATGAAGAACTTGGGAATGCAATACAATTGATAGAGGATTGTCCAAACTTAACTATTAACGGGCTTCATTTACATGTCAGCACAAATACCCGCCGTGTAGAAATTTATAAGTATATTGCTCACTTGTTCTGTACGATAGTTTCTCAGTATAGGCTGACAGAAATCAGTTACTTTGATATTGGTGGAGGGTTTTATGGGGGAATACCAGACAAGCCCCATTGGAGCGATTACTTATCTTCTATTTCAAGTGAATTATTCTCTGGTGGTTTTTCAAGCCACAACCTTTCACTTATTTTGGAACCAGGTGTAAGTCTTTTAGCTGGAGCATTTAGTTACTATACTTCAGTTATAGATGTAAAAGACACAAATAGGAACCGGTTTGTAGTAACTGACGGAAGCCGCATCCATATAGATCCATTGTTTCATAAAACTAGTTATTACTACAAACACATTATGCAACAAGATACAATCGTTAATAAATATCATCGTCAGATTCTTGTAGGTTTTACGTGTTTGGAGTATGACAATATTATGACATTAGAGAATTGTGATGAAGTAATGGTCAATGACGTTTTTTGTTTCGAAAAACTTGGAGCTTATACTTTGTCACTTTCGCCTCTGTTTATTTCTTTTTTTCCTGCAGTATATGTCCAAGAAGCAGATGGATCAATGCGGTGTGTTAGAGAGAAATGGACTGCAAAAGAATTTGTACAAGGATCTTATTTCTAATTAAAATATTGCAAAATGAAGAAGATTATTGTTTTTGGAGCAACAGGAAACCTCGGTGCTTATATATCTACACATATGAAGCGACAAGGATATGATGTTGTGGCTGTAGGTGGGCGTAAGAACGATAATAATTTTTTCGCAGATAATGGAATGCGTTATTTCTCTGTTGACATTAGAGATCCCAAGGCATTTGATGTTCTCCCGAAGGAAAACTATGATGCAGTTGCACATTTTGCGAGCTCTCTTCCTTCTCGATATGCATTTAATCCTATAGAATTGTTTGAATCCATAACAATTGGCACATTGAATGTTTTGAACTGGATGCGGGAGGTCGGTTGCAAGAAAATTGTATTTCCGCAAACTCCTTCTGATATGGCAAAATATCACAATAATGGGAGTATTATACCATGTGACGCACCACGTCATTTCCCTTTGACGGGTGATCATGCTATTTATACAATAGCAAAAAATGCAGCTGTTGATTTGATGGAGCATTATCGCGCCGAATATGGAATACATTTTTTCGCATTGCGATTCTTTACTATTTATCAGTATCACCCCAATCCATATCATTATGCAGACTTCAAACGCCGAATGATGCCATATCGATATATTATGGATAGGGCAAGTAAAGGTCTACCCGTTGAAATATGGGGTAATTGTCATAAGGCCAAAGAGATGGTATATGTAAAGGATTTCGTTAGATTGGTCCAAGCATGTATAGAATCGGATAAGGAGGGGGGATGCTATAACTGCGGTAATGGTTGGCAAGTGACGACAGAGGAGCAAATAAAAGGAATAGTTGAGGTTTTTTCTCCCAAAGACAACCCCTCGCAAATTATTTATTGTCCGGAAAAACCGGATTCATTGCAAAACGCTTTTGATATGACAAAGACATTTGCTGATTTTCCTACTTATCGTCCTCATTATAGTTATATTGAGCAATTAAAGGATTTTAAGAAGGAAATGGAAACAGAACCAATGGCACAGCTTTGGGGAACGAAAGAGGATTATAAAGAATAGTTGTATTATGAATACACAGGACAAAATGAATCTCACAAACGAAGAATTTGAGCGTAGAATAGATATCCTGCGAGGACAGTCTTTTTATATTGGTAATTCTTACTTCCCCAAGTTTCCATCTAAAAGTAATCAAGAGAGATTTGAGGATTGTGTTAACCAAATAAAAAAATATGGCTGGCCTGATTTTAACTACCTCTTGTATGGTATGGACGTGAAAACCGAAGAAGAGAATGATAAGTATGTAAATGCAATGGAGTTTGTCTACCGTCGTAATTACTTGAATTTTGAGCGGAATCCGATTAATAGTTGTGTTCTGTTACGTAATAAATATTATTTTGGCATTTTTGCTAAAGCAATAGGAATTAAGACTCCTAATAATATTGCGTATATCGAACATGGCTATATATATAATATACATGATTCTTTTAAAAAGATATCGTTTAAAGAAATGATGAAGATTTCTTCAGATGTATTTTGCAAATCTAATGAAGGAGAAAATGGTGTTGCTGTATATCATCTACAACAAATTGATGGGAATTATTATTGTAATGGAATTGTAATTGAGGAAGAGGATTTCTCCAGAAAGCTTGGTAATGAAACGTTTATCGTTCAAGAAAAGATTCTTCAGCATCCAGAAATGGATAGATTATATCCGACTTCAATTAATACAATAAGACTGGATACGGTTAGGAGCCTTAAAACAGGTGATATATATATATGGCCTTCTATAATGCGAATGGGAACAGGTGGAAGCCATATTGATAATGGATCTCAGGGCGGGATTATGGTAAATATAAATTTGGAAACAGGTTATTTGTCCGAAGACGGATACATAGAACCTCAGTTTAATGGAAGAATTGTACATGAACATCCTGATACAGGGGTTGTTTTCTCAACTTTCAAAATTCCTTATTTCAAGGACGCTTGCAAGCAAGCAATCTATTTTCACTCGAAGTTGAAAGATATCCATTCTATCGGCTGGGATGTCGTGATAACCTCTGAAGGGCCAGCTTTTATAGAAGGTAACGACGACTGGGAAATACTAGATGCGCAACTTGGAGGTGGAGTACGTAACCTATTTGAACGCGATTTCTTTTAGTTTTGAATATGGGAATAATTAAAACGATTTATTGCATGGCTAAAGAGCCATACATCAATTTTATACAAACTGTATTGTTTAATTTTAAAGTGCTTTCTTTTTCTGAAGCTATAAAGATGCCTATTTTTATATATGGTAAGCTAAATGTTGTAAATTTAAGTGGTACAATTGAACTAAGAGGCACTGGTATCAGTCCTGGGATGATTAAGATTGGTTGTTTGAAATCTTCCTTTTGGGGGGAGAAACCTATTTTCACTACAACACTTAATTTGATGGGGCATTGGTATATTAAAGGGGTTTGTTTTATTTCAAATGGAAGTATTATTACAATTGGTGAACATGGAACGCTTGAAACTGCACATGACGTATCCTTAGGACCCAAAACCCAATTAATGTGTTCACAATATATATCCATTGGTAGAAGAGTATTAGTCTCATGGGAATGCCAAATTTTTGATACGGATTTTCATTATTTAATCAAAGATGAGGGAGTTCGTATTAATAAAAACAAGATCATAATTGCTGATTATGTATGGATTGGCAGCAGAGTCTCATTATTAAAAGGTTCTCAGATTCCTTCTAATTCAGTAGTCGCTTCAAATTCTTTAGTTAATACAAATTTGCTGTGCCATGGTTCTAATACACTATTTGCAGGCATACCAGTAAAAGTTATGAGAGGAAACGCAAAACGTTGTGTGTTCTCACCATTACAAGACAAAGAATTAGATGATCTTTTCTATGAGGTTAAACAGGATTGCATAAAAATTGACGATAGTCGGTTTAGCTTCTTATTTAAGCAGACACTAGATTTGAAAGACAGAAATTATCAATAGTTTATGAATAAGTATTTGGGCGTTCTATTGTGTTTGATAGCAGCTGCATGTTTCTTCTATGCAGGAGCAATACTAAGTAGGTATGTCATAAATACCCTACCAGTTCGCATTGTTAAAAGAGCCTATTCAAGTATCAGAAATAGAATTATTATTAGTAAACCTCCTGTAGATCCAATCTACCCTGTTATGGGGGAGGTAGAAATGCAAAAAATTAAATCTGCGATTAAAATATCTTTTATTGGTGATTTAATACTTTTGCGAGATATGGTAGAACGAGCTTATGTAGTAGAAAAAGAGACATACTGTTTTGATGGCATTTTTTATTATGTTAAGGATTATTTAGAATCAGATTTGTCAATAGGTGTACTGGAAGGGCCACTGGCAGGAAAAGAAAGGGGCTGGTCTACCTCAGATTATTATGATGGAAGGATGCTTCGATTGAATTTTCCTGATTCGTTTGCAGAATCAATAAAAAACGCAGGAATCAATCTTGTGACACTTGCGAACAATCATATTTTCGACCAAGGATACGCTGGACAAGAAAGAACAATCGATTTGTTGGATTCAATAGGTCTTGAACATATAGGATCTTATAAAACGAAAGGAGAACACGACAAAGTAAAAATCTTAAATATTAGAGGAAAGAAAATCGCATTTTTGGCTTATACGTATGGAAGCGAGGGCTATATAGATGATGTGTTTATGGAAGGCGACAATAGATATAGGACTGCACCATGTTTATCTAGAAATAGCACCTTTTTTAATGAGAACAAAAAAAGGGTTGCAGAGGATTTTAAACGGGTAAAGGCAGAGAATCCAGATTTGCTTATTGTTATGCCACATATGGGAGAACAGTTTTTGCACACGCCCGATGCAGACCAAAGAGAATGGTGTGATTTTTTTGTGGAATTAGGTGCTGATATCATTTTTTCAGACCACCCACATGCAGTACAACCAATTGAATGGACAAAAAATCCATCAGGACACAATACTCTAATAATACATTGTCCTGGCAATTTTGTCAATTCATATATTGATTATGATGGTGATGCTTCTATGGTTGTAGAGACTTACATAGACGAACAAACAGGAGAACTATTTGCGGCATCAATTATTCCTCTATACTCATACGCTAATCACAATAATGGAGTTTTTACTGCTATTCCTTTATATAATCTAATGACGGATAGTGTACTAAATAATAAGTTGAGTGAAAGTGACTATAAACGAATAGCCAATGTTCATAAGTTAATCACTAAGACTGCATTGGGAGTTGAGCTACCTATTGATAATCTCCAAGAGCATTATTTTCTATGGAATGACATTGGATATATGAGGATGCCAGTAAAGCCATTGGAATATAAGCCCGAGTACGAAAGGAGTAAATTGTACTCTATCATGAAGGAATCATCAAGTATATGCTTTGTAGGTAATTCCGTAACAGAAGGGACAAAGAATGGTGGATATGGATGGTATGAACCTCTTGCAGCAATGTTTCCAAATAAAATCATAAAGAAATTTGCGTTAGGAGGTACAACTTCAAATTATCTAAAAGAAAAAAGAAACGAAATTGCAAACTATAATGCAGATTTCTACGTAATATCTATTTGGTGTAATGATATTAGATATAGAGATCCCCTATTATGCGCAATGAGTGTAGAGGCTTTTGTAACTAACGTTGATGCTTTATCTCAAGCAATCAAAATGAAGAACCCTACATCAAAGATAATGTATATTAGTCCGTGGGAGAGCTGGGAACCTGACCCTTATAACAAATCCGGAAAGGATAAAGACAACTTATATAAAGAATACGGGAACGCTTTGTCTAATTATTGTTTGATTAATGGATATTATTATTATGACCCCAATCAATACATATTGGAAAGTGTAAAAAAAGATGGTTATAATTGGAATAAATATTTCAAGGATCATATCCACCCGAACGCATTAGCTGGCATTCGACTAATAAGTGAGGCATGTATTATGTCTTCAATAGATCATCATTGAAAGAAGGTTTTATTGTATCAAACAGTTCATTCTTAGTCTCGAAAAATATATTACATTGACATCCTACAAGACTCGGAACGATCTGATCAAGTTCAAACAAAGAGGACAGTTGAAAAACACTGGGACAGGTTCCTGTTTCGCAAAAATAATACAATAGCAAGTTGCCATATTAGCGATGCCAAGGCAGTCTAGACAATCATCAGGAACCGGCATTTATCATGTAATGATGCGTGGTATCTTCCAGTCAATTGTTTGTTAATTGCAAAAACATTTGGACGTTTCGGAATAATTGCTTATCTTTGCAGCAAAGCAACGTGAGACGATGAAATACCCGATTGGAATACAGAATTTTGAGAAGCTACAGCGTGAGGGCTATGTCTATGTAGACAAGACGCAGCTGATGTGGAAGATGGTGTCTGAAGGGAGCTATTACTTCCTCTCTCGGCCACGCCGTTTCGGCAAGTCTTTGTTAATATCCACACTGGAGGCCTACTTCAGTGGAAAAAAGGAACTCTTTGAGGGACTGGCTGTTAGCGGACTGGAGAAGAATTGGGAGACATACCCCATCCTGCACCTGGACCTGAACACCCGCGAATACAAGGACGAAACATCACTGGAGGCAGAGCTGAACCGGCATTTAGAGGGCTGGGAAAAACTGTATGGCAATGAATACAAGGAACGTGCCGTGGAAGAGCGTTTCCTGCATGTCATAGACGGTGCGTTTAAGAAGACAGGCAAACGGGTGGTCATCTTAGTGGACGAATACGACAAACCACTGCTACAGGCCATCGGCAATGAGGCTCTACAGAAAGCTTACCGCAGCAAATTGAAGGCTTTTTATTCCGTGGTCAAGACATACGATGCGAAAATCCGTTTCGCTTTCTTTACAGGTGTCACCAAGTTCGGGAAGGTGAGCGTGTTCAGCGACCTTAACAACCTCTGGGACATGTCGCTCGACAACCGATATGCCACGGTATGCGGTGTCTCAGAGGACGAGCTACACCGGTATTTCGACGAGAGTGTGGCAGAACTGGCCACAGCCAACAATCTGACGAAGGAGGAGTGTTACGGACGACTGCAGCGCGACTTCGACGGCTACCATTTCGACATCGGGACACCAGGCATGTATAACCCGTTCAGTGTATTGAACACGCTGTCAAGCCAGCAGTTCCGCGACTACTGGTTTGAGACGGGCACACCGTCGTTCCTGGTATACCAGCTGAAGAAGACCAACTACCCCCTTGAGGAGATGACCACCGAGGAAATCACTGCCGACACCCTGAACAGTATCGACATCATGGACGAGAACCCGCTGCCGCTGCTCTACCAGAGTGGCTATCTGACCATCAAAGGCTATGACGACAGGTTCCAAGCCTATCGGCTGGGATTCCCCAACCGCGAAGTGGAGCAGGGATTTATTAAGTACCTCGTACCGTTCTACAGTCCCAACAAGGCGGAGAAGTCACAAGTGTTCGTGCGTAATTTCATCCGCGACATCGAGTGTGGCAATGCCGAGCGTTTCATGCAGCGTATGGAGACGTTCTTTGCGGGAAATGACTATCAGGTGGCAGGCACGGCTGAGCTGTATTTCCAGAACACCCTTTACGTACTGTTCAAGCTCATGGGCTTCTATGTGGATGTGGAAAGGCACACTACTGACGGACGCATGGATATTCTGATACAGACGGACAACTACGTGTATATACTTGAACTGAAGATTGACAAGAGCGCTGATGTGGCTCTGCAGCAGATTGAAGAGAAGCAATATGCCGCCGCCTTTGCCGGCGACACAAGACGCATCTTCAAGATTGGTGTCAACTTCTCGTCAGAGACCAGGCGCATGACAGAATGGAAGATTCGATAAATCTGAAGCTATGAATATTGCAGTAATAATTGCGGGAGGCTCTGGAAGCATAAAACATAAAACACTGGGACAGGTTCCTGTTTCGCAAAAATAATGTGTCAGGAACCTGTCCCTTGACACATTTTACGTAATTGATAAGCTTGCAAAGATGAAATAAATCGTGACATCACTTTTCTATATATTTAAGTAAATGGCTGAACATAGCTTAAAAGATAATACGGGAAATCTATAATAATGGAATTACAAGAATCAATCATTCATGCCCTTGATGGTAATGCGGTGCTTTTTCTCGGTTCGGGATTCTCAATAGGGGCAACTAAGGAAGATGCTACAGAGTTTAAAACGGCTGCACCGCTAGCTCACAAACTACTTGCAGAGTGTGGCTTGCCCAAGGAAGAGTATGTGGATGACCTTGGACAGGCAGCAGAGGTGTTTGTGAACATGAGGTCGGAGCACGAATTGGTTGATTACATGCGAAAGGAGTATACCGCCATAGAAGTTTCACCGGCTCAAGAAGTAATAGCCAGCGTAAAGTGGCAACGTATCTATACGACAAATTATGATAATGTAATAGAACTGGCCTTTTTGAAAAATAAACGAGTTTTGCAACCTGCCATATTATCACAAAGATTGGCTGACTTCAAAGACAAATCCAACGTTTGCGTACATTTGAATGGGCGTGCTGAGGGACTGACGATAGATAAATTAGGGGCGGAGTTTAAACTTACTGGTAGAAGCTATATGGACAATGAGTTCAGAAATAGCGAATGGTTAGGGCTTTTAAAGTCTGATTTATTGACGGCCAGAACGATAGTGTATGTGGGGTATTCCATGCAATATGATTTGGATATCAGAAGACTTGTTTATTCTTTGCCGGACGTCGTAAATAAGACTATTTTGGTGTTGTATGAGAAGGAACCGCAGGTCTCACAGATATTGGCAAGAACATACGGGACGCCGTACCCGATAGGAACAAATGAATATGCCAAGATGATAGAGGAGGCGCGAAAGACCTATGTTCCCTCTGCTGTGAGGCTTAGTGTAAATTTGTGCTTTAATAAAGTAGAACAAGTCAAAACGGCATCAAAGATTCTAGACAAAGACGTTTTTGAATTGTTCACACAAGGAAGTTATGATATATCAAAACTCTTTTTCTCTTTTCAGTCGCCTGTAGATTATGTTTATAGCATAAGAAGGACTAAGATAGAACATGTATTGAAGGTTATTGAAGATGGCCAGACCAATTTGCTTGTCCATTCAGACTTAGGAAATGGAAAGACTATCTTTATAGAAACGATATCCGCATTACTGGCTCAAAAAGGATATGAAGTGTTCAGGTTCTACAGAAACTGGGCGACATTAGAAAGTGAGATTGAGAGGATTTGTCAAAACCACGCTAAAACGGTTTTTGTTTTTGAGGATTATAGTGGATGCTTTGATAGCTTAAAGGTTTTTGCGCTACACCGTACCGACCAGATTTTGATAGTATCCGAACGTAGTTATGTCAATGAGGCTAACTATGATGATTTATGCAATCTTTTAGGCGATTTTGGGAATGTCGATCTTAACAGGCTGGATTCTGATGAGACAGCACAACTAATAAAAATCTTTGAGACATATGGACTATGGTCATATTTGTCCGCAAAAGGGCTATACGAGAAAGAGGTTTTTATCAACATCACTTGTAGGGCTAATCTGCGTAATGTTGTTTTGGAATTATTAAAGTCTCCTGATATATTAGGCCGCTTTAAAAAAGTGTTCGATGCTGCCCATCAACGCAAAGGCTTTTATGATGCAGTAGTATTTATCTTGTTGGTTCATGTAATGCACCTGAATATTGGTCTTGATGATCTTGCGGATGCATTGGATGTGGAAGCCCTTAATTCTCCGAAGTTTAAAAGGGATCCCGCGGTGCAAGAACTTGTAAACTTTGAAGCAGGACGTATACGTCCAAAGTCGTCATTGGTATCGCAAACATTGATACTTGAATTGTTTAGTACGACTACAGTCGTTGACGTACTAATAAATGTGGCTAAACATCTTAATGAAAGACGTTCAGAAAAAGTTGCAAAGCAGATGATGCGCCGTTTGATGACTTTCACAAACTTACAGCAAGTGCTTAACCACAAGGATGCCTCTTATAAATATGATCTTCTTCGCTATTATGAGGCTTTAAAAGTGTTAGCCTTATGTAAAAACAACCCGCATTTCTGGTTGCAATATGCTATAGTTAAATTGTCAGAGTACGACTATGGTATGGCAAAACAGTTCTTTGCGGCTGCATATTCTTATGCAGGAACATTGGAGCATTTTGATACATATCAGATTGACAATCATTATGCTCGCTTCGTTTTGGAGAACGAACGTATAAACGGATCTCAGGCCACCTGCATGGAAGCTTTCAGACATGCACATAGTATATTAATGGATTCACGCCATAAATTAGAGGTGAGGTACTATCCTTATCGAGTAGCCAGAAACTACTATCCTTTCTACGAGCGTTTCTTCAGTGGTATGACTGATGTTGAGAAAAAAGAATTTCTAGTGGATTGTCAAGAGATTCTACAGAGACTGGAGTGGTACCAGCGCGAGTCTGGAACCAGTGGTAATCGGAAAGATGTGGTTGCCGCAAAAGATGGAATTGTGCAGATTCTAAAAGAACAGAAAATTATTTGATAGATTTGAGAATATTCAATGGCAGAACAAAGCTTAAAAGATAAGACGGTAAAGGGTGTAATTTGGAGTAGCGTGGAGCGGTTCTCTGTACAAGGAGTTCAGTTTCTCGTTATGTTGGTTATTGCTCGTTTGCTTGATCCTAAGGACTTTGGTTTGGTGGGCATGCTCGCTATATTCTTAGCTATTGCCCAAACATTGATTGATAGTGGCTTTTCACAGGCATTAATTCGAAAACAGAATAGGACAGAGGTGGATAATTCAACAGTGTTCTATTTCAATATCGTCGTAAGTACATTACTATATCTCATACTATATGCAGTAGCGCCATGGGTGGCAGACTTCTATAATGTGTGTCAGGAACCTGTCCCTTGACACATTATTTTGCAGGCGTTAAATGGAATTCGGACGATTCGCTCGATTAAAATTCATTCAACATGAAGAGCAAAGACCAAATAGAGAAGATTAAGGCAGTGGTTTTGTATATCCTGAAGAAACTGCCGGAAGGGGTGGATTACATCCATCTCTTCAAGATGATGTATTTTGCCCAGCAAGAACATCTTGCCGTGTATGGACGCCCTGTTATGGATGACACTTTCGTCGCACGAAAGCACGGGCCGGTGCCTACACTGACCTATAAGGTGGTGCATTGTGCCGAGAAGCATCAGGAACCGGCGACGAAAGACCTTGACGATTTCATTTCATCGCTCTCCATCATAATAAAAGATGGACATCAGATAGTAGTGGCCAAACAAAGTGCTTCACCAGATATGGATGAGCTGTCTGCCTCAGACATAAGGATTCTTGACAAGTGGATAGCTCGATGTAAGGACGTGGAAGTTTTTGATTTGGCAGACCTGTCGCACGACAAAGCGTGGCTGAAAGCCCAGAAACAGGCACAGCGTACTGGTGAGGACACAAAGATTCCTTTGGTGGATATTGCCTTGGCTGCCGGGGCAAGTGAAGCTATGATTCAGGTTATCAGAAACCGTCAACTCAACAGCAAGGCATTGCAATGAACCTACGGGAGCTATAAAACACTGGGACAGGTTCCTGTTTCGCAAAAATAATACAATAGCAAGTTGCCATATTAGCGATGCCAAGGCAGTCTAGACAATCATCAGGAACTGGCATTTATCATGTGATGATGCGTGGTATCTTCCAGTCAATTGTTTGTTAATTGCAAAAACATTTGGACGTTTCGGAATAATTGCTTATCTTTGCAGCAAAGCAACGTGAGACGATGAAATACCCGATAGGAATACAAGACTTTGGAGAGGTTAGGCGGGGAGGCTATGCCTACGTTGATAAAACGGCGCTGATGTATAAGATGCTGTCGGAGGGGAAATATTATTTCCTCAGCCGACCACGCAGGTTTGGCAAGTCGCTGCTGCTGTCGACCATGGAGGCCTATTTCAGGGGACAGAAGGAACTCTTCAACGGACTGGCTGTAGAGCAACTGGAACAGGAGTGGCTGGCGTACCCCATCCTGCACCTGGACCTTAACACTGAGAAATACGATACGCCGGAAGCTCTGACGGGTATCCTGAACAGCAATCTGTGCGGCTGGGAAAAAGACTACGGAACAGAGAGCTATGAGGTGTCGCTTGGCTCCAGGTTTATGGGTGTTATACGACGAGCCTTTGAGAAGACGGGACGGCAGGTGGTCGTCCTCGTCGATGAGTACGACAAGCCCATGCTGCAGGCCATCAGCAATGAGGCGCTGCAGACGGAGTACCGTAACACGTTGAAAGCGTTTTATGGGGCGCTGAAGTCGTGCGACAGGTACATACGCTTCGCGTTCCTCACCGGGGTGACAAAGTTTGGAAAGGTGAGTGTGTTCAGCGACCTGAACAACCTTATCGACATATCCATCGATAACCGGTATACAACCATCTGTGGCATCACGGAGGAGGAGCTGCATCGGAATTTCGACGAGAGCGTGGCAGAACTGGCGAATGCCAATAAGATGAGCAAGGAGCAGTGCTACGGACGGCTGCAACGCGACTTCGACGGGTATCACTTTGACATCGGCGCACCAGGCATGTATAACCCGTTCAGTGTATTGAACACGCTGGCAAGCCTGCAGTTCCGAGACTACTGGTTTGAGACGGGCACGCCGTCGTTCCTGGTTCATCAGCTGAAGAAGACCAACTACCCACTGGAGGAGATGACACGCGAGGAGCTTACCGCCGACACGCTGAACAGTATCGACATCATGGACGAGAACCCGCTGCCACTGCTATACCAAAGTGGCTACCTGACCATCAAGGGCTTTGACGACAGGTTCCAAGCCTATAGGATGGGATTCCCTAACCGCGAGGTGGAAGAGGGATTCATCAAGTACCTTGTGCCGTTCTACAGTCCCAACAAGGCGGAGAAGTCGCAGCTGTTTATTAGCCATTTTATACGAGATATTGAGAAGGGCAATGTCGAGCGATTCATGCAGCGCATGGAGACGTTCTTTGCTGGTAACGACTATCAGGTGATGGGCAAGGCTGAACTGTACTTCCAGAACACGCTCTACGTGCTGTTCAAGCTCATGGGCTTCTATGTGGATGTGGAAAGGCACACTACTGACGGACGCATGGATATTCTGATACAGACGGACAACTACGTGTATATACTTGAACTGAAGATTGACAAGAGCGCTGATGTGGCTCTGCAGCAGATTGAAGAGAAGCAATATGCCGCCGCCTTTGCCGGCGACACAAGACGCATCTTCAAGATTGGTGTCAACTTCTCGTCAGAGACCAGGCGCATGACAGAATGGAAGATTCGATAAATCTGAAGCTATGAATATTGCAGTAATAATTGCGGGAGGCTCTGGAAGCAGGATGGGACGAGGCGAGCTAATTTACAATTGATAATTGACAATTTACAATTGGGTGATCAGGTGAAGCTGCTGGGACTGCGGACGGACGTGCCGCAGATACTGAAGACGGCGGACGTGGTGGTGATGTCGTCGCACTGGGAGGGACTGTCGCTGTCGAACATCGAGGGGATGTCGGCAGGCAAGCCCTTCGTGGCCAGCGACGTCAACGGCCTGCGTGAGGTGACGGACGGCTACGGCCTGCTGTTCCCGCACGAGGATGCGGAGGCGCTGGCAAGGATTATCCAGAGGCTGCATGACTTGATATGGGTTGTTGAGTTATAACATAAATCATGAAGATTATTCGAGCTTGTACGGTATCACAGTCTGTGGGCTTCGTCAGGGGCATGCTGCCTGACCTCTGCAAGAAGTATGAGGTGGTGGTGCTGTCGTCTCCTGGACCGGAACTGACGGAGGCGGGAGAGGTGCCGGGGGTGCGCACTATTGCAGTGCCCATGGAACGGCATATCTCTATAGTGAATGATTGCAAGTCATTATGGAAGATCTGGCGGGTATTTCGCAAAGAGAAGCCAACAATGGTTCACTCGATGACGCCAAAGGCGGGGATGCTCTGCATGGTGGCGGCATGGCTGGCGGGTGTGCCGGTGCGTGTGCATACGTTCACTGGACTGGTGTTCCCCACGGCAACGGGACTGAAACGCCGTATCCTGATGGCTACGGACTGGCTGACCTGTGCCTGTGCTACGCACGTGATACCGGAAGGGGAGGGGGTGAAGAACGACCTGCTGAACAACGGTATCACCAGAAAGCCGCTGCGGGTGCTGGGATACGGGAATGTGAGGGGGATTGATTTGGATTACTTTTGTAACGATAACGTCAACGTCAACGGAAACGTCAACCTTAACCTTAACGGGAACGTTAGGGGGGGGCGGTTCTTGTTTGTGGGACGGATTGTGAGGGATAAGGGTATCAATGAGTTGGTGAGGGCGTTCTGCAGGCTGCATGAGCAGTTGCCTCACACTAAGCTGTGGCTGGTGGGGCCTTATGAGGATAATCTTGACCCTATTAGCGAGGAGGCACGGAAGGCGATTGCTGAGAATGATGGTATTGAGGCGGTGGGACCGAAGCGGGGGAAGGATCTGCTGAAGTATTATGCGGCAGCAGACTGTTTCGTTTTCCCCAGTTATAGAGAGGGCTTCCCTAACACTGTCCTTGAAGCGGGGGCCATGGGACTGCCGTCGATTGTGACGGATATCAATGGGTCGCGAGAGATTATCAAAGAGGGGGAGAACGGACTGATTGTGCCGCCACGGGACGAGGATGCACTGTATGATGCCATGCTGCGGATGGTTAACGATACGGAGGCGCGCACAGCAATGGCCGGCAATGCCCGGAAAATGATTGCAGACAGGTTTGAACAGGGGTTTGTGAGGAAATGCCTGTATGATTTCTATGATGAGATATTAACGTCGTTAAAGGCTGATAATACTAAGGCGTAGACTACCATCACTACTCGTTCATCAAGGACATACAAATGATTCTCTGCACGGTATTGGGAAAGAAAATGGTGTATGCTGGGGAACGGATTTAGGTTACTGATAGAGATGGTCAATGAATAATTCTGAGGCGTTTCTTGAATTGGTAAGAGCCGGGCTTTGGAACGGGAACGTTAACGTTAACGTTAACGGGAACTTTAACGGGAACGGGAACTATGATGGGGTTGAGTGGGAGGAGGTGTTTAGGTTGGCGGCGGAACAGTCGGTGGTAGGACTGGTGGCGGCGGGAATGGATAACGGGAACTTTAACGGGAACGGGAACGGGAACGTCAACGGGAAACTTCATTTGCCACTCGAGTTGAAACTGGGTTTTATTGGCGAGGCGTTGCAGATTGAACAACGGAACCTGGCCATGAATGAGTTCATTGCGGAACTGATGGGGAGGTTGAGAAATGAGAAAATCCATAGTCTGCTGGTAAAAGGGCAGGGGGTAGCGCAATGCTATGAGAAGCCGCTGTGGAGAACATCGGGGGATATTGACCTCTTGCTGAGTGAGGATGATTACCATGCTGCGAAAGCCTACCTGACGCCTATGGCTGACGAGGTGGATGAAGAAAACATCGAAAAGAAACATCTGGCTCTTGTGATAAACGGTTTTGACGTGGAACTGCACGCAAGGATGCCGTTTGAGATGTCACGCAGGGTGGATAAGGTGGTTGAGGAGGCGATAGAAAGGGGGATTAACGTGAACGATAACGTGAACGATAACGATAACGGGAACGGGAACGGTGAGGTTTGGATACCTCGGGCGGATGAACATTTGATTCTGGTGTTTACGCATTTTCTGCATCACTTCTTTATCGAGGGGGTGGGGCTGCGACAGATTTGTGACTGGTGCAGGTTGCTGTGGCGCTACCGTGATGAACTGGATATGGAGTTGTTGGAGTCACGGATTCGACGGATGGGACTGATGACGGAGTGGAAGGTGTTCGGGACTTTAGCGGTAAATACACTTGGGATACAGGGTGACGCGATGCCGTTTTATGACGTTCGTTATAAGTCCAAGGGTGAGCGAGTCTTGAAGCGTGTGCTGAAGAGCGGGAACTTCGGACATAACAATGATTTGAGCTATAGGACGAGATACTCTGGGATGGTGTATAAGGTAGTGGCAGCATGGAGGAGGTTCGTGGACTTTGCATCGCTAGTGCCGGTGTTCCCTGTTGATGCACCGAGATTCTACGCTACCTATATCATGAACAAGATAAAAGGAGCAATTGCTTGAGACGATTAATCGAAATATTATATGGCAGAAAGAAAGACTATTTACCTTTGTCTGGCGCACATGTCGGAGGAGGGGTATGAACAGAAATACGTGAAGGAAGCTTTCGACACGAACTGGGTGGTGCCGATGGGACCTAATGTGAATGCTTTTGAACATGAGCTTGAAGGGTTTGTTAACGTAAACGTAAACGTTAACGATAACGTTAACGATAACTTTAACCTTAACAGGTCGGTGGTGGCGCTTAGTGCGGGCACGGCGGCGGTGCATCTGGCACTGCTGGCTTGTGGCGTAGGACCGGGGGATGAGGTGCTGGTGCAGAGCTTTACGTTCTGTGCTTCTTCGCACCCTATCACCTATTGCGGGGCTAAGCCGGTGTTTGTCGGATCGGAGAAGGAGACATGGAACATGGATCCCGTGCTGCTGGAAGAGGCCATCAAAGACCGCATCGCCAAGACGGGCAGGAAGCCTAAGGCTATTGTGCCCGTGGCACTGTATGGCATGCCGTACAGGATCGAAGAGATTATGGAGATAGCGGACCGCTATGACATCCCTGTGATTGAGGATGCTGCAGAGGGCATGGGGTCGAGGTATAACGGACAGGTGCTTGGTACTTTTGGACGCTATGGCGTGCTGTCGTTCAATGGTAATAAGATGATAACGACAAGCGGTGGCGGCGCACTGATTTGTCGTAATAAGGAAGAGGCTGACCATGTGATGTGGCTGGCGACTCAGGCGCGCGACTCTTATCCATACTACCACCATACGGCCATTGGCTTTAACTATCGCATGAGTAATGTGTGTGCTGGGATAGGTCGCGGACAGATGACGGTGCTGAATGCGCATATCGCTCACCATAAGCATGTGCAGAAGATGTACGAGGAACTGCTGGCTGACGTGCCTGGCATCAACGTACACTGTCAGCCTGGAGGGAACGTTAACGGGAACGATAACGTTAACGATAACGGAAAGCTTTACGGGAACGGGCCTGTGTTCGATAGCAACTTCTGGCTGTGTACGATGACGCTTGACCCTTCGGTGAAGATCAAGGGACAGGAGAATGCTTATCAGGAGGTGGTGAAGACGGCTGTGGGCGGCGCTGCTGGTGTGATACATCAGGTGGACAGCCCTACTACTGACTGTCAGCCTAATGACAACGTGGAGGCCCTGCGTGTATGGATGCTGAACAAGAAGGTGGAGTGCCGACCTGTTTGGAAACCTATGCACAGGCAACCGGTGTATGCCGGCACTGACGTCTATACCAATGGCGTGGAGGAGGAAATCTTCAAGGTGGGTATGTGCCTGCCTGCAGGACCGTATGTCTCGGATGATGACGTTCGCTATATCGTGGAGTGTATCAAAGAGGCTGTTGTTTAACGGGAACTGGTGATGATTTATTAAAAGATGTGGCTACTATCAAGTAAAGTGCTGGTGAGTGACAGCGGACTCCTGGAGGGGTTCCGCGACTGTCACTGTCACCTGCTGCCGGGTGTGGATGACGGCGTGGACGAACAGGAGGAGACTATGCAGATACTGGCAGACTGGGAGGCACTGGGCGTGAGCGAGGTGTGGCTGACACCGCACATCATGGAGGACATGCCCAACGAACCGGAGGGGCTGAAAGGGGTGTTTGAGAGACTGACGGCTGACTACCACGGCGACATCAGACTGCACTTAGCGGCAGAGCACATGATGGACGGACTGTTCCTGAAAAGACTGGCGGCGGACGTCCTGATGCCGATAGGCGAGGAGGGGACGAGGCTGCTGGTGGAGACATCGTACTATATTCCGCCGATGAACATGGACAGTATCATTGACCGGGTGAAGGCGCATGGCTATGTGCCTATACTGGCGCACCCGGAACGCTACCAGTATATGGATGCCAGCGACTACCGACACTGGAAGGAGAAGGGGGTGAGGCTGCAGCTGAACGTGCCATCGCTGGTGGGGGCCTACGGACCGGAGGTGATGGCGAAGGCGAGGAAACTGCTGGAACGGGGGATGTATGACTACTGCGGGAGTGACACGCACTCCATGAAACACACATCCTTCTTCCTGAACAGTGAGATCAGCAAGAAGGATGTGAAACGGGTGAAGCGCCTGGCCGAAGCACAGGAGCTGTAGACTGCTGTTTAATAGCTTCGGGCGATGATGACGCGGGCCTTGGAGGGCTTGCCGCTTACCATGTCGACACCGGGCGTCTGCTCGACACCGAAGGGCACGCAGCGGATGGTGGCCTGCGTCTCTTCCTTGATCTGAGCCTCGGTCTCGGCTGTGCCGTCCCAATGGCAGAGGAAGAAGCCGCCGTCTTTCACGCGCTCCTTGAACTCGTCGTAGTTGTCGCACTCGTAGATACGGCTGTCACGGTAGGCACGGGCCTTCTCGAAGATGTTCTTCTGGATATCGTCCAGAAGCTGCTCTACGTAGTCGGCGATGCCCTCCAGCGGGCGGGTCTCCTTCTCTAAGGTGTCGCGGCGCATGACCTCGATGGTGCCGTTCTCCAGATCGCGGGCGCCCAGGACGAGGCGCACGGGGACACC
>Ga0310694_10002222_pt1 | contig 20368 bp, 17 predicted proteins | sample 174DNAGHGhighgp2_FD_203884 | JGI IMG/M metagenome (GOLD analysis project Ga0310694, IMG submission 203884) | Sheep rumen microbial communities from Palmerston North, Manawatu-Wanganui, New Zealand - 1742 DNA GHGhigh gp2 (v2) (version 2) | ecosystem: Host-associated > Mammals > Digestive system... | reverse complement strand
GGAATAAGGATGAATTGTCAGATAGTCCTCTGCAAGGGAATAAACGACGGAATAGAGCTGGAGAGGACGATAGTTGATCTGTCAGGCTACAAAAACATCGAGAGCATAGCAATTGTGCCGGCCGGACTGACGGGGCACAGAGAAAACCTCTGCCACCTTGAACCATTTGATAAAAAAGAAGCGGGCGATGTAATTGACCTTGTTGAATGCTATTCCCAGATGTTCAGAAAAGAGAGAGGCGTCGGACTGGCATATTGTTCCGATGAGTTTTATATTACTGCAGAAAGACCCATGCCGAGCGAATCTCAGTATGACGGATATCCGCAGATTGAGAACGGTGTCGGAATGATTACTTCTTTCACAAATGAGTTCGAAGAAGAGCTTGAGTTCATTGATGAAGTGGATGACAGCAGGGAAGTGTCTATCGCAACCGGATATGCTGCATATGACTGCATCAAGAAGCTTTGTGAAGAGACTGAAAAGAAGTTCAGCAACGTAAAAGTACATGTATACAGAATTAAGAACAATTTCTTCGGAGGGCATGTGACCGTTGCAGGACTTGTGACCGGAAAAGATCTGACGGAACAGCTCAAAGGCCAGCCGCTCGGTGAAGAACTGCTGATTCCTTCTGTAATGCTAAGGCATGAAGGAGATTTGTTTCTCTGCGGAATGAGTCTGAATGAAGCCGAAGAAATATTAGGTATTAAGATAAAAACAAACGGGCCAAATGGTGCAGATTTGCTGCACGCAATAATCGGAATGTGAGGAAAAGATGTCGGATATTACAGTAGCAATAGTGGGACGCGCAAATGTCGGAAAGAGCACATTGTTCAACAAGATTTGCGGAGAAAGAGTATCCATAGTTGAAGATACCCCGGGAGTTACAAGAGACAGGGTATACTACGAGACGGAATGGAACGGAAAGTCCATAACTCTTATTGATACAGGAGGCTTTGAACCAAAAACAGACGAGCCGATGTATGTGAAAATGAGAGACCAGATTTACATTGCAATTGAGACTGCAGACGTCATTGTCTTTTTGTGTGATGTAACTGTAGGATTGACTCCGGATGACAGAGACATCGGCCAAATGCTCAAGAAGAGCAAGAAACCTGTAATTGTGACTGTCAACAAAGTTGACTCTGTAGGACAGAAGCCTCTTGCATATTATGAGTTTTATGAGCTTGGATTCGACAATGATCCTATAGCCGTTTCATCCATATCCGGTACGGGAACCGGAGATCTTCTCGATGAAATAGTTAATCTTGCTCCGGAAAAGGAGCCTGAAGAAGACTATGGTGATGCAATAAAGGTCGCTGTCATAGGAAAGCCGAACAGCGGAAAGAGCTCACTTGTAAACAAAGTACTGGGCGAAGACAGGATGATAGTGTCAGACGTTGCAGGAACGACAAGAGACGCAGTCAATACAAAGTTTTCCAATGAGTACGGAAATTATGTATTCATAGATACAGCCGGAATGAGAAAACAGGCAAAGGTTGAAGACAGGATTGAAAAATTCAGTGTTCTGCGTGCAAAGAGTGCTGTTGAAAATGCCGACGTATGTCTTATAATGATAGACGGAAGCGTAGGAATAACAGAACAGGATACTAAAATTGCCGGAATTGCTCATGAATCCGGAAAAGGTTCAATCATCGTTGTAAACAAGTGGGATATTGTTGAAAAAGATGACTCGACGACAAGAAAATTCACAGCTGTGCTGAAAAATGCCCTGTCGTTCATGGACTATGCTCCGGTTCAGTTTATATCTGCCAAGACAGGTCAGAGAGTTGATAAATTGTTCCCGATGATTAATGATGTTGCGCACAATTGCAACAACAGAATAACAACAGGAACTTTGAATGATGTTCTTAATGAAGCGATAACAAGAGTTCAGCCGCCTACAGACAGAGGCAAGAGACTCAAAATTTATTATATGACTCAGACCGGGACAAATCCCCCGACATTTGTTATATTCTGCAACAATGCGGAACTGTTCCATTTTTCATATCAGAGATATATAGAAAACAAGTTGAGAGAAGTCTTCGGATTTGAGGGAACTCCAATCAAACTTATCATTCGTGAGCGCGGAGAAGATTTAAAGTGAACATATTGATGCTGATACAAACGGGAATATTCGGATTGTCCGGAACGATGGGAATGTATGCTGCAGGAGCAGCTATAACTGCCGTTTTGTCTTATCTGGTCGGAAGTCTGAATTTTTGCAGGTTCTTTGGAAAAAAACACGAATGCAAGAGCGATCTGTATGAATTGAACGAAAAGGCAGGTCTGTCCGGTGTCGCAATTCCTCTGCTGCTGGATTTTCTGTGCGGTATTGTATGTGCCACAATAGGACTGTTTGCAATGCCCGGAAGCGGATTTGCTTGTTTTGCAGCCCTGTTCTGCATACTCGGACACAATTTCCCGATTTTCCACCGTTTCAAATCAAACGGCTGTGCAGGAGGATGTGCTGCCTTTGTAGGAGTAATGCTGATTGTGGATCCTCTGATGGCTCTCATATCATTTATGCTTGCTCTGCTTCTGTATTTTGTTACAAGGTATTCTACAGCATTTGTTCTGCTGTTCACCCTGGTTTGTCCTCTTTTGTCCGAAAGATTCCCGCTATGGGTATTTGAAAGAGGAGACGGCAGCATAGATTTTGTTTACAGCATAAACTTTTTCCTGAGCAGACCGTTTACTTTTGTTTTGATGCTTGTTGTGCTGATTTTCTATGGAAACGCAATAGGAAGAATGGTGAGAGGAAAAGAAGAAAAGCTTGTTTTCCACTCAAAAAAGCAAAAAGTGTCAAAATAATATATATTTAAAAAATAACACTTGCTATTTTTTGCAATGTGTGATACCATACTATGGCAATCGTTGATTTTTTACGGGAATAGGTGCCCTCTCAGGCCGAAACCGGGAGAAATCTGATATATAAATTATATCGAGGGAGGTAGACTAAATGGCAAACATTAAATCAGCTAAAAAGCGTGTTGTCGTAAGTGAAAAGAAGGCTCTTCAGAACAAAATGTTCAAGAGTGCTATGAAGACAACAATCAAGGCTTTTGAATCAGCAGTAGAAGCTGGCGACAAAGAAGCAGCAGCTGTTGCATACACAAAAGCAGTTAAGAAAGTCGACCAGGCCGTTTCCCACGGAATTCTTAAGAAGAACACCGCTTCAAGAAAAAAGAGCAGATTTACCCGTATGCTCAACGGCTTGAACAAATAATTGTTCGATCGACATTGATTCCCGCAGCAATGCGGGATTTTTTTTTGCTTCAAAAATGCGCAATGGTATTGACAATCTATAATTAAGTGATATAATACAATCAAACATTTGAATAATCGTTCAAATGTTCAAATATGAGTTCGGAGAAAAGTATTATGAAAAAGACTTACAACATTGATGTAGACTGCGCCAACTGTGCAGAAAAAATGCAGGAAGCGGCAAAGAAGACGCCGGGAGTTAAAGATGCAGTTGTCAGCTTTATGACACTGAAAATGAAGGTTGAATTTGAAGATGGCGTCGACGAGAATGCAGTTATGGAACAGGTGAGAAAAAACTGCAAAAAAGTTGAATCGGATTGTGAAGTCTTCTTGAAATAGAGAATTGAATATGAACAAAAAACAGAAAAAATTATTAATCAGGATAATAGTCGCATCTGTCTGCGTTGTGCTTCTGATGATATTTTCCAAGAATATCAGCCAGTGGTACATCAGACTTGCGCTGTACATGATCCCGTATCTCGTAAGCGGATACGACGTTCTTATCAAGGCATTTAAGGGAATTATACATGGTCAGGTATTCGACGAGAATTTCCTGATGACAATAGCAACTTTAGGCGCTATCGGTGTTGGTGTATATCAGGCGGTCAACGGCGGAGATGATGATTATCTTGAAGCCGTAGCTGTTATGCTGTTATATCAGGTCGGTGAGCTGTTTCAGAGTTATGCGGTCGGAAAGTCCAGAAGGAATATCAGCCAGCTGATGGATATAAGACCTGATTATGCAAACATTGAAATTGACGGACAACTTGAAAAAGTGGATCCGGACGAAGTCGAAATAGGAAGTATAATCGTAGTCAATCCGGGTGAAAAAGTACCTCTTGACGGTTATGTTGTTGAAGGCAGCTCAACCCTCAACACTTCTGCACTCACAGGAGAGAGTATTCCGAAGGAAGTATCTGTCGGAACAGAAGTACTGAGCGGATGCATCAACATGACCGGTGTTCTGAAAATCAGGACAACAAAAGATTTCGAGGAATCAACTGCTTCAAAGATCCTTGATTTGGTAGAAAATGCAGCTTCAAGAAAATCGAAATCCGAAAACTTTATTTCGAAGTTTGCTCATTACTATACACCAATCGTATGTTTTTCAGCTCTGGCTCTTGCAGCTATACCCCCCATAATCCTTGCAATTATCGGAAACGATCCGATGGTTGAAACATGGATTTACAGGGCATGTACATTCTTGGTTATAAGCTGTCCTTGTGCGGTTGTCATAAGCATTCCGCTGAGCTTCTTTGCCGGCCTTGGCGGAGCCAGCAGTCAGGGTATATTGATAAAAGGATCCAACTATCTGGAAACACTGTCAAAAGTGAAATATGTTGTATTTGACAAAACAGGAACGATAACAAAAGGCAATTTTGAAGTAGTCGATGTTCATCACAATACAATATCCAAAGAGCAGATACTGTATTACGCGGCACATGTTGAATCTCCTTCGTCACACCCGATCAGCCAGAGCTTGAAGAGGGCTTATGACAAGAAAATTGACATAGACAAAGTCAGTGACATAGAAGAAATCAGCGGTCACGGAATCAGGGGAAAGGTTGACGGTGTTGACGTGATTGCAGGTAATTCCAAGATGATGAAAAAGTTCGGAATTCAATATTTGGACTGTCATCATGCGGGAACAATAGTTCATGTTGCAGTTGACGGAGAATATGTCGGACACATAGTTATTTCTGATGAAATAAAAGCAACATCTGAAGAAGCTGTAAAGAGCCTCAGAGAATCCGGAGTCAGAAAGACGATAATGCTCACCGGAGACGATGAGAGAGTAGCGAAAGAGGTTGCATCAAAGGTTGGAATTGATGAATATCATGCAGGGCTTCTGCCTGCTGACAAAGTATCAATGGTTGAAAAGATCATCGGAGAAAAAAACGAGAAGGACAAACTTGCATTTGTCGGAGACGGAATCAATGACGCACCTGTTCTTTCCCGTGCCGATATAGGAATTGCAATGGGCGCCATGGGATCGGATGCAGCAATTGAGGCAGCAGATGTTGTACTCATGGATGATGACCCAAAGAAAATATCCAAAGCAATCAGAATTTCCAGAAAGTGCATCAGGATAGTTTATGAAAACATTGTTTTCGCACTTGGTGTCAAGTTTATTTGTCTGATTCTCGGTGCAATCGGAATTGCAAACCTTTGGGTTGCGGTAATTGCAGACGTAGGTGTCATGATAATAGCAGTCATCAATGCAATGAGAACGCTGCTTGTAAAAAAACTGTAGGAAACGGAGAATAATAATGGGTGACAGTGTAAATAAGATTACATCTCTCAAGAGTGAACAAATAGATGATTTAGCCGATTTGTTCAAGATATTCGGTGATCAGACGAGAATAAAAATACTTATGGTATTGTCTGAAAACGAATCTTGCGTAAACGATATTTCCGAATCATTGAAAATGACAATTTCCGCAGTTTCACATCAGTTGAGAATACTGAAACAGTTCAGACTCGTCAAGAGCAGAAGAGAAGGAAAATCCATATACTACAGCCTTGATGACGAACATGTTCAGTTAATACTGGACAAAGGAATTGAGCATATCTGCGAATAGTTTCAAACAACATTATTGTGTCATGTTTACTTGTAAAGAATACAGGAAGACATGACACATTTTTTGTATTTGTTGAAAGGTGTTGATATAGCTAGGAATAATATGTTATTATTCTTATATAGAAATTATCTATAAGAAGGTGCGCCATGACAATCCAACAGCTGTACTACATTATTACCATATCTGAAAAAGGATCATTGAATAAGGCCGCAGAGAGTTTGTACATTTCTCAGCCGTCTCTTTCTTCCGCAGTAAAAGAACTTGAAAAAGAGATTGGAATCACCATTTTCAACAGGGGAGGGAGAGGTGTCACTCTGACAAACGACGGAATTGAATTCATTACGTATGCAAGGCAGCTGTATCAGCAATACGAAACAATCAAAGACAAGTATGGTGACGGGGCAAAAAGAAAAAAGAAATTCGGAGTATCCACACAGCACTACTCATTTGCCGTCAAGAGCTTTGTTGAAATGGTAAAGAAATACAATATTGACGACTATGAATTTGCCATCAGAGAGACAAAGACCAAGGATGTAATAAATGATGTCTGGTCAATGAAAAGTGAACTGGGCATTCTGTATTTGTCAGATTTCAACAGGAAATTCATAATGAAACTGCTGAATGACAATGACCTGGAATTCCATAAGCTCATAGAAGCAAAGGCATATGTGTATCTGTACAAGAATCATCCGCTTGCAAATAAGACGAGTATTTCTTTTGAAGAATTGAGAGACTATCCGTGCCTTTTCTTTGAACAGGGAGATGATTCATCTTTCTATTTAAATGAAGAGATTCTTTCTACAATGGAATACCCTAAGATTATTCACACAAACGACAGATCATCGAACCTTAATCTTATGGTTGGTTTAAACGCTTATACTCTTTGTTCCGGTATTATCTGTGAAGAACTGAATGGTGATGACTATATAGCCGTTCCGTTCAAATCAGATAAAGACACTCCGAACTCAATTATGGAAATCGGATATATTACAAAGACAAATACGACATTGAGCCAGATGGGAAAAGAATACATTGAGGAAATGAAAAAGTACCTTGGAGTGGAAGATTAACATATAGTCAAAAACTATAGCAAAGTATTGATTTATAGTATTATACAATATATCTGGTTCGAAGTATAATATGCACATATTAAAATTGGAGGCGCACATGAAAAATTGTTGATACATGGGAATGATGCAGATGTGTATGGGGTATCGTACACCGCTTTTTCATGCCTTCGACTGAATTACAAAACAATTCTGGAGGGCTATATGCATTTTTTTTTGAGTTCTTGTATTGAATATTAGTTCATACAATAAGTATTATTTTGAAGATTATTATGTCATAAAAACAAGTCTCTTATTACCAGATTTAAGAGTTTTGTAAATGTGTTGAAAAAGGTGAATAACGAATGGGTATATTAGATATTGAAGGGTTTAGCAAGTCCTTTAAGGTTAAAGGAAAAGAGCTTTGTGTATTGAATAATGTGAATCTTTCAATAAATAAGGGAGACATATTTGGGGTGATAGGCTTATCTGGAGAAGGTAAGTCAACCCTTGTTCGTTGCATCAATGGCTTAGAGAAGTCTTCTGAAGGTTCTATCATTTATGATGACCATGGAAATAAGATTGTTTTAAATCAGCTTTCAGAAACCGAAATGGTTAAATATCGCAAAAAAATTGCAATGATATTCCAGAACTTTAATTTATTTAAGCAGCGAACTGTTCTTGATAATGTATTGTTTCCAATGAGGTTGGGTAAGAATACAGTATCTAAACAGGAAATGAGAGATAAGGCGCTTGATCTTATCAATCTTGTTGGTTTGTCAGAAAAAATCAATAGTTATCCAAGTCAGTTGTCTGGTGGTCAGCAGCAACGTGTTGCTATTGCTCGAGCTTTGGCCAGTGACCCTGAAATATTGCTTTGCGATGAGTGCACTTCAGCATTAGACCCCACGACAGCCAATCAAATATTGGATTTATTGAAGTCTCTTAAGGAGTCTCGAGGTCTTACAGTTGTTATTATTGCTCATCAAATGTCAGTTATTGAGAGAATATGCAATAGAGTGGCAATAATTGCTAATCATGAAATAGTTGAACAGGGTGATGTTTCAACTGTGTTCCTAAATCCTAGGACAAAAGAGTCGCGAGAGTTGATATATTCTGGTCATATAAATACCAAGTTGCATGAGTCCAACTTGTTAAGGATATTATTTGAAGGAGATCCGGATATTCCTCTTATTACAAACATTGTTCAGGATTGTAATATTCTTGTCTCTGTTGTTTATGCAAACTCGTGGGTATCTGAAAAAAGGGTTTATGGGCAATTGATTATCAAGTTGCCTTATTACGATGAAGACATTCAGAAATTAAAGAAGTATCTTGATTTCAAAAAAGTTAAATATGAGGAGGTAAGCATAGATGATTTGGAAAATAATCATTGAAGAAGCTGGTCATACAATGCTTATGACTCTAATTTCCTCGGTAATAGCGTATCTGTTAGGAATGCCTATTGGTATTCTACTAAATGTAACTTCAAAGAAAGGAATAGCCCCAAACAAGGTTGTAAACGCAATCTTAGGAATTATAGTCAATGTGTTTAGATCTATTCCTTGTTTGTTGTTAATCATTATTTTTATTCCTCTTACAAGTTTTGTGTTCGGAAAGGGAATGTGGTCAGGTTATTGGTATTCTATGATTGTTCCATTAGTAGCTGCATCCTTTGCTTTCGTCGCTAGGATGGTGGAGCAGTCATTATCAGAAATAGATTCTGGTGTGGTTGAAGCAGCTAGGTCGTTGGGCTCAAACAAGAGAGATATTATTTTTAAAGTATTACTCTCGGAAGCTAAACCATCTCTTATATCAGGTCTCGCAGTTACAGTCGTATCTATTATCGGATATACCTCTTTCGCGGGTTATATTGCAGCAGGAGGCTTAATTGTAGAAGCATTTAACCTTGGTTATTATGGGACAAATAAGGTTGGAATGTGGATATGTATAGTCTGTGTTGTACTCATAGTTCAGGTGATACAAGAGGTAGGATTGATTATATCTAAAAAAATTGACAAAAGGAGAATCTTACAATGAGAAGAATTTTTTCTATTTTGATGGTTATTGCAATGATTTGTACTACGGTTTTTGTTTTTGTGGGTTGCTCAGGCAAAGATGATAAAACAATCATTGTTGGGGCTACACCATCTCCCCATGCAGAGATTTTGAACTCTAAAGCTGTTCAGGATTATATTAAATCCAAAGGATACACTCTTGTAGTTAAAGTATACCAGGATTATGTAACTCCGAATAAGGCTCTTAATGATGGAGGTATAGATGCTAACTATTTCCAGCATATGCCTTACCTTTCAATGGAAATTGAAGAGAAAGGTTATGATCTTGCTGTAGCGTGCTATGTTCACAATGAACCTCTGAACCTTTATGGAAAAACAGAACTTCCTAACTTAGACGGAGAAGAAACCATTGTGTTTAATATTATTAATGATGCATCTAATGTTGAAAGAGCATACAAACTTCTACAGGCCAATGGTATTATTACTTCTTACTCTGTAGAATCATTTGATGCGCAACATCCTGTTTATACTACAGAACATAACATAGAGATTGTATGCATAGATCCAGGTCTGTTACATAACAAAGTGGATGACGGAGGTTATGCAGTTATTCCAGGCAACTATGCTTTAACAGCATGGTCTACTGAAAAAGCTACTGAATATAGAATTTTTGGTGAATCAACCGATGTAGCTTATCCCAATCTTATTGCAGTAAAAACATCTAATAAGAATAGTGAAAAAATCAAAGTTTTAGTTGGAGCTTTGGGGCAGGAAGCTGTTAAGAAGTTTATTGAAGAGACTTACGGTCCTACTGTAAATTATTGTTATAGCAAATAAGATACATCTAAAGAATCTAGACCCATAACTAGATGTTTCATTCTTTGTGAAAAACCGTTTTGTTCATTCGTGAGCAAAGCGGTTTTTCACGTTAATTCACAAAGAAGAAATGCCGAAAAATGTTGACTATAAATTTTAATATCTATATAATATGCAAAGATATATTTTTGATTAGGAGCAAACAGTGAGAAAGTTATTCAAATTGTTTGGTGCGGTACGTGAGTACAAAGTAAAGTCCTTGCTTGCGCCTCTGTTTATGGCTTTGGAAGCGTTCTTTGAAGTTCTGATTCCTATGATCAGTGCAAAGCTGATCGACGAGGGAATTCAGGCTCAGGATATGAACGCTGTTTTGAAGTACAGCGGAATTCTCGTCTTGATTGCTTTGATCATGATTGTGTGCGGTATCACCGGATGCAGCTTGTCTTCTATTGCAAGCGTTGGTTTTGGTGCAAATCTGAGACATGATATTTATTACAAAATCCAGAGTTTCTCATTTACAAACATAGACAAGTTTTCAAGTGCAGGACTTGTGACCAGACTGACTACAGACGTCAATAATGTTCAGAACGCTTTCCTTATGTTCATAAGAATGGCAATAAGATCGCCTTTTATGTTCGTGTTCTCATTTATTGCAGCAATTATTGTCAACAAGGACATAGCTCTGATATTCCTGATTGCAGTTCCATTCCTTGCTCTGCTGGTTTTCGGAATAACAAAGCTTGCTTTCCCGATATTCGGGAAAGTGTTCAGACTGTATGATGATCTGAACAGAACAATCAGCGAAAACGTCAGAGGAATAAGAGTTGTAAAATCTTTTGTAAGAGAAGATTACGAAACAAAGAAGTTCAAGAAGATATCAGGTGATATTCAGAAGAATTTTACTAAGGCAGAGAGAATTGTCGGACTGTTTTCTCCTTCCATGAATTTCTTTATGTACCTCGTGATGCTGCTCATAGCCTTCTTTGGCGCACAGCTAATTATCAAATCCGGAGCAACTGACGGAAGTACAGGCGGTTTGTCAACAGGCGAACTTACCAGTATCATAACATATGCAATGCAGATTCTTATGACCTTGATGTTCTTCTCAATGATAATTGTTTCAGTCACACTGTCAAAAGCAAGTGTTGACCGTATTACAGAAGTCATGGACGAGAAGAGTGATATCGTTTCACCGGATAATCCCGTTGAAGAAGTCAAAGACGGAAGCATTGAATTCAGAAATGTCAACTTTGCTTATTCAAAAAACGCGGATAAGAATTGTCTTGACAACATAAACATAAAAATCAATTCTGGAGAGACAATCGGTATAATCGGTTCCACGGGTAGTTCAAAATCCACACTTGTACAATTGATTCCAAGACTTTACGATGCCACTGAAGGTGAGGTTATTGTCGGCGGAGTTAATGTAAAAGATTATGATCTCTATGTCCTGAGAGATAATGTTGCCATGGTATTACAGAAAAATACCCTTTTCTCTGGAACTGTCAGAGATAACCTTAAATGGGGCAATGAAAACGCAACCGACGAAGAAATAAAGCATGCATGTCAGATTGCCTGTGCAGACGAGTTTATAGAAGCACACCAGGATGGTTATGACAGAGTCATAGACCAGGGCGGTGCCAATGTGTCAGGCGGTCAAAAACAGAGAATATGTATAGCCAGAGCACTTCTTAAAAAGCCAAAGATACTTATCCTCGACGACTCAACGAGTGCAGTGGATATGGCGACAGATGCCAAGATCAGAAATGCCATGAAGAGCGAACTGCCTGAGACTACGAAGCTCATTATCGCACAGAGAATTGCATCGGTGATGGATTCTGACAAGGTTCTGGTTCTGGATGATGGCAAGATTGTCGACTTCGGAACTCATGAAGAGTTAATGGAAAGATCTTCAATTTACAGAGAAGTATATGACTCCCAGACGAAGGGAGGCGATGACAATGGCTGAAAACCGCAATAATCGTACAAACAGTACACCAAGACCTCCAAGAGGCGTAATGGTAAGAGGACAGAAAAAGATTGACAAGAATACTGTCAAAAGGCTGCTCAAATATTTCGGCAAACACAAACTTGCATTGGCTGTTGTATTTGTAATGATTGTTATTGGTGCAGCTATATCCGTTGTTTCTTCACTGTTCTGGCAGTATCTAATCAGGGATTATATCGAGCCGATGGTAGCTGCTCATTCAGAAGATTTTGTGCCATTGGTGACATTCATACTGACATTTGCCGCAGTGTATCTGGTCGGTGTTATCTCAACATTGGTTTATACACAGATAATGGCCATTGTCTCACACAAGATTCTCAGAGAAATCCGCGATGAGATGTTTGAGCACATGCAGACCATACCCGTCAAGTATTTTGATGAAAAGTCGTATGGCGACATAATGAGTTTCTACACGAACGACACGGATACTCTGAATATGATGGTTGCTCAGACGATTCCACAGACAATCAGTTCAGTTCTGACTTTGCTCTTTGCGTTTTTCTCCATGCTGAGCATAAGCGTGTGGCTGACACTGTTTGTGATTCTGTACAACTTCGCAATACTGATTCTGTCAAAGAACATAATGTTCAAGAGCGGTGATTTCTTTGTTAAACAGCAGATGTCAATGGCAAAAGTCAACGGATTTGTTGAAGAAATGGCCGGCGGACAGAAAGTTATCAAAGTATTCAACCATGAAAAAAAATTTGAAGAAGAGTTTGACGAGAAAAACGGCGAACTGAAAAAGAATGCCACATCAGCGAACATCTATGCAGGAATAATGGGACCGATTATGAATGCGACAGGACAGATTCTGTATGTTCTTGTTGCGCTTATAGGAGGCTTTTTGGCAATATCCGGAACAGGTATTTCCGCAGTAAACTACAATTTATCCCTGACCGGCATGAATGCTTTGGACATAGGCGCGATTGTATCGTTTCTGACATTGACAAAGACATTCTCAAGACCATTGAATCAGATGGCTCAGCAGGTTAACTCAATTGCATCGGCACTTGCAGGTGCAACAAGAATATTTGCCATGATTGACGAAAAGTCAGAAGTCAATGACGGATATGTAAAACTTGTAAGAGCCAAAAAGAATGAGAATGGTGAAATAGTCGAGACAACCGAAAGAACAGGAATGTGGGCTTGGAAACATCCTCACTCTGCAGACAACACCATTACATACACGGAACTTAAAGGTGATATCCGGATGGAGAATGTCGACTTCGCTTATGTTGAAGGCGAGACAGTTCTTCACGATATAAGTCTGTACGCAAAACCTGGTCAGAAAGTTGCTTTCGTAGGCGCTACAGGTGCAGGAAAAACAACAATTACCAACCTGATTAACAGATTCTATGACATAGAAGACGGCAAGATCAGATATGACGGAATCAACATAAACAAAATCAATAAGGTTGACCTGAGACATTCTCTCGGAATAGTTCTTCAGGATGTTAACCTGTTTACCGGGACAGTGATGGAAAACATCCGCTACGGAAAACTTGACGCAACGGATGAAGAATGTATAGCTGCCGCAAAACTTGCAAATGCAGACGGTTTTATCAGGATGCTGCCTGATGGATACAATACGGTACTGACTGGTGACGGCTCAGGCTTGTCACAGGGCCAGAGACAGTTGATTTCGATTGCAAGAGCAGCTGTAGCAGACCCGCCTGTAATGATTCTGGATGAGGCAACTTCTTCAATAGATACCCGTACAGAGGCAATTGTCCAGAAGGGTATGGATGCATTGATGGAAGGAAGAACTGTGTTCGTAATTGCACACAGACTATCGACAGTAAGAAATGCAAATGTTATAATAGTACTGGATCACGGAAGAATCATTGAGCGTGGAACTCATGAACAGCTGCTTGAGCAGAAGGGAACATACTGGCAGCTGTACACTGGCGCTTTCGAACTTGAATGAATGGAGGAAGAATCATGGAAAGTGTTATAAGTCATGCAAATGAAAAAGCAGTTTGGTATTCAAGAGAAGACAAAATAATGTCATTTCACTTTATAGCAAATTACACCAAAAAGGTTTTTAAAACTTCAATTGACATGTTCAGATTCGTCCTGGGCATGATTGATTTGGGTTTTCGCTTGACGTAAAAAAACAAAAAGCAGGGGCTGTTTCAACGACAGCCCCGATTTGATTTTTACTCTACGATTTTTTTTCTTATTTTTTCCATTGTTTCATCTGAAACTCCGGTTTTTCTTATATATTCAACTACACTTCCGTATGTGTTTTCAAGATAATCTATAAGTCCGAGCATGGCTTCAGCAGGAGTGACGTAAAAGTCATAATTCATCGGAGGAAGGGTATCATAAAAAGGTTCCAGGTATATCTGGCTTACGCAGTAATCTGCAGCTATATCTTCGCGGCTGACTCCTGCAATTGACAATATAAGCAGCGTCAGCAGACCTGTTCTGTCTTTTCCGGTTGTACAATGATAAAGAAGGCATCCTGGTGTTTCTGCGGCAACATTCAATACTTCACGAGCCCAGCCTGCTCCGTTTTCGAGCATATTTATATATTCTTCTTCCCAGTCAATTCCGAAATCTTTATCTTTCTTTTTGAATTTTGGTTTTCTTCTTGTTTTCGGAACGTCATTTGATACCGATACGGATTCCCTGAAAAGGGATTTGGGATAGTATGGAAGCAGCGATTCAAATGAGCTTGGGCGATCGTGTATTTCTCTTTCGCTTCTCAAATCCATTGTGGCTCTGACTCCATAATTGAGAAGAAAATCAATATCTGAACGATCAGTCTTGTATGGCACCTCTGATCGGATAAATACGCCGAATTTTGTGGATCTTCCGTCAATTGTCGGAAGTCCGCCCAAATCTCTTGTATTGTATAGAGTTTTTAGAACTATGTGTCTGGTTTGCATGATCATCTCCGGGATTTAGTTAGTGTGAGTTTGTGTAACCATTATACACCATAGGAAAAGTAATCACAAGTTGGAGTATTATTTTATAATAAGATGTGATATAATTAGTAACAACGAATATCAGTTCAACTGAATATTCCGAGTACACAGGAGGAAAATTATGAAAAAAGTACTTGTATTATTAATGGCATTGATAGTTGTAGTGGCTTTGGTTGCATGCAATGGTAACCAGTCAATAACCACAACAGGAAAAGACACAACAGAGACAACTGCTGCTGAGACAACAACTGCAACTGAGACAACAACTGCAACTGAAACAACAACCGCAAAAGAAACAACAACTGCAAAAGAAACAACAACTGCAACTGAAACAACAACTGCAACTGAAACAACAACAGTTGAAACAACAACTACTGAAGAAGTAACAACTACCGAAGAAGTAACAACAACCGAAGAAGTTACTACAACAGTTGAAGAAACAACAAGCGCAGGCACAGAAGATCCGCTTAAAGATCATATAGTTGCAGGCTGGACATTCGATAAAATTGAAAATGGCGTCGTTAAGGATATTTCAGGCAACGGCAATGATGCAATTGTAAGCGGTGAATGCTTCATCAGCAAGGGAACAGTAGTTCTTGGTGCACTCGGAGATCATATGCTCGTCAAAGATTCCGATGATCTGGATTTCTCAATGACAGACAGCTTTACATTGTCAGTAAGAGCACAGTGGAACGGCGAATTCCCTGACAACTGGGCTTGCCTGATAAACAGAGGCCTGATGCTTTCAACAAAAGCTTTCAAATATTATGGCGTTTGGATCAACTCAAGCAATTCAATCATTCAGTTTGGTACATCAAACGAAGGTCAGACAGGAACAGCTAACTATGCTGCAGTTGAAGCTGATGTAGGTTTTCACACATATACAATAGTTCAGAATGCTGAAGAAGGAACATTGAATTTCTACATTGACGGACAGATGTATTCTACAACAACCGCAAAAGACTTTGTAACAGATGAAGACCTGTTCATCGGATACAATGGAAACAACGGAGATCAGGGTCAGTGGTCAGGTTCGATAGATGAAATCCTCATCTACGACATTGCCATAGTTCCCGAAGCATAATTGTAAGAAGGATTTTTAACATTTCATGAAAAGAATAATATCTGTTATTCTGGTTTCTGTCATGGTGTTGCTTTGCATAGTTTCCTGTACAAACAACACCGACAAAGAAACCGTAAGCAGCTATACTGAGACTACTACTGAAACGGAAACAGAAACCGAAACCGAAACAACTGAAACTGAGCCATCGGAGACAACGACCGAGACTGACACGGAAGAAACCACAACGGTTGAAGAGACTACAGCGGAGCAGGTAAACGATAAAGTAACAAAGACTCTTGTTGCCGGATGGCTGTTTGATTCAATTGAAGACGGTGTCGTCAAAGATGTATCAGGAAACGGAAACGATGCCAAGGTCAGCGGCAACCCGACAATTGTCAAGGGCAAGGACGGAGGAGCAATAGATCTGGCTTCAGTCGGAGATCACTTGTTTGTTGAAAGCTCCGACAGCCTGAAGTTTTCCGAAAAAGACAGTTTTTCAGTCATAGTTACGGCAAAGTGGACCGGAGAAAAACCGGAGAGCTGGCCATGCATTTTTAACAACGGCCTTAACAAGGCCGATAAAAAGTTCAGCTATTTCGGAATGTGGATCAGACTGGCATCCCCGAAAATGACATTTGGTTTTTCCGGAGGCAAGAGCGAAAACAATATTATCAGCTACCTGTCAAATAACGTTGACAAAAACTGGCATACATACAAGATTGTTCAGGATGGAGATTCAGGAAACGTATTCTTCTATGTTGATGGAATATACCAGGCAGTTGCAAGCGCAGCGGAAATCAATTCTGACGTGGGTGCATTCATCGGATATGAAGGCAGCGAAGGGAACAGAGGACAGTTCCTTGGACAGATAGATGAAATACTTATCTATAAGGACAAGTCAGGACTCGAAGCCGTTGACACTATGGAATACGGTGTCTTCTCGTACAAGAGCGAAGCTCTCAAAATGAGCATTGATCTGCCTTACAGAGTGTATTATCCGTCGGATTATGACATTAATTCAAAGAAGCAGTATCCGATACTGCTGTTCCTCCATGGTTACGGAGAAGCGGGAACAGACAATGTTCAGCAAATCAGGGTCCTGGACGCGAAGAATCAATTGATTGAGCGTGTCATTAAGGCCGACAACTGTATTATTGTTGCACCTCAGTGCAGAACAGATGCAAAATATAACTGGATTGATGTTAATCAAAAGTGGTCAATCGGATCACGTGATGTTTTGCCGAAGAATCCTACTATTTCTCTTGAGGCTGCAACAGCACTGTTTAAAACATTTTTGAGTAACGGAAAAGTCTTGAGAAACAAAGCATATATTTCAGGTCTGTCCATGGGCGGATACGGAACATGGGAAATGCTTGTCAGAAATCCTGATATGTTTGCAGCGGCCATACCCGTATGCGGAGCAGGTTTCCCAAGTCTTGCTTCAACACTCGTAAATGTTCCGATCTGGGCTTTCCACGGCACAGCTGATCCTACAGTTCCATATGAGGGAACAGAAGATATGTACAATGCAATAGTAGCTGCAGGCGGAACACTTGCAAGGATGACATTGTACAACGGAGTAAACCACAACAGCTGGATTCAGGCATACAGCGAAGGTACTTTGATACAATGGCTGTTTTCTAATTCCAGGGAAATGGAATAATTTATGAAGACTAAATTGTTGAGTCTGATATTTGCACTGATTTTTGTTGTATCGACAGTTCTGTTTTCAGGTTGTTCTTCCGGAAAAACAAATGAAACAACCGGTGTTTCCACTACAAAAGAAACTACTGTAAAACAGACTGATATTGAATCTACAACAGAATCTGCAACTGAAGAAACCACAGAGAACACAATAATAATTGATCCCAATCTCAGAAAAGTTACTTTGACTGAGAAAGAACTCTATGACAAAGTATACGCAGGTTGGATTGGTGAACTTATTGGCGTAACATGGTTTGCTTCAACCGAATTCGGTTATTGCGGAAGGATAATGCCTGCTGAAAGAGTTCCTGCATGGAAGGATACTATGATTAATGCAGGTTTTGATCAGGATGACGTTTACATAGAAATACCATTTTTGATGGCAATGTATAAAAACGGAATCGACTGTGATCCGCAGCTTGTTACCGATGCATTTGCCGAAGCAGATTATTCTACATATCACGCAAACAATATAGGGAAAACAAACGCTATGAAGGGAGTTATGTTCCCTTATTGCGGAAACTACATGTATAACGAGCATTGCGACGACATAGACTGGCAGATTGACTGTGACTATTTGGGAATGTCATATCCGGGTCTTGTCAACGAAGCCGCTAAGAAGGCATTCGAAATAGGGCATATAATGAACTATGGAGACGGCGTTTACGGAGGAGTATTCGTTTCTGCAATGCGTGCTGCAGCTTACACTGCAACTTCAGTTGAGGAGATTGTTAAAGCCGGAATGGACGTTATTCCTGACGGCACACTCTTCAAGGACTGCATGAATATTGTCTGGGAAGGCTACAAAAACGGACTGGGCTGGGAAGTTGTCTGGCAGCAGATTGAAGACAAATACGGAGATACTGACAGATGTGCAACGGCAAGAGCTGGAGCATCACAGCCGGTAATGAATATTGACGCAAAAGTCAATTCCGTTTATTGTGCGCTGGGACTTCTCTACGGTGAAGAAGACTTTGAAAAGAGTGTTATTATATCCGGAAGATGCGGACAGGACAGCGACTGCAACCCTTCAACCGTTGCGGGAATAATGGCATCATATCTCGGACTTGACAAAGTGCCTGAAAAATACTACAGAGCATTGTCGGAAACAGATACTTTCCAGGGATTCGACATTACAGTAAAGCAGGCTGTTGACATGAACTTTGCTCTTCTCAAAGAAGAGGCTGCAAAGAATCCGTATATCGATGTAAATGAAGACGATACATATACAATTCATGTAAATGACGTATATGAACAGGTTGAATTTGAACAGTGGCCCACAGACTTCTATGTCAGTGTCTGCATTTACAGACATGAAAACAATGAGATTTCAATCAATCTGATTGAACATGCAGGAAAGATAAAAACTATGCATTTTGACATGGGAGACGGATATGAGACCGATGCGCCCGTGTCCTCATATATCTACAAAGAACTCGGTGTTTACAAGGTCAAAGCATCATTTACAAGCACAGACGGAGATGAATTTGAAGTAACTCAGGACATACTGATTTCTCCGAGAAATCTCAGAATGAAACTGACGCCCATATGTTCAGTAACTAATCCGACAGGAACAGGCAACAAGGATCTCTCGGTTATCTGTGACGGGGTAATACCTGAAAAAGGTTCAAGAGATAAATCGCTTCAGTATGATACATACACAGGAAACGAAGAAACTGAAGTATGGATTGGTGTGGAATTTGAATACAAAGGCATTCTGTCAAGTGTTATTTTCAATGAAGGTTATCAGAATAAAAAGGGCGGGTGGTTTGCTGAAATACCCACTATTGAAGTTCTGATTGACGGACAGTGGGTTGAAAGAGAACTGGACCATGTTCACCCTGATTATCCTGTTGAATACAGAAAACCGATTGAATATCCTTTTGAAACATATGAATTCATTCTGAAGGAACCGGTTGAGTGCGATGGCGTAAGACTGAAAGGAAAACCCGCCGGTGAACAGACATATATCACATGTGGAGAATTCTTGCCAATATTTGAATATGTATTCTTTGAGCAGGGACATTTTGAAAAGCTTTCTGAAGATGTGATCATCTGCAACAGAAATGCTGCACTGGGAAGCGGAAACAAAAACATAGGTATAATACGTGACGGATTCGTTCCTGTAATAGGAATGGGCTATTCCTACCAGTATGATACATATGACGGAACAAGTTATCCTTCAGACGTTTACATCGGCTATTTGTTCAAATCCTCAAAGACACTGAATGAAGTTGCGTTCACAGAAGGAGCACACTTTGAGGGTGGAGGATGGTTTGACGGAATAAGACTGGAAGTACTGGTGAATGGGGAATGGAAATCCGCTGATTACGAATTGTCTCCGGATTATCCGTCAGGAGTAAAAGCTTCTGATTTCGGATCACCTTATGAAGTATATACTTTCAAATTGAATAGTCCGATTGATTGTGACGGATTCAGAATAATAGGCAAAGCCGGAGGGACTTCGCGCTTTGTAAGCTGTTCTGAGCTTACTTACAACTGAACACAAAAAGGAAGAGTCTGAGCTCTTCCTTTTTTGTATTCAGTAGCGATTTTGTTTCCGAGTGATGCTTATCAAATACCACAAAGAATTCTGCATCAAACCTGTTCATCCATGATCCGCAGTTGGTGAATTCTGAAAAAGTACTGTAATGGTCGTCAGTATACAGCACAACGGGATTGTCGTCATAACCGGAATAATTGAATCCGTATTTCCAGAATACTATTCTGCCGACGCCTCGGTTTGAAGAAGTGTATTTGCCGTCCAGTGCTATGTCAAGTTCGTAATATACAACGTTTCCTGATACTGTTTTAAATGGAACGGATGAAGCATATCCGTTCTTTTTCGAATATTCGAAGAAGCATCTGGTGTCTTCTTTGAAATATACATATGCATCTGCATAATCTTCTTTTGCCACGTAGTTGACGGGAAAG
>Ga0310694_10002220_pt1 | contig 20374 bp, 20 predicted proteins | sample 174DNAGHGhighgp2_FD_203884 | JGI IMG/M metagenome (GOLD analysis project Ga0310694, IMG submission 203884) | Sheep rumen microbial communities from Palmerston North, Manawatu-Wanganui, New Zealand - 1742 DNA GHGhigh gp2 (v2) (version 2) | ecosystem: Host-associated > Mammals > Digestive system... | reverse complement strand
GTCCTGCATGATGCGTATCTGCTGCTTAAGGGGTTCGTAGAACCCTTTGTAATTCAGCACGTACACCGGTTTCTTATGTTCCCCTACTATCGCCGAAGAGGTTGCGTCCATCATCTCGTCCAGCGTGCCGTAACTGCCTGGCAGGCAAACGATGACATCCGCTTCGTCACGCATCCGTTGCTTGCGCTCGGACATATTCGCCACCTCAATGAGGTAATCGCAGTTGGTTGCCAAACGCCCTGCAGCCTTGATACGCGGCGGGATGACTCCTATCACATGTGCTCCGGCAGCCTTCGCAGCATCGCTTGTGCGACTCATCAGTCCGCCTGTAGCACCGCCGTAAACGAGCGTGTGACCGTGATCACCGATCCACTTACCCAATGCGTCTCCGAGTTGCAAATACTCCTCCGGAATCGCATCCTTGGCGCTACAATAAACCGCAATCCGCATAAACCTTCAAACTTTCAAACCTTCAAACCTTCAAACATGCCAATATTACGCGTCAATATTGGCATAAGTTGCGTTTTCTTCGATGAACTCGCGACGCGGAGCCACATCGTCACCCATCAGCATGGCGATGATACGGTCTGCTTCGGCTGCATTCTCGATCGTCACCTGCTTGAGCATTCGACGGGCAGGATCCATGGTCGTTTCCCATAACTGCTCATCGCTCATCTCACCCAGACCTTTGTAACGCTGCGTCTTGATCGCTTTCTCGTCACCTGCGCCGTATTTATTGATGAAGTCGAAGCGCTGTTGGTCGTTCCAGCAGTACTCGCTGTAATTACCCTTCGAGCACTTGTAAAGCGGCGCACAAGCGATGTAGAGGTGGCCTTGCTCAATCACTTCTTTCATATGACGGAAGAACAGAGTCATAATCAGCGTAGCGATATGGGCACCATCGACATCGGCATCGGCCATGATGATCACTTTATGGTAACGGATCTTCGAGAGGTTCAGCGCTTTCGGGTCCTCTTCGGTACCGAAGGTGATGCCGAGCGCGGTGAAGATGTTACGTACTTCTTCGGACTCGAACACTTTGTGTTCCATCGCTTTCTCCACGTTCAGGATCTTACCGCGGAGCGGCAGAATAGCCTGGTGCACACGGTCACGACCGGTCTTAGCGGTACCACCTGCAGAGTCTCCCTCTACGAGGAACAACTCGCACTCTGCGGCATCTTTCGATACACAGTCAGCGAGTTTACCGGGAAGACCACCACCGCTCAACGGACTCTTACGAAGAACCGACTGTCGGGCGTTACGCGCCGCGATACGGGCCTGAGCCGCCAGGATTACCTTTTCCACGATCTTCTTCGCATCATCCGGATGCTCCTCCAGGTAGTTCTGCAGCGCCTCGGCTACGGCACTGGATACCATACCTGCTACTTCGGAGTTACCGAGTTTGGTCTTCGTCTGACCCTCAAACTGCGGTTCAGCTACTTTGACGGATATAACAGCCGTCAGACCTTCACGGAAATCGTTCGGGTCGATGGTCGAGTTACCGTCTTTGTCTTTGAGCTTCGCCTTCTCCAGCATCTTACTGTCCTCCGCGTATTTCTTCATCACACGCGTCAGCGCCGCACGGAAACCGGCTACATGGGTACCACCCTCGATGGTGTTGATATTATTGACATAGGAGTGTACGTTCTCGTTGAAGTCGGTGTTGTAAATCATCGCTACTTCAACCGGCGTACCGTATTTGTCGGTATTAAGGTGGATCACCTCGGAGATCAGCGGCGTACGGGTGCCATCGATATAACGAACGAACTCGCTCAGACCCTTCTCCGAGTAGAACTCCTCTTTCTTGCAGTTACCCTCTGCGTCGATGACTCGCTTGTCTTTCAGCACAATCTTGATACCTGCGTTCAGGAAAGCGAGCTCACGCATTCGGTTGGCGAGGATGTCCCAATGGTAAACGGTCTCGGTGAAGATCGTATCGTCCGGCCAGAACTGCACGAACGTACCGGTCTTACGCTGCTCCCAGTTACCTGTTGCTTCCGCCTCGCTGATCGTGTGCACCGGAGCCAGCGGTTTACCTTTCGCATAGTCCTGCGAGTGGATAGCGCCGTTACGATACACCTCCACATGCATCTTCGTCGAGAGGGCGTTCACGCAACTCACACCGACACCGTGCAGACCACCGGACACTTTGTAACTATCCTTATTGAACTTACCACCGGCATGCAGCACGGTCATTACCACCTCCAGCGCACTCTTATGCTCCTTCGGATGCATATCCACCGGAATGCCACGACCGTTATCCTGCACCGTGATGGAGTTATCCTCGTTGATATGCACCGCGATCTCGTTACAGAAACCCGCCAGCGCCTCATCAATCGAGTTGTCCACTACTTCATAAACCAAGTGGTGCAGACCTTTGAGCGATATATCGCCGATATACATCGCCGGGCGCTTACGCACCGCCTCCAATCCCTCGAGCACTTGAATACTCGATCCATCATACTTTTCTTGTTGTTCTTCCATTGTATTTTAGTAAATTTTCAATATTCAATTATACACTGTACACCTTACACTTTTTACACCATGTATGAACGCGCGTACACACGCACACACATAAATCGGCTGCAAAGATACAAAAAAAAATTGACATACACAAGAGTGTATGCCATTTTTTCTCATTTTTTAACAATTTTTACGCAAAAACGCCCATTTGAGGGTAATTTTATGCGATCATAGCGATCGATTCGGGTTGGCAAAGCGATGTGATGGTTTTGACCATTTCGCGGCGTTTTTTCGGGTGTACTGGCGAAAGGAACAATTGGAATACACGATGTCCTTTGTAAAACATATGCTTGGGATTAGTTTGCGGTCGGCAGATGACCCAGAAACCGCATTTTTCTGCCTCAGGAAGCGAATTAAGACGACCTACTACCACCATCATGCTGTCGCAATAAAAGATGACTTCTATTGCCATGCGAGAAGGGCGTTTTCTGCGATGCACCATTTCTGCTCCAAGTTGTTTTTTGAGGTCGAGGTAGAAATGATATAAAACCGGGTGTATTTTGCAGTTCATTTTACGGGGTTCTACGGGTAAAAATTCAAAATCACGGGATAATATATATAAATATATATTATAGGTGTGGGTGGGATGCGATATTGGTTCGATGTTGCTTCAATGTTGCCCTATGGTGTATATGACAGATAAGGGACAGAAGGCTTTCCATTCCCGCAACGCTGCAAAGATACAACTTTTTGCCGATACCGGCAAGTTTTTGAGCAAAAAAGTGCAATTTTTATGCATTTTTTGCCGATAAACAATAATATAGACATAAAAATCGCCTCGCTAAACAAGCAAGGCGAGAAAATGCTAATAATGTTCGGCATGATGGAAATCCGTTATTTGAAACCAATAAAAGTGCTTAGTGGTTCAATGTGTGCCACTTGAGTATATTTCTTTTTGTGCAAGTCTATTTGTTGATCATACTTCACGGGTTTAGCCGGGTCAAAGAGGAAGACAGCGTAGTATGGCGCGTTTTCCGCTGTAAAACCTTTCTCTTGCAGATCCGTAGCTTTATAAATCCGAAAGCCCTTGTTGGTCTGCTTAAATAACTGAGGGTTTTCTCCGTTGGTGTGGATACATATGTAACCAAGCCGTTCGAAGCCTTGTTTAACGAGTAGAGAACCTTTCGAATCTCCTGCACGGACATACGTGACACCCAATTGCATCGCCAATTCGCGATCTTTATCGCGCATGTGGTTGATGAGCACCGTTGTTTCTTGCGGACTCTCACGCATCTTTTCAGATAGTTTCTTGCGTTCTTCTGGGTCTTCGAGAGCGGCACGACGACTAAGCGATAACTCGCAGAACTTCTTGTCTTGCTCGATACCGATATACTTGCGACCAAGCAAGTTGGCTGCGATACCAGTGGTTCCTGACCCGCTGAACGGGTCAAGGATGGTGTCACCCTCGTTTGTGGACGCGAGGATGATACGATAGAGCAAACGCAGGGTCTTTTGCGTCGGGTGCTTGCCTTGGTTCTTTTCCCATTTGCCGACAGCAGGGATTCGCCAAACGTCTGTCATTTGCGTGCCCCCATTCAACTGCTTCATTGTCTCGTAGTTGAATTTGTGCGTTTTCTTCTCGTGCTTGCGTGCCCAGATGATAAGTTCGGTCGAGAAGTTAAAATATTTGCAGGACAGATTGGGCGATGGGTCGGTTTTCTGCCAAGTAATTGTGTTCAGAACCTTGTAGCCGAGTTCTTGCAAGCAACGCATAACGACGTGGATGTTGTGGTGCGTACCACTAATCCAGATAGTACCATCGTCTTTCAGTTTTGAACGGCACATGGAGAGCCAATTGCGGTTGAACTCGTAGATATATTCGGGGGTTCCGCCTTTGTCCCAATCGCCTTTGTCTACGCAGACTTGCTTACCGCTCTGCACGCTTATACCGCCGTTGCTCAAGAAGTAAGGCGGGTCGGCAAAGATAGCATCGATAGAGTTATCTTCTATCTCGCGAAGTCTCTGCATGCAATCACCATTGAGAATGGTGAAGTCGGGATATGTAGTTTTATTTGACACGTTCAATAAACTCGCTAATAGTGGTAAGATTGTAGATACTTGGGATAGCAGCAAAGGCTTCTTCCAGTTTGTTGCGTGCAGAGGTCCAACCTACACCATCCGTAATCCATACGAACTCAAAGCCAGGCACACCATTCACTTTTGGTGCAACATCCGTATAAGAGCGAGCAACCTCGTTGAGTTTAGAACCACCACCGGAGTAGAAATTCACCTCTATGAGATATGTTTTCCCATTAGCATAAACAGCAAAATCAAAGACTTTTTGATCTGCGCCAAGCACAGCCGAAATAGCCGGGAACTCTTTGGAAGATACTTGTTCGCGATATTTGATACCGGCATTGTCGAAGATACGAGCAACGAGCGTTTCTGTTATTTCTCCGCTTCTATTCTTGCGGGCGTTGGTATCGAGACCTGTTTCTACGCCGAAGACGTAATCTACCAAGTCCTTCACCTCTTTGTTTTTGAAAACCTTATCAAGACCAGTGCACTCGATGAATTTCATTACTCCATCTACGGAACTGAATAATGAATGTACAGAGTGCATGGAACCATCATTGTCAATATACTTCTTGTCGTCTTTCTTGCGCGTAGCGATGAGGATATCCATTACGTCAAACACTCGCTTATCCCGATTCCACAATGCTTCAACGGCTTCTCGGAGATTTTCTTTTCCGATGAGATAATTGAGCGTATTGAGGCTAATTTCGATATCGGCAACATTCCGTACAATCTTTGGGAAGTCGCAGTAGAAATCAAGTGTTGCGTTTGTCTCGCGCAACTGAGACATGAACAAATTGAATTGCTCTGTAGTATGTGCTGCCATAGTTTAGAATAATTGGCTTTGTTTAACTTCTTTATAATCGTGTACCAGAATCTCGGTCAATTTGCCGCGTTTGCTCGCGTTAGCATTGACACTTCGTGAAGCCCATACGTGCTCTATGTTGTATTGTGAATAGAGATCGTCAAAGAACCCGTCCGGACAATCAGAATTGCTCAACATAAAATGATAGCCGGAAGCGACCACTTTATCGCAGAACTGTTTTAGGCGAATTTGGGCGAGATCGTTGAACGCTTCTTTAGTATAGTCATTGAAACTGCTGGTATTATTGAGAGGGCGATAAGGCGGATCGAAATAGAAGAGCGTGTTGCCTTGCGCACGGGACAATGTCTCTTGATAATCGCCGGTTAGAAACTCCACGTTTTTCAGTAACTCACTATCCGCGTGGATTGTTTTGGTATCGCAGATCTGTGGATGATCGTACCGACCAAAGGGTACATTGAATAGCCCTGCTTTATTGACACGATAAAGGCCATTAAAGCAAGTGCGGTTTAGGAAAAAGAATAGCGTGGTATTTCGGAGCGGGTCTAAGGATTTGGTGTTAAACTCGTCACGTCGCTGCATATAGAAAGCCTTGCGCTCTTCCTCAGAGGTGAGTGCGTAGTACTCGTCTTGGATCTGTTGCAGAGCATCTATCAATTCAGACGGGTTATCACGCACTACTTTATAGCACGTCGTAAGATCTGAATTGATATCATTGATAACGGCGGTTTTGATATTGGAGTGTGTACGCAACATATAGAAGAGCATAGCTCCACCGCCCACGAAAGGCTCTATGTACGTCACATCTTTCCAATCGTCAAAATCAGCCGGAAGCAAAGCTTCTAATTGTTCAATGAGTTGTGTCTTGCCGCCAACCCACTTGATAAAGGGCTTGGCGACCGATTCGGTTAATTTCATTAGATAGCATTTGGCTGTCTGCTACCTAATCCTATTCTGCTCTACGACCAAACGAACGGCAAGTATGCACAAAAAATGCGGGCAAACTTGCTCGCACTGTGGTCGTAGGAATAGCACCAATAGAAAGACAAGTCGCCCGCACATATTGCGGGTTTGCTTTTGTTCTTTCTAATTTGCTTATTCTTGAAATTTCCTACGTTTCAGTGCGAATAGACAAATAGCAAACGCTAATTAATAAAAATATGTTTACTCCGCCGCTGCGGATGTTTTATATTACAAATTCAAATTTTTGTTTTTCAAATTCTTGTTCGTATTGTTTGCCAAGCGATTCGTAACTCAGGAACGAAACACGCTTGTTCTCTGCCAATTTACTAAAAGCAGCATAACCCATTTTGCTAATGAACTCATGGTGACGCTTCTCGTCTGCAACAATGACCATGCGTGCTGCAAAGTCCTGTAGGTCATTAAATTTTAGCAGGGAGTTTTGGATGTCCGTCGAATGCTCCACCTCAAAAAACGAGTGTGGCATATGACGCTCATTAAACCAGATTACGTCAACTGTAGAACTTCGCTTTACTAATTGAGGAAACGAGTATTCGGGTAATGATTGAATAGTTCGTAAATCGCCCAAAACCGCTTGATTAAGGAACTGTTTGTTCTTATCTTGGTCGGGAACAAATGTGTCTAAATGGCGCATTTTCCCCATTTCTAGTAATAAACCTTGATAGTACGCGTGATTGAAAGTTTGGACGATTTCTGAATCCTGATTGTGCTCGTTTTGCGCAAGAATACCATTCCCTTCTAATTCTTGTCGATGAGATTCAAGTGCGTAGAGACCCGGCTTGATTTTATATATACCAGATGTCTGCTGAACTATGCGGCGAACGCTTGCGAATGGAGTCTTTGTTTTCCATTGACAATCCTCAATTTTGAAAATGTTTTGGTTTATTTGGTTTAGCGTTGCTATACCACCCAACATTTCAATTGTCTCGATTACCGCTTGAGCTTGAGTCATAAATAGCAAGTGTTAGCACACGTCTACTTGCATGCACGTTTGACCAATTTGATGAATACCACCAACAATACGTTCGCGCTGAGCCGGCTTTGGGCGGCGTGTGCCACATGCATATTGAGAAAGCATCGCCTTACTGATGCCAGTTAATTGTGAAAGATATGCGAAAGATATATACTCTTTGCATTCTTGTAGTACCGCAGACATATCTTTGACAAACGTGAATGAGGCTTGTACATCTTCACCCGTACGCTCCTTGTGCTCCGCGCGAAAAGCATCAAACGTCGCTAAAAAGTCACGCTCTGCTTCTTCTACCGTTGCGCCCTCTCCAAAAAAGCCAAACGGAAACTCTTCGTTGCAATACACGCTGTACCAACCAGCGCCGTTACTTTCTACATGTGCTTCGTACTCTTTCATAACTGTTTCATTTATGCGATACCTGCATCGCGGATGATGTTTCGTAATGTTCCTGAAGCTACTTCCTTACTGCCATGATTGCTTGTGGGGAAGTATTTGCCCGTTATCGGGCTATACCATTCCGGATGTCCTGCTATAGATTTTCCGGTAGGATAGCAACCGAATTTCTTTAGTCTTTTGTGTAATTCGTTATATTTCATAACTAAATCCGCTGCAAAGATAATGCTTTTTTTTTGAATAGCAAAATATTTTTGCAAAAAAATGATATTTTTCTTTAAATTCTATTATTTTTTATATAAGAGCATAGCTCCTCCGCCCACGAAAGGCTCAATGTAAGTGACGTTCTCCCATGTATCAAAGTCAGCAGGAAGCAGGGCTTCAAGTTGGTCAATGAGTTGCGTTTTGCCGCCAACCCATTTGATAAATGGTTTCGCTTTCATTGTTATAAAAATTAGATCGTTAATTGGGATGCACCCAAATCGTGTGCAAAGGTACGAAAAAAAAATCATATATGCAAGAAAAAGAGAGAAAAAAGTAGAATCGCTTGTGTATTCCAAATATTTGTTGTAATTTTGCAGCGCAAAATTGGTGAGCATATGAAACGAATAGGAATGATACTGTTTTTGGCGGCGATGAGCGTCGGGTTGATGACGCAGGTACGGGCGCAGGAAAGAGCGCAGGTGAAGTTGCCGCAAGTGAGGACATTAGAGGCGAAAGGATGGAGTATCCAGCACTCGGTGATGGCATGGGATTCGCTGAGTGTGTATTTCTCGGCACAGGCACCGGGAGCGAGCAGTTATGATCTGTATGTGATGCGTGCAGAGGGTTGGAAATGGGGCGAACCCGAGCGGTTAGCATCCATCTGTACGGATGAGGACGAGTGGTGGCCATCCATCAGTAGTGACGAAGGGATGCTGTTTTATGTGCATCGTACTGCAGCTAACCCGAACGAGAAGAACAGTCGCGAGAAACAACAGATCTGGCGGGCATGGAATACAGGAGTGAAAGAGTTAAAGAATGAAAGAGTGAAAGAAGCATGGAGTGAAGCGGCACCGCTGATCATCAGCGGTAACAACGACTCGGAACCTTGTATTCTGGAGGATAACCGCACCTTGCTTTTTGTGCGTCGCACGGAAGGCAAGCGTCACGAAGTGACGGTCACGCCGATGAGTGCATCCATGATGGACGACCATAATTGGACGCTTCCGATGGCTTATACCGAAGTTCCTCAGCCGCAGCCCGTCCTGGCAGTAAGCGGCAAAACAGTCATGGCCAAAGGAGGCAGGGCATTACCGACCGGCAAGGTGCTGGTGTATGACGCGATGACCGAGCAGTTGAAACAGGAGGCGCGTGTGCATTCGATGAACGGACATTGGCGCGTAGCGTTAATGAAGGACAAACACTATCGTTTGGCGATCACTGCACCGGGTTATACGTATCATTACATCGATATCCGCACGGACTCGTTGGCAGCACGCGAGGAGCGTTCGGTAGGTACGATCGCACTGGAGGACAAGTTAACCTTACGCCTGAACGGCTATGACGCCGAGACGCAGCAGATGGTCTATAAGAACCTGCGCAGCCTGCCATTGGGTCAACTGCACTCCGTGCGTATCCAGCAGAAGGGCTACGAAGACACGACCTTGGTCATCAACACCAAACGGCCTACCGTTTTCTCCGAGACCGAGTTGGACATCCCGTTGCAACCGCTTAAGAGTAGGCATCTCTTCATCGTGATGAACACGCAGACGGACGAACTGGTGGAGAATGCGACCTTGCGTCTGAACGGTCAACCGACGGCAGCCGACACCGCTTTGCGCCTTGACCAAGAACTGGCGCTGCAGGTTTCTGCGCCGGGTTACCTGTTCTACGACACCATCCTGAACACGGGTCAAACGGCACAACAAGCGACGATCCGTATTCGTCTGATGCCCATCGAAAAAGGGATGGTGTTGCAGTTACGAAACATCCAATTCGAATACGACTCGTACGAGTTGACCGAGAGTTCGAACGAAGCCTTGGAAGCCCTGGCCCAACTGATGCTCATCAACCCCACGCTGCGTATCGAGTTATCCGCCCACACGGACGATCAGGGTTCGGACCGCTATAACGACAAACTATCCACCTTGCGTGGTCAATCGGTCGCGTCATGGCTCATACAACGCGGCATCGAGGGCGAACGGATAGAGAGTGTGGGATACGGTAAACGCAAACCGCTCGTAGCTAACGACAGCGAAGAGAATCGGGCGATCAACCGACGGGTGGAAATCAAAGTACTGGAATTCTAATAGCTAATAGATAATAGATGAAAAAGATAGTTATCCTTATTATAGTTGCGTGCGCGAGTGTATATGCATCGGCGCAAGAGAAATACAGCGTGGTGCTGGAGCGCAGTAAGACGCTTAGTCCGTACGAAGCCATCTTCGAGTTGATGGATTACCAGTACTGGAAACCTGAGTTACCGGCGGTGTACTATGAACTGGGTAACCGCTGTTACGACCTGTTGCCTACGCGTGATCCGCTGCATCATTATACGGAGTTGTGTACGCTGCTCTATCAGTCGCGACTTTTCTACGGCAACTGTCTGCATTTTGCCAAGGATCAAAAACTACCGGGATGGCAGTACAGCGAGATAGCGAACGGGCAGAAGAAAATCGAATATGCCGCTTTGGAGGCTTATGTGCGTCCGCGACTGAAAGATATCGAGCGACAAAAAACAGCTTGCGACTCAATCTACCATACGTTCTGCCGCATGTCGGACCGCTACAACCGCTGCCTGACGCTGTTCAGTACTTTCTTAGGAGCCTACACGCGTGAGAAAACCGCCCATTTACAGTTGCAACCGGAAGAACGGGAGATGCTGCTGAACCTGCAACGCGAAGCAGATTCGTTGGAGGCGGATATCGCTGCTTTCCAACAAGCCTTGGCGCTGCAACCCATCAACGGGTACAATCCTGTTTTTCGCAAGGAAGAGATCGTGCTTTACCGTCTGGACGGACTGACCTACACGGATTTTCTGCAAAACAACATCGCCATCTGGGATTACAGCAAATGGGTGAGTCGTTTTCTGGACGAACAGACGGAGGTCTATGAGCAGTTGTACGCAGATATAGACCGCGAGTATGCGCAGTTGAACGAACAGTTGGCGCGATACGAAGCAGGAGAGACGATATCCGGACATTTCGACGGTTCGTTGAGTGGTCGAAGTGAACGATTGGAATACAGTAGTCCGCGTATCGATTCGATCCGTATCATGCAGCAAATGATTCGTCATGCTGCCGCAGAACAACTGATCGCACAGAGTGCTACGCCGATGTCCATTCGCGAGATCCGACCCATCCTGCAGATAGCCGCATCGGTGTATGGTGAGACGCAGGACAGTGCCCTTACGCAGATCAAGGCCCACCTCATTCGCATGGCACAACCCCTGAGTATTCAACATGCCCCGACCTATATCCATCCCGTCACCGGCGAGACGATCCGTTACACCGCATATCCGGGAGAACAGGTGCATTGTCTGTTACCGGACGAGAACGGGTATCGCTGCGTGCTGAGCGATGAGAACGGGACGCGTGTGCTGTGCCTGAATCGGGACAAAGAAGTAACGCGGATGGTGATGCAGGCCCCGAATGAGAAACCGCTTGTCTATACCCGCATCCCGGGTAACAGATGGGTATTGATAACCGATCAAAACCTCTATTTCGATGCTGTGCAATGATCTCCATTCGGCGCTAAAACCCCTGCTGGCACGGTACGAACAGGTGTGTATCGTAAGGAGTGAAGGAGTTAAAGAATTAAAGAGTGAAGGAGTGAAGGAGTTGGTACTCCGCACTTCGGAGCAGACCAAGTCCATCGAGACGGTCACGCAGATATGGGATTTCCTTTTTGCGCAAGAGATGACGCGGCGAGGACTGCTCATCGCTATCGGCGGCGGAGTGCTTACCGACCTCGCCGGTTTTGCGGCTGCCACCTACAAACGCGGTATCGATTATATCACCGTTCCCACGACGCTCCTTTCCATGGTGGATGCTGCATCGGGTGGTAAGACCGGCTTTAATTACCATGGTCTCAAGAACAGCATCGGTGTGTTTGCCCCACCGGTAGAGACACTTATCTGGCCCGGATGGCTCCAAACGCTCCCTACCGAACAAGTCCTCAGCGGTTTCGGCGAGATGCTCAAAACGGGGCTTATTGAGAGTACTGACCGATTATGGGATCGCCTCTTGCAGTACGACCTTGATACGATGCCGATAGAGACGCTCACACCTTTAATAGATTCGTGCGTACGCGCGAAAGATAAGATCGTAGCGGCTGACCCGCACGAGACAGGTCTTCGCAAGGTGCTCAATTTTGGTCACACTTTTGGGCATGCACTCGAGGAAATCTCGTTAGGCACGATGCCGCATGGCTACGCCGTGGTGTACGGTCTGATCGCAGAACTCTATCTGAGTGTTACCAAACTCGGGTGTCCCAAAGAACCCTTGCAGCAGTTAACCCAACTCATGCTGCATTACTACGGCAAACCGCAATGCAAGTGTTCCGACCGCGCACAACTGATTGCCCTCATGCAGCAGGATAAAAAGAATGAGCGCGCCGCTGAGATCAACTGCACGCTCATACAAGATATCGGTTCTCCTGTCATCAATCAGGTCATCAGCCCTGCCGAAGCTGACGAAGCCTTAGAGTATCTTTTCGCCTTGTAAGGTATAATACCCGTTGGGTGTTTCTACTACCACTACACCGTCTCGCCATACGAGGCGGTTTTGGGTTCCTTCTGATAACTGATAGCTGACATCGGATGGTTCATTCAGTTCCTGGCGCACGACATACAGCGTCACGACATCATAATCATAACTGACGATCACATACAGTCGCGTCGGTACCTCTTCGATGAAAGATGCCAAATGGAACTTATTCGACATCGCGTAGGTTTGTGCGTTGTAGGTCAATTCGGTCCAGCCGTTCACCACAGCGTTCTCCAGTACCAGATAACGACACACATCGGCCGAATCGATACGCTGCGGAGCGGGTTCGGGTAAGGCCTCTCCGTTGGCACCGATCCTAAACTGCTCCGTAGGCGATAACTCCGGTACGCCGTAGTAGTTCATGAACCGCCCTACTACACCGGACAGCGGATCACCGGCTTTGACATCCGCGCCGTACCGTTTACCCGTCACACCATCCCCGCGGTCGAAGAGTAACATACTACCCGTCTCGTCCCGCACATAGATATAGTTATCGTATTTCTTGGTCACCACCACATCGTTCAGATAAATCATCGCATAGTCCTCCGACCGTACTGCCTCCGCGATACTCTTCGTACCTTCCAGTTGCAGCAGCACCAACGCTTGGGTTGTTATACCACCGGAAGTGAAGGTCAGGGTGTCCGTATAATGGCCGGCTTGGGTGGTGTTATACGAGATCGTCAATGCATCCCCGTCCCGGTCCAAACGATCCGATGAGAGCGAGAAAACAGCAGGATTGGTATGCGTTACCGCAATATCTTGCGTCAAACGGTTGGCGTTGATCTGCACCGTACGGGTACCCGAAGTCTCGGTCGTGGTACCGAAGTTCACCATCGGGGCCACAATCGCCGCGATATCGCCTATTGCCTCCACGCGGCGGTAGAGACAAACGGGCGTTTGTGAACGGTCTTGATAGCAGGCAAAAAGGGTTGGGTTATTCGAGGCGTTGTACTGAATGATCTTCGCCAGACTGTTACCCAAGTTCGTGATCACCGCCTCACCACCGTTCTCAATCGTTATCGTCCAATATCCGTAGTTACCGTAACTCTTCTCACTCACCACATCAGTCCATAACGCCAAGCGGTTCTTTGTACTACCTCCCGAAGCCACCAGATACGCCTCTTCGTACCGCAATTCGTCTTGGAAGATATACGCTTTTTGTCCGTTCAGATCGGTTATATGGAGCGTATAGATCGCCCGCTCGTCCTGATCCACTTGCGTACGATCGGCAGAATAACGACCTTTGACAGCATGGATATTATTGACGCTCTCCATCTCGTCATAATACCCCATGATATAGTTCACGCCCTCTTTATAAACACCGAAGATCACTTGGTCGGAGTCCTCCAACTGATCCACATCGGTCACCAACTGGTAGGTATCCATCGTGAAGACCGTACTGCCTCCTGCACCGGAACGGATTGTGATGGTGTTGATATTGATGGCATTTTCTTTGCATGTCACCCATAACTTGATCTTACCGGACACAGGCGTCGCAAAAGAGATCACCGAGTCGCGGTTGAGGTCCCCTTGACCACTCGCCGGTTTGGTCACTACGATACTGTCCTTTGTCTGACCGACTTGCACATAGATCGTTCCGCGACCCTTAGACGCGTTTTGACAAAAATTGACGGTTATTTGGCGGACATCCTCAAAACTCAGTACCGATGTGCAACCTGCTCCACTCGTACCGGTCTTCACACTCACACCCGACATGTGCAGACTCTGGTCCGCATAGATGCGACCGGCATTGTAATCTGATGCATCCTTATCACTAATCCACCCGTCTGTCTTGCCGTCACAGGCCGTTGCACCTACTTTACTGGCCCATTTGATCGAAGTGAAGGTGTACGTCGTCACGCCTGCTCGCAGCATCAGCGGCATCAACAGCAATATCGTAATCAGAAGTCTTTTTTGCATAATGGTCATTTATAAGCCGCTACGATCTTCTTGACGAGCGGGTGACGGACAATATCTTTCTCGTTGAACTCGATGATTTGGATCCCTTTGATGCCTTGGAAACGCTCCAACGCATCTTTGAGTCCGGACTTCTGGGTGGAAGGCAAATCTATCTGGGTCATGTCACCCGTCACGATCATCTTACCGCCCAGACCAAGTCTCGTAAGGAACATCTTCAACTGCAACGCCGTCGTATTCTGCGCCTCATCGAGGATCACCACCGCTTCGGAGAGTGTTCGTCCGCGCATGAAGGCCAACGGTGCGATCTGGATCGTCCCTTTCTCCATGTATTCCGCTAACTTAGCCGCAGGGATCATGTCCTGCAGCGCATCATACAGCGGTTGCAGATAGGGGTCGATCTTCTCTTTCATATCGCCGGGCAGAAAACCCAGTTTCTCTCCTGCTTCCACAGCCGGGCGGGATAAGATGATGCGTTTCACCTCGCGGTTCTTAAGTGCCCGTACAGCCAAAGCAATCGCCGTATAGGTCTTACCGCTACCTGCAGGACCGACTGCAAAAAGCAAGTCGTTCTCTTCGTACGCCCGAACCAAGGCCTGTTGGTTCGTAGAGCGGGCATAGATGGACTTCCCGTTCACACCGTGCAGAATCAGGTTATCCGTCGCCTGCTCATGGGGTTTATCGCCATGCAGGAGCATCAGGATATCCTGTTCGGTGAGACGGTTATTGCGTACGCAGAACTGCTCGCAGAGCCGCAACGAGTGCTCGAAATGTTCAATCGCTTTCTCTGCACCCGTCACTTTCACCTGATAACCCCGTGCTACCACACGCACATCGGGATGCTGGTTCTTCAGACACAGGATATTGCTGTTATTCACGCCGTAAAAGGTCGGCGTATCGAGGGAGTCCGGAAGGGTAAATATCGTTTCCATTCACAAAAATCGTCTGCGCTCCGTTGCAGAGCAGCAGATATGGTACATTGAGTTTTCGGTTATATACTATTGCCTGGTCAAGCGTCTTCTGCGTCAAAGGTACAGTCTCGGCTTTACATTCGATGAGCATCAGCGGTTGCATCGCACTGTCATACACGATCGCATCACAACGCTTATGCACCTCGCCTACCGTGATCGCTTGTTCCACCGCGATGAGCGAAGCGGGATAATCCCACTCACTCACCATGCGGTGTAATAACTGCTGGCGCACCCACTCTTCGGGTGTCAGACGCACCCAGCGATGACGCCATTCGCAGAAGATCTGCTCCTTATTATTAATTATTCGCGTTCTCGTCATCTCGACATCTCGAGATCTCGAAATTATTTCAAATAGTTATCCTTGAGCGAGCATGTTCTGTTGAGGATAAGATGCTCGGGTGTCGAGTCATCGTCCACTACGAAATAACCCTGCTTGAGTAACTGGAAGTGGTCCTGCGGTTTCGCTTTGGCAAGCGATGCTTCCACTTTGGCGGTCACTACCTTCAGGCTGTCGGGATTCAACAAGTCACGGAAATCACCTTCTTCGGCACTCGGGTTCTCCACTGCAAAGAGACGGTCGTACAACCGTACCTCAGCCTCTACAGCCGAGTTGCATTCCACCCAGTTGATCGTCGCTTTCGTCTTGCGGTTACCGCCTTCCGTACCCGACTTGCTGTTCGGGTCATAGGTGGCATACACGGTCGTGATGTTTCCGTTCGCATCTTTCTCACAACCCGTAGCCTGGATGATATAGGATGCCTTCAGACGCACTTCGCGACCACCCGGGCTTAAGCGATAGAACTTGTTATCGGCTTCCTCGAGGAAGTCCCCGCGTTCGATCCAGAGTTCCTTGCCGAACCGCATCTCACGCGTACCAAGTTCTTCATGACCGTCAATATTCTCCGCGATGATGGTCTCACCTTCGCCTTCGTAGTTCGTGATCACCAACTTCACCGGATCGAAGATAGCGCATACACGCGGTGCGGTCTCTTTCAGATCCTCACGGATAACATGTTCGAGCAGCCCCTGGTCAATCATGCCTTCCACTTTCGTGTAACCGATCTTGTCCATGAATGTACGAATCGCTTGGGGTGTATAACCGCGACGACGCAAGCCACACACAGTCGGCATTCGCGGATCATCCCATCCTGCTACCAGCCCTTCCTTGACGAGTTGCAACATCTTACGTTTGGACATGACGGTATAGGTGATATTGAGACGGTTAAACTCGCGCTGCTTCGGACGGTAGTTCGGTCCATACGGACTCAGACCGCAGAAATTCTCACCGCTGAACTGATCAATGAAATAGTCATACAACGGGCGGTGCACCTCAAACTCGAGCGTACAGATACTATGCGTCACGCCCTCGAAATAATCGGACTGACCGTGTGCGAAGTCATACATCGGATATACTTTCCACTTCGTTCCCGTACGGTGGTGCGGGTGGGAAGTGATGATACGGTACATGATCGGATCACGGAAATGCATATTCGGATTCGACATGTCGATCTTGGCACGGAGCACCATCTTACCTTCCTCTATCTCCCCGCGCTGCATCGCTTCAAAAAGACGCAGGTTCTCCTCGATCGGACGGTCACGGTACGGCGAAGCCACACCGGGTTCGGTAGGCGTACCTTTCTGTTCCGCGATCTGTTCGGCCGTCTGCTCGTCCACATAGGCCTTGCCTTGCTTGATGAACATGATCGCCAGGTCGTACAACTGCTGGAAATAATCCGAGGCATAGAAGATCTTACCCCATTTGAAACCGAGCCATGCGATATCGCGCTCGATGGTCTCTACATATTCCGTATCCTCTTTGGCCGGGTTGGTGTCGTCAAAACGAAGGTTACAAACACCGTTGTATTTCTCGGCGATACCGAAGTCCATACAGATGGCCTTCACATGACCGATATGCAGGTATCCGTTCGGCTCCGGCGGAAAACGCGTCTGAATACGACCGTCATTCACACCCTCTGCGAGGTCCTTCTCTACAATCTGCTCAATAAAATTGAGACTTTTTTCTTGCTCTTCCATATATAATTATCAATTATCAATCATCAATTATCAATTCCTCACTATTCCTCTGGTTGAATTGCGAATAAAGGACACTATCGTGTCCCGCTCGGCACTCTGCGGCATGGTGGCTTCGATATAATCGAGCGCCTGCGAAGTGTTCATGCCGTTTTGGTAAATGAGGCGGTACACCTCCTGGATCGTATGGATCTGTTCCGGCGAAAAACCCCGACGGTTGAGACCCACGGAGTTGATACCGCAGAACGCTATCGGTTCGCGCGCCACGATGGCAAACGGCGGGATATCTTTGTTCACTTTCGAACCACCCTGTATCATCACATGCCCACCAATATGCGTGAACTGGTGCACCAGTGTACCACCACCGATCACGGCGTAGTCATCGATCTCTACCTCACCCGCCAACTGGGTCACATTGGACATGATGATGTGATCATGCAAGATACAATCGTGCGCAATATGACAGTACGCCATAATCAGATTGTTATTACCCACCACGGTCTTACCCTTACTGGCCGTACCGCGATGCACGGTGACATACTCGCGCAACACGCAGTTATCACCGATGATGGTCCATGTCTCCTCCCCTTTGTACTTCAGATCCTGCGGTACTGCACCGATGACCGCCGAAGGGAAGATATGACAGTTATCGCCGATGATGACATTGTCATCAATATACGCAAAGGCATCGATCGTGACATTCTTACCGATCTGCGCTTTGGGACTTACATATGCTAAAGGACTTATCATTATTCACTCAATATTTGGTTTCTTAATCGACGGATACATTGCGTATTGAAGGTATGTCCGGGTTTGTAGGCAATCACCTTTCCTTGCAACCGCAAACCTAACAACGACACATCACCGATCACATCCAGCAACTTATGCCGCGCCGGTTCGTTCGGATAGTTCAGCGGCGAGAGGTAACCGAGCTTCGTCGCATCCAAATGCGGTTGACCCAACTTATCGCAGAAATAATCCATACCTGACTGCGAGAGTTCCTGTTCATAGATCACCAGCGCGTTCTTCAGGTCACCGCCTTTGATCAACCCCACACGCAACAAGGGTTCTATCTCGCGCACAAAACAGAAGGTACGGGCGGAAGATATATCCTGCGGATAGTCCTTCAAATCCGTCAGCGAAGCATGCTGTTCACGCAATATATTCGATTGAAAAGCAATCGTCACATCCACCTCGTAATGGTCGCAGGGTTCGATACGCATACTGTGCCCGTGCTCGGAGATATACTCGATGGGTTCTTTGACCACATAGACCTGCTGTTCCTCCTTCTGCTCTACAATACCCACACGCTGGATCTCGCGCACAAACATACGGGCACTGCCGTCCAGAATAGGCATCTCGGGTGCGTCCACATCGATGATACAGTTATCTACACCCAAGGCATACAACGCACTCAGTGCATGCTCCACGGTCGATACTTTCCATTTACCGCGCTCCAGCACCGTACCCCGTTCGGTAGCCGACACATAATCCGCCAGCGCCTGATGACAGGGCTGACCGGGCAAGTCCACGCGGCGCAGACAAACACCGGTATTCTCCGGCGCAGGATGGAAAGTGGCCGTCACAAACAAACCCGTATGTAAACCCACCGACTGGAGGGTAAAACTGTCTTTTATCGTATGTTGCTTCATTGTTGTCCGCTTTGTTTAAACCGCACTATCGCGCGCCTCCATATACCCGCATCGATAGCCGGAGAACCCATATAGGTACCCGCTTTCTTGATGTTACCCGCTATACCGGTTTGCGCACCGAAGATACAGTTGTCCGCTATCTGAATATGTCCGGCAACACCCACTTGACCCGCCAAGATACAATGCGCACCGATCTTCGTACTACCGGCTATACCTACTTGGGAACAGAGAATCGTCGATTCCCCTATCTCTACATTATGGGCGATCTGTACCAAGTTATCGATCTTGGCGTTGCGACGAATGATCGTACTACCCATCATCGCGCGATCCACCGTTGTATTGGCTCCTATCTCCACATCATCCTCAATGATCACATTACCTATCTGCGGGATTTTCTGGTTCACTCCCTGTGCATCGGGTTCAAAACCAAAACCGTCCGAACCCACCACCGCACCGGCATGCAGGATACAATTCGCGCCTACCGAACAATGCGCATACACTCTCACACCCGCATACAGCACCGTATGGTCCCCTATCGTCACATGGTCACCGATATAGACATTCGGATAGATCTGCACGCCCTTACCAAGTTGCACGTTCTTGCCGATATACGCAAAGGCTCCCACATACGCATCTTGAGGAACTTCCACTCCTTCGCTTACAAAACACGGCTGCTCCATGCCTTGCTTAGGCGGGTTCATAGCTTTCGATACCAAGCCCAACAACTGTCCCATCGAACCACGGGCATTCTCCACCAGGATCACGGCACCACCGGCTTTACCTTCCCCTTCCGGAAAAGCAATCTTGCCTTCCACCACACTGCGGGTAATAAGCACCACGCCGGCTTTCGTGGTTTCCAGATACGGCAGGTATTTCTCGTCCGTGATGAAACTCAGGTGTTGCGCCTGCGCCTGCTCAATAGGCGCTACATCGCTCACCTTCGCATTCGCATTACCGTACAAGGCACCACCTAAGAGAGCCGCTATTTGTTGAGCACTAAATTCCATTATAGTCTGTATTTGAAAATATACCGTTTGGTCGGTTTACGCGTCAGGGCCTCGAGGTCGAGTATCTCACTGGCCTCCGATATATCGCGGATCGTGCCGTCCGAGTACAAGATATCGATCGAATCGGCTTTCTCCGAATAAGTGTTACTCGTGGATACATGTTCGCTCCAAAGATACTCCGCTTCCTGCTCTGTGATACCCAAAGCTGCAGCGTACTCTTTGTTCAATGCCTGCTTCTGGTCCTCCGTTAAAGGAGCTGACAACAGTTCTCCGCGGAAAAGCTGGCGGTTGATGAACGATTTACTGAGGATACTAAGCACTTTGTCTTCCCCTCCTATCCAT
>Ga0310694_10002218_pt1 | contig 20390 bp, 13 predicted proteins | sample 174DNAGHGhighgp2_FD_203884 | JGI IMG/M metagenome (GOLD analysis project Ga0310694, IMG submission 203884) | Sheep rumen microbial communities from Palmerston North, Manawatu-Wanganui, New Zealand - 1742 DNA GHGhigh gp2 (v2) (version 2) | ecosystem: Host-associated > Mammals > Digestive system... | reverse complement strand
TGACTCTGCTCTCGCTGCTCCAAAAATGCAATTTTCAATTTTCAATTTTAGCTTTGCTGATTTTTGTCGCGACTCGGCAGAGTTCAAGCAAGTTTGACTCTGCTCTCGCTGCTCCAAAAATTCAATTTTCAATTTTCAATCTTCAATTTTCAATCTTTCAAAACATCTTGCTGACGCGCCTGACGGCTTGACAGAGGGCATCCACCTCTTCCCGGGTGTTGTAGAGGGCGAAGGAGGCGCGCACGGTGCCTAATACGCCCATCCTGTCCATGAGGGGTTGGGCGCAGTGGTGGCCGGTGCGCACGGCGATGCCGAGTCGGTCGAGCAAGGTGCCCATGTCGAGATGGTGGATGTCGCCCACGAGGAAACTCACAACGGCGGTCTTCGCATCAGCTTGGCCGATGAGGCGCATGTCGGGGATGTCGAGCAACTGTTCCATACAATAACGGGTGAGGTCGTGCTCATGGGCGGCGATGCGGTCCAGGCCGATGTGCTCCATGTAGTCGATGGCCACGGCGAGGCCGTGGGTGGCCACATAGTCGGGCGTGCCGGCCTCGAACTTCAGCGGTGGTCTTTCAAAGGTGGTGCCTGTGAAACTCACGGTGTCTATCATCTCGCCGCCGCCCTGGTAGGGTGGCATTTCCTCCAGCCAGCGCTCCTTGCCGTAGAGGACGCCGATGCCCGTGGGGCCGTACATCTTGTGTCCGCTGAAGGCGAGGAAGTCGCAGTCGAGGGCTTGCACGTCGAGGCGTGTGTGCGGCGCACTTTGAGCAGCGTCGACCATCACGGGTACGCCGTGTCGGTGAGCCGTGGCGATGATGTCTGCCACGGGGTTGATGGTGCCAAGCACGTTGCTTACGTGAGTGACGCTGACGATGCGTGTGCGGTCGGTGAACAGCTTTTCATATTCATCGAGAAGGAGTTCGCCGCGGTCGTTGATGGGGATGACTTTGACGGTGGCCCCCTTGCGTCCGGCCAACAGTTGCCAAGGCACGATGTTGGAATGGTGCTCCATGGTGGAGACGATGACCTCGTCGCCCTCGCCGACGAATTTCTCCCCGAAGGCGAATGCCACGAGGTTGACAGCCTCGGTGGTGCCTCGTGTGAAAACTATCTCATTGGTGGAGTTGGCGTTGATGAAGCGCCTGACGGTCTCCCTTGCCGCCTCATGCAGGTCGGTGGCCTGTTGCGAGAGGTAGTGCACGCCCCGGTGGACGTTGGCATTCACGTTGAGGTATTCCTCGCGCATGGCGTCGAGCACGCAGAGCGGTTTTTGCGTGGTGGCGCCGTTGTCGAGGTATACCAACGGTCGGTCATAGACCGTGCGTGAGAGGATGGGGAAGTCTTGCCGTATTGTGGCGATGTCGTATGGTGTGGACATGGTCTTGTGTGGTTCCAAAATAGAGGTTATCTGCAGAGTTTGCAGCCTTCGCATTTGCTGAGTTCGCCCCGGAAACGCTTGTCCACCAGGTAGTGGAGTCGGTCACGCAGGGGGGTGAGCCGCATTTGTTCGACCACCTCGTTGATGAATGCTGTCTGCAGGAGCAGCTTGGCCTCCTTGAGGCTGATGCCCCTCTGCCGCATGTAGAAGAGGGCGGTATCGTTGAGTTGGCCTACGGTGCTGCCGTGTGAGCATTTCACATCGTCGGCGTAGATTTCAAGCATGGGTTGGGTGAACATCCTCGCTTCCTTGGTGGCGCAGAGGTTTTGGTTGGTCATGGCCGACTCCGTCTTTTGAGCGCCGTGCCTCACGAGCACGCGGCCGGCGAAGGCTCCGGTGGCCTGTCCGTCAAGGACGTACTTGTAGCGCTCATTGCTGGTGCATCGTGGCACCTGGTGGTCGATGAGGGTGTTGTTGTCCACGTGCTGTTGCTTGTCGCTGATGGCGCAGCCGTTGAGTTGGCATTCGGCACCTTCCCCTTTCATGGCGAGGTCGATGCGGTTGCGTGTGACGCCGTTGTGGAGCGAGATGCTGTTGTGGCGCAGTTGGCTGCCTGCCTGCTGCTCGATATAGGTGTTGCTCACGCGGGTGTTTTTGTTATGGGTCTCCTCCAGGCAGTAGATGTCGAGGGAGGCGTTGCGGCCCACGAAAGCCTCCACCACCTCAGTGGAGAGGAAACGGCGGTCGTCGGCGGCATGGTCGCAGAAGAGGAGTTTCACCTCTGCGCCCTCCTCCACGACGACGAGTACGCGGCGGTTGGCCATCAGGTCGACGTCGGAACGCAGGATGTTGATGACCTGTATGGTGCGGTCCACGACGGCGCCCTTGGGCACGTACACCAACAGCCCGTCTTGGGCGAGCATGGTGTTGAGGGCGGTCACGGCGTCATCGTCGGTCTTGGCGATGGTGCCGTAATAGGGGTCGACGATGTCGGGATGCTGTATGGCAGCTTGTCTGAGGGAGCAGATGATGACTCCTTCCGGCAGCGTGCTCTTGGGCAGCACCTTGTCGTAAAAAGCGTCGTTGACGATGAAATAGAGCGAGGTGCTCAGGTTGGGCACGTCGCAGCGGAAGGCTTCGTATGGGTTGACGGGGATGTCTAACCTTTGGAGGTTGAGTCCCAGGTCGGGTTCGAAGACCTTCTGCATGTCGGTGTATTTGTAGCGTTCCACCTTGCGTGAAGGGAAGCCTTGCTGGCAGAAATGATTGAACGCCTCGTCGCGCAGCGAGTTGAGCCTGCCTCCGGAATGGCGGCAGATCATCTCGCGGCATTGGCGATAAAGGTCGATGTATTGCTGCTCGCTACCCATTGGCTTCGTTTTTGATCCAGTCGTAGCCTCTTGTCTCTATCTCCTTGGCTAGTTCAGGGCCGGCGGTTCTCACGATGCGTCCTTGGTAGAGCACGTGCACCACCTGCGGGCGTATCATCTCGAGCAACCGTTCGTAGTGGGTGATGACGATGGTGGAAGTCTCCGGTGTGTGCATCTTGTTCACCCCGTCGGCCACGATGCGCATGGCATCGACGTCAAGGCCGGAGTCGGTCTCGTCGAGGATGGCGAGTTTGGGTTCGAGCATGGCCATTTGGAAAATCTCATTGCGTTTCTTCTCACCTCCGCTGAAACCCTCGTTGACGGAGCGGTGGGCCAGACGGCTGTCCAGTTCCACCACCTTGCGCTTCTCGCGCATGAGTCTGAGGAATTCCGATGCGTTGAGAGGTTCCAATCCTTGGTACTCCCTTTTGGCGTTGATGGCGGCGCGCATGAAATTGGTCATGGAGACGCCGGGTATCTCCACCGGGTATTGGAAGGAGAGGAAGAGTCCCTCGCGGGCGCGATCCTCGGGTTTCATGGCGAGGAGGTCTTTGCCGTTGAAGGTGATTTCGCCCTCGGTGACCTCGTAGAGGGGGTTGCCCACGAGCACGGCCGAGAGGGTGGACTTGCCTGAGCCGTTGGGTCCCATGATGGCGTGTGTCTCACCGTCGCGGATGTCGAGGTTGATGCCTTTTAGTATTTCTTTGTCGCCGATGCAGGCGTGTAGGTTTCTTACTTGTAGCATGTCTTGATGTTGGATGGTTTGATGGAGGGGAGTGCTTTCATCCCACTGTTCCCTCGAGCGAGACGCTCAACAGTTTCTGTGCTTCCACGGCGAATTCCATGGGTAGCTTGTTGAGCACCTCCTTGGCATAGCCGTTGACGATGAGTCCAACGGCCTGCTCGGTGGGTATGCCGCGCTGGTTGCAGTAGAAGAGTTGGTCCTCGCTGATTTTCGAGGTGGTGGCCTCGTGTTCCACAATGGCGGTGTCGTTGTGGATGTCCATGTAGGGGAATGTGTGTGCACCGCACTCGCTGCCGAGCAGCAGTGAGTCGCAACAGGAGTAGTTGCGGGCGCCGTCGGCGTTGGCGGTGGCCCTCACCAGTCCCCGGTAGGAGTTTTGGGAGTGTCCCGCAGAGATGCCTTTCGAGATGATGGTCGACTTGGTGTTTTTCCCCATGTGTATCATCTTCGTGCCGGTGTCGGCCTCCTGGTGGTGGTTGGTGACGGCTACGCTGTAGAACTCTGCCACGGAGTTGTCTCCCCGGAGTATGCAGGAGGGGTATTTCCATGTGATGGCGCTGCCTGTCTCCACTTGTGTCCAGGAGAGTTTGCTGCCTTCTCCTCTGAGGTCGCCGCGCTTGGTGACGAGGTTGAGCACGCCACCCTTGCCGTTCTCGTCGCCCGGATACCAGTTCTGCACGGTGGAGTATTTCACCTCGGCATGGTCGCAGACGATGATTTCCACGATGGCGGCGTGCAATTGGTTCTCGTCGCGCATGGGGGCCGTGCAACCTTCGAGGTAACTCACATAGGAGTCGTCGTCGGCGATGATGAGCGTGCGTTCGAACTGTCCCGTGTTGCGTGCGTTGATGCGGAAATAGGAACTCAGTTCCATGGGGCACCTGACGCCTTTGGGGATGTATACGAACGACCCGTCGGAGAAGACGGCGCTGTTGAGGGCGGCATAGAAATTGTCGCGGTAGGGCACGACGGTGCCCAAGTATTGTCTCACCAGGTCGGGGTGCTGCTTGACGGCGTCGCCGATGGAGCAGAAGATGATGCCTTTCTCGGCCAGTTGCTCCTTGAAGGTGGTCTTCACCGAGACGGAGTCCATGATGGCGTCGACGGCGGTGCCGCTAAGGGCGAGGCGTTCTTCCAACGGGATGCCCAGTTTGTCGAAGGTCTTCTCCAGTTCCGGGTCGATTTTCCCGTCGCCCTTGGGCTTTTTGGCCATCGGGTCGGCATAATAGGAGATGGCTTGATAATCGACCTCTGGCACATGGACGTGCCCCCACGTGGGGGGTGTCATCGTGACCCAGTGGCGGAAGGCTTTCAGGCGGAACTCCAGCAGCCATTCCGGCTCGCCTTTCTTCTGCGAGATGAGTCTCACCACGTCCTCGTTGAGTCCCACGGGGATGATTTCCGTAGGCACGTCGGTGGTGAAACCGAACTCGTATTTCTGTTCGGCGATGCGGCGGACAAGTTCGTTGTCGTCTTTCAGCGACTCCGACTCCTTTTTCTTTTCCTTGTCTTTGTTCTTATCTTTGTTTTCCATACCTTTACCGGGCATTTCCTGTCTTCATGTATTTGATGGCAAGCATGGTCAGGTCGTCGCTCTGCTCAGCCTCGCCCACGAAGGCGTGAACCTCCTCAATCATCTTGCTCACGATGGTTTCCGACATGTTCTTCCCCTCGTCCAACAACGTCTCAGCGACGGTGGTGACACGGTCGATGCCAAACTGTGCATGGCGGGCATCCTCGGCCTCGGTGAGTCCGTCGGTGTAGGTGAAGATGGTGGTTTGCGGGTCGATGTCGGCCTCCTGCGCCTTGAAAGTCCATCCGGGCATCACGCCGAGTGGCACGTTGGGGTCGCAAGGCAGCAGCCCCACGCCCCTGCCGATGAGCATCGGTGCGTCATGGCCGGCGTTGCAGTAGCGCAGGATGCCGCTCTCCAAGTCGAGCACGCCCACGAAGGCGGTGACGAACATGCTTGTCTCGTTGCCATCCACCAACGCCTCGTTGAGAGTGGAGATGATATGGTCGGGTTTTGACGTGTGGGCGGAGATGTTGCGGAAGAGCGAGCGTGTGACGGCCATCACCAATGAGGCGGGCACTCCCTTTCCCGAAACGTCGCCGATGCAGAAGAACATCTGGTTGTCGCGGATGTAGAAGTCGAAGAGGTCGCCGCCCACCTCCTTGGCGGGGGTCAGCGAGCCGAAGACGTCGATGTCGTCGCGCTCGGGATAGGGTGGGAAGGTTTTGGGGAGCATGCCCATCTGGATGTCGTGGGCCACCTGCAACTCATTCTCCATGGCCGCCTTCGACGCGGTGGTAAGCTTCAGTTCCTCGACATATTTCGCCAAAGACTGCTGCATGTCGTTGAAAGAGTCGCGTAGCAACCCGACCTCGTCGTTGTGCTTGATGACTGGCAGTCGCGTGTTGAAATTGCCCTTTGCCACCTCGTCGGCGGAGAGTGCGAGTTGCTTCAGCGGCTTGGTGGCGCGACGGATGACGAAACGACTGACGAGGAAGGCGGCAAGCAGCCCGAGGGCGATGAGGACCATCAACACGAATCCCACTGCAAATGCGATGACGTTGATGTTGAAGGAAGGAATGGCCATCGCTATCGACCAGTCGGTATGCTTGATGGGTGCATAGAAGAAATACACATTTTGTCCTTCCAGGTCCATGGCCATGGGTTCATCCTCGACTTCATCCACAACGCCATATAGGCCTTCCTTGCCTGCCATCATCTGGCGGGCGACATAATTGTCGGCGGTGTCGGGAGACTCTTTGGCGTAGGTGAGGAAATTCTTGTGGAGGACACGTTCCTGGTCGGGGTGCACGAGGTAGGTGCCGTCGGTGGTGATGATGAAACTGTAGGGCTTGGTTTCCAATCTCTTCTTACTCTTTATTTGCCGAGCCTTGGCTTCCTCTTGGCGTCCCCCTCCCCATTCTTTACTGTAGATTTTCCAGTCGCTCTTCTCCAATTTCTCATTCAACCACTTGAGTGAAAGGTCGGCACCGAGGATGGCCACAATGCGCCCCGTCTTGTCGTGGATGGGAATGAGATATGATATCAAGGGTGTGATGGAGTCGGTGCTGTCTATGAACGGTTTCGACCAATAAGCTTCGTTTTTCTCCATCGCTTCGGTGAACCACTCGGCACGGAGGTAGTCGTGGGTGGCGTCGCCGATGGTCATCGTCTCTATGTGCGTGCTGTCGCGTCGCACGGCGTAGGGACAGAACCAATGGCCTTTCTGCGGATAGTAGTCGGCCACGAAGGAGATGCCGCAACTGCGGATGTATTCGTTCTGACTGACCAGGCGCTCCATGAGGACATGCATGCGGTCGGGATTGCCGAGACTCTCCTCGATTTCCGGAACATGGTTGGTTGTGCCGGTATAGACATCGGAGAGCATCCTCCTGATTTCTTCGACGTTGGTGTCCAAGTAGGCTGTGTGGAGTTTCCACTCCTCTTCTTTTACTATATCTACAGCAGCCTCGTAGATGAGCCATGATGCTAGCCCCATGGCGAGGAGCATCATGAGCACAATCCACAAGGTCAGCCTGTTGGCAAACGACCGTATCTTCCTCTTCTCCTTCATCTTAGAGCTTTTGCTCCACCTCGATTTCCATGAAGGTCTCGATGATGTCGCCTACCTGGATGTCGTTGAAGTTGACGAGCGAGATGCCGCATTCCAGACCGGTTGCGACCTCCTTGGCATCGTCCTTGTAGCGCTTGAGGGCGCCGATGGATGCGGTGTGTACGACGATGCCGTCGCGCACGACGCGTGCCTTGTCCTTGTTGTGAACCTTGCCGTCGGTGACCAGGCCGCCGGCAACGGTGCCCACCTTGGAGATTTTGAACACCTGCTTCACCTCGATCTCGGCGGTGACGATTTCCTTCTTCACCTTGTCGAGCATGCCTTGCATGGTAGACTTCACCTCGTCGATGGCATCGTAGATGATGGAGTAGGTGTTGATTTCCACACCCTCGCGCTCTGCGAGTTTGCGGGCGTCGGTGGAAGGTCTCACCTGGAAGCCCACGATGATGGCATCGGAGGCGGCGGCGAGCATGACGTCGTTCTCAGAGATTTGTCCCACAGCCTTGCTGATGACGTTGACCTGCACCTTCTCTGTGGAGAGACGGATGAAGGAGTCGGAGAGGGCCTCGATGGAACCGTCGGTGTCGCCCTTGACGATGATGTTGAGTTCGTGGAACTCTCCCAATGCAAAGCGGTGGGAAAGTTCGTCGAGGCCGAGTTTCTTTGTGGTGCGCAGTCCCTGCTCTCGTTGCAACTGCAAGCGCTTGTTGGCAATGTCGCGTGCCTCCTGCTCAGTGGGCATCACATGGAAGGAGTCGCCTGCCGTGGGTGCGCCGTTGAGGCCGAGGATGATGGCGGGGTCGGAGGGACCTGCGCTTTGTATGCGCTGGTTGCGCTCGTTGAACATGGCTTTGATGCGCCCGTAACTGGTTCCTGCCACGACGATGTCGCCCACCTTGAGCGTGCCGTTGGAAACGAGGACGGTGGAGACGTATCCACGTCCCTTGTCGAGCGACGACTCGATGATGGAACCGGTGGCCTTGCGGTTGGGGTTGGCCTTGAGGTCGAGCATCTCGGCCTCGAGGAGCACTTTCTCGAGCAGGTCGTCCACGCCCATTCCTTTCTTGGCGGAGATTTCCTGGTTTTGGTACTTGCCTCCCCATTCCTCCACGAGGAGGTTCATGTTGGCAAGGTCTTCACGTATCTTGTCGGGGTTGGCTCCCGGCTTGTCGATTTTGTTGATGGCGAACACCATGGGCACGTTGGCCGCTTGGGCGTGGGCGATGGCCTCCTTGGTGGTGGGCATCACGGAGTCGTCGGCGGCGATGATGATGATGGCGATGTCGGTGACCTGTGCACCGCGTGCACGCATGGCGGTGAAAGCCTCGTGTCCCGGGGTGTCGAGGAAGGTGATCTTGCGGCCGTCGGCGAGTTGCACGTTGTAGGCTCCGATGTGCTGTGTGATGCCTCCCGCCTCGCCGGCGATGACGTTGGTGTTGCGGATATGGTCGAGCAGCGAGGTCTTGCCGTGGTCGACGTGTCCCATCACGGTGACGATGGGTGCGCGTGCCACGAGGTCGTTCTCGTCGTCTTCCTCCTCGGTGATGGCGTTTTGCACCTCTGCGCTCACATATTCGGTCTTGAAGCCGAATTCGTCGGCCACGATGTTGATGGTTTCGGCGTCGAGACGCTGGTTGATGCTCACCATGATGCCGATGCTCATGCAGGTGCCGATGACTTGGTTGACACCCACGTTCATCATCGTGGCGAGTTCGCTAACGGTGACGAATTCCGTGAGTTTCAGTATCTTGCTCTCTGCTTTCTGCTCGGCGCGCTCTTCCTGCAGGCGTTCCTGGACAGCTTCGCGCTTTTCCTTGCGGTATTTGGCGCCCTTCTTGTTCTGGTTCTTGCTGGTGAGACGTGCGAGGGTTTCCTTCACCTGTTTTGCCACGTCTTCCTCGTTCACCTCGATGGGTCGCTGGTTGCGCTTGCGGTTCTTGTCTTTCTTGCCTTTGTTCTTTCCGCCTTGTCCGCTGTTCTGGTTGTTGCCGCCTTGGTTTCCTCCTTGGCCGCCTTGTCCGCCACGGTTGTTCTGCCCGCCTTGGTTGCCTACGGCGTTGATGTCGATGCGCTCTTTACCGATGCGCGCGCGCTTCTTCTTCTCTCCTGTGGCGGGTGTGGCTCCGTGCTGGCCCTTCTCCTCGCGTTCCTTGCGCTTCTCCTCCTTGGACTTGCGCTTCGGCCGCGTGCTTTGGTTGATGGAGTCAAGGTCGATTTTGCCCACCACGTTCACCTTCGGGGCGTTGTCCTGCTCGCTCTTCAGAGTGAAAATCTCTGTCTTTGGAGTTTGCTGCTCTGTGGTTTCGACGGTTTCGGTGACTTCTGCACCAACGCTTTCCACAGGCTTCTCCTCGACGAGGGCTTTTTCTGCTGTCTCTTCCTTCTTGACGCTTGCGACTTCTTCCACCTTCTTCTCCTCATCCACTGTTTTCTTGGGCTCCGTGGATGGTGTGGTGGTTGTCTCTGCCTTGGGTGCTTCCTGGGAGACGGCAGGCTGTTGTGTCGTGGCGACCGGGGGTTGCTGCTCTTCCTTGTCCTTGGCAGGTGCAACGGTCTCGGCGGGTTTGCTGATGGTTGGAGGTGCCGTTGTCACAGGAGTTTCGGCAGGCTTCTCTTGTGACGTCTCCTTGTCGGCCTCCACGTTCGGTGTGGCAGGCTTGAGAGCCTGCTTCCCGGCTGCGTCAAGGTCTATCTTGCCAAGAGGCCTGACTTGCTGCCTGTTGCTCTCAAGCAGGGTTTCGGCACGGTGGCTTTCTGGCTCGCGTTTCTTTTCCTTGGGCTTCTTGGGGAAAATCTTGGCGGCCTTGTTCTTCGTCTCCTTGTCGCTCTTGAATTCTTCCACAAGGGCTTCATACTGAGCGTCGTTGATCTTGAAGTTCATATTCTCCTCAACTTCGCCCAGGGCACTCTTCTTTTGAAGGAACTCCACTGCCGTCTGGAGTCCGATGTTCAGTTCTCTGATAACTTTATTTAATCTTATGGCCATTCTCTTGTTGATGATTTTTATTTTTATTGTTTCGCACTCAAGGCCTCTTGGCTTTATCTATGACTTTCCAGGATGTATTCTCCATGGGTCAGTTTTCGAATTCTGCCTTGAGGATGCTGATGAGGTAGTCGACGGTTTCTTCCTCCAGGTCGGCTTTCTCCACAAGCATTTCGCGAGGTGCCTTGAGCACGGCTTTGGCGGTGTCGAGGCCGATGCGCTTGATGGAGTCGATGACCCACTGGTCCACTTCGTCGGCGAATTCGTCGAGGTAGATGTCCTCCTCGACTTGGTCTTGTTCAACCTCCCTGAAGACATCGATGGTGTATTCTGTGAGCATGGAGGCGAGTTTGATGTTGAGTCCTCCGCGTCCTATGGCGAGAGACACTTCCTCTGGCTTGAGGAAGACCTCGGCCTTGTGGTTCTCCATGTCGATGTTGATGCTCGACACCTTGGCGGGACTGAGCGAGCGCTGGATGTAGAGCTTGATGTTGGAGGTGTAGTTGATGACGTCGATGTTTTCGCCGCACAGCTCTCTGACGATGCCGTGCACGCGGCTGCCCTTCACACCCACGCAAGCACCGACGGGGTCGATGCGGTCGTCGTAGCTCTCGACGGCAACCTTGGCGCGCTCACCGGGCATGCGGGCGATTTTCTTGATGGAGATGAGTCCGTCGTTGATTTCCGGAACCTCGCCTTCGAGAAGCCTCTCAAGGAAGACAGGGCTGGTGCGCGAGAGGATGATCTTGGGGTTGTTGTTTTCGTTGTCCACCCGATGGATGACGGCACGGATGGTCTCGCCCTTGCGGTACTGGTCGTTGGGAATCTGCTCCGACTTGGGGAGGATGAGTTCGTTGTTCTCATCGTCCACGATGAGTACCTCGCGCTTCCATGTCTGATAGACTTCGCCGCTGATGATCTGTCCCACGCGGTCCTTGTATTTGTTGTAGAGTGAGTCGTGCTCCAGTTCGAGAATCTTGGAGGCAAGGGTCTGGCGGAGGTTGAGGATGGCTCTGCGGCCGAATTTGGCAAACTCGATGGGTTCGCTCACCTCTTCTTCCAATTCGTAATCGGGGTCGATTTTCTGAGCGTCGCTCAGTGAGATTTCCTTGTTGGGGTCCTCCACTTGGTTGTCTTCCACCACCACGCGGTTGCGGTAGATTTCGAAGTCGCCCTTGTCTGGGTTGACGATGACGTCGAAATTCTCGTCGCTGCCGAAGATTTTGGCGATGACGTTTCGGAAACTTTCTTCAAGCACGCTGACGAGCGTGGTGCGGTCGATGTTCTTGTTCTCCTTGAACTCATTGAACGTGTCGATCATGTTCGGGGTCGAAGGATTGGTTTTCTTTGCCATGTCTTTATTTGAAACTTATGATGTATTTTGTATATTTTACCTTGTCCATTTCGTATTGATGGTCCACCGGGGTGAGCACGGGGCGCTTCTTGCCTTCCACCTTCACCTTTTCTTGCGTGGTGACGGTGAAGAGGTTGCCGTCCACCGCCTTGAGCGTGCCTTTGATTTTCTTTCCGTTGGCATCGAGCACTTCCACCTCCTTGCCGATGAAGTTGATGTATTGCTGTGGCACCTTGAATGGCTGTCCGAGGCCTGCCGACCCCACTTCCAGCTCGAAGTCTTCCTTGTCACGGTCGAGGTGGTCCTCGATGTATTTGCTCAAGTCCACACAGTCCTCAATCCACACCCCGTCGGCATGGTCGATTTCCACGACGATTCTGTTGTCCGGGCTGACTTCGATGTCCACCAGGAAATAGTCCTTTCCCTCCAGCCATTCTTCGGCTAGTTTCTTGATGATGCTTTTTTCTGTCATTTCGTTTCGCTTTTCGCAATTCTTTTTCCACCGTCTTACATAGGTGGTTTAAGATGATGATAATGAAAATGAGGGACTTTTGCAAGTCCCTCATTCCACTGAACGGCTGCAAAGGTACGAATTTTTGCCCATGCAGCAAAATTTTTAAGTGTTTTTTGTCACTAAAAAGCGTTTTCTTGATATGTATCGCCTATTCTAAAAGGTGGAAAAGCACTGTGGTTGCACCTTTTTCCCATGGTTTCACGGTCGGAGGATTTTCCAGTACTCTTCTGGCGACAGGGCTATCCTGCACGCTTCCTCCATCTGCTTGTCTCCTCGTAGTTGGTTTTCCACTGTGCCGCGCTGGTAGTAGTAGGCCGCCACGATGTCGTCGGCCAGGAGGCGCTTGATGGCTTTCTTGTGGTATTCAAGGTCGTGCTCGAGGTTGTGGGTGAGTTTCTTCTCCAGACGGTCGAACTCTTCCTTGGCATCGTCGTAGTAGCCTTCGAACTTGGCGAGTTTGATGAGATTGCTGAGGTATTTCTCGCTCTCAGGGTCGTATTTGAAGCCGCTGGCGATGACACGGCGCTTGAAGTCTGCATAGTCGGCATCGGAAATCTCGAAGTCTGAGGCCGGTGCGATCTGGGGATGGCGGGCGATGTAGTCCACCTCCCATTCGAGCATCACCTCGGTGGAGTCGGTGCCGGAGGAGGCGAGGTAGTAGCCTATGTTGGGCAACGAGTCGGCTTCCACCACCACGTCGGGTGTGATGCCGCCGCCGTCGCGCACCTCGCGGCCGTTGGCGGTGTGGAAGAGATGGGTGAGGGAGTCGGGGATGTGTTCTGTATAACCGCCTTGGGCGTGGCGGTAGTTGATGGCTTGTATGCAACGGCCGGAGGGAATGTAGTATTTGTTGCTGGTGAACTTGAGGTTGCCGTTGTAGGGGACGTCGATGCTCGTCTGCACCAACCCCTTGCCATAGGTGCGTGTGCCGAGGATGACGGCGCGGTCGAGGTCTTGCAGGGCACCGCTGGTGATTTCGCTGGCACTGGCCGTCATGTCGCCTACGAGCACCACGACGGGCATGATGGTGTCAAGGGGCTCCACCTTCGTGTAATAGTCGACATTGGAACGTTTCAGCTTGCCACGGTTGGAGACGATGAGCTTGCCCTTGGGCACGAACATGTTGATGATTTGCACCGCTTCCGACTCGGAACCGCCGCCGTTGTCGCGGAGGTCGAGCACGATGCCGCGCATGCCTTTCTCCTTCATCTCGATGAAAGCGTTGCGAACTTCCTTGGCACAACCCTCGGTGAACTGTTTCAGGTTGATGTAGCCCACACCGTCTGGACGAAGACCGTAATAGGGGACGGAAGGGGTCTGCACTATCTGGCGGGTGATCTTCATCTTGATCTTCTTGCCTGTCGTCGGGCGCTGGATCTTCAGGATGAAACTGGTGCCGGGGTCGCCGCGCAGACGGCTGCTCACATAGCTGACACTCTTGTCGATCATCGAGGAGTCGTCGATGCTCAGGATGATGTCGCCCTTGCGGAGACCGGCGAGGGCGGCGGGCATCCCTTCGTAGGGCTCGTCGATCACCACGCGGTCCAACTTCAGGTTGTAGCGGATGAGGGCGCCGATGCCTGCAAACTTGCCGGTGTATATCTCCTTGAGGTCTTTCATGTTCTCCTCGGGGTAGTATTCGGTGTAGGGGTCGAGGCTGCGGAGCATCGCCTTGATGGCGGTGCCCACCACCTCCGATGCATCGAGCGTGTCGACGTAGGCGAGGTCGAGACTCTTGTAGATGGAGTTGAAAATGTCGAGTTGTTTCTTCGTCTCAAAATAGTGGGCGTCGTCGGTCTGGGACATGGCAGCGACCGTTGTGACGAAGGCGATGAGTAGGGTCAGGATGCGTCGCATGATGATGATATTGGTGAATTCTACTTCTTCTTTTTCGTGCTTGCGAAAAGCATGGTGCAAAGATAGTGCAAAAATCCGATTAAGTGAGCAAAAAGCGAATTTTATTCGACCTGTTCTGTTGAAAAACGTAAAGATGCGATGAAAAGTATGGTTTGTGCAGTGTGCAAAGATGTGAAAGAATGCAGTTTAGCAGACGGGACGGTGCAAGCACCGTTTTTCTTTGCCAGCTGGGTTAAAGGTGTAAGGTTGGTGTAAGGAAATGCAAACTTTTTCCCATACAGAATATAAGGTGCCGATGATGTAAAGTTGTATTTTTAGTGAGCTTTTTTGGACGTTGAAGGGTTAAAAACAAGTTAAAACTACAGTTTTTTGGCTGAAATGAGAAAATTTTCACGAAAAAGTTTGGTGGAACAAAAAAAACGTTATACTTTTGCAACCGCAAAATAAAAAAGACCTGCTTCAGTAGCTCAGTTGGTTAGAGCACCTGACTGTTAATCAGGGGGTCGTTGGTTCAAGCCCATCCTGAAGCGCTTAAAAATGAGAGAGTTACGCAAGTAACTCTCTTTTGTTTTTGTTAATCTGAACAAATTTTGGTTATCAATACAGGCTATTTCAAGGGTGATATCATGGGATATCAAAGCCCCAATGGCATTGTTTCAGAGGGTCTCATTGAGGAAAATAGCGAACAATAGTATCATATATAGCCCTAACTTCAATCAAAGATAATTAATGCGAATCGGGGTGCGCCTGAAAGCGCACCCCGGTTTTGCTAAGTTGGTATTTAAGAATGTTGGCTGTATTCATGGTTTTTGGACCCATTGGGAAAGACTTCTTCACGCTGCCTAACCCATGAAGTTGGCAATCTGTTACCCTATATGTTATCAATTCCAGACAACTGTGGTAATCTTGCCGTTTGTCACCCAGATATAGCCTTTTTTTACAATGCTGGAAATAAACCCGCTACCGCTGGGACCATACATGTCATAACATTTTCTTGCACCTTTGTCAATGGATAGTTTGAATGAAAATCTATCATTTACCAATTTCAAATATTCCTTGACTGTAGAGAACGATCTTCCTGCCTTTATCACCTCGTTCAGTCTTGGACTATCACTTATCCCCATTCTCTTTTCCAATTGGCGGACCTTTGCATCATATTCTTTTTCTGCAGCGGCAGTTTGGGTCTTACGTTCATCCCACATTTTATGATGCCATGCCATAGTACCTTCTAATTGAATAGCTTTTATCTCTTTGCTCCCTAATTTGATTTTTGCGTCTTCGGGAATAGACCAAAAAGCCCTATCTTCTATCTCTACATTTGGGTTTTCTATGATGATGGATTTCAAGTTTTTACAACCGGAAAAAGCATAGCTCCTGATATATTTCACGCTGTTGGGAATCGTGATGGATTTCAAGTTTTCACAATCGGAAAAAGCATAATCTCCGATATTTGTCACGCCGTTGGGGATATTGATGGATTTCAAGTTTTTACAATCGGAAAAAGCATAATCTCCGATATTTGTCACGCCGTTGGGGATATTGATGGATTCTAACTTCCTACATTGTTGGAAAGCCTTGTCACCGATACTTGTCACGCCGTTGGGGAGAGTGACGGATTCTAATTCCCAGCATCCACCGAAACCACCGATTCCTCCTTCCACGTCGTTAGGGAGAATGATAGATTTCATTTGACAATACTTTACTATAGGGTTATGGACTCTCCAACTCAAAGAGCCGTTGGGGAAAGTAATGGAATTCAGAATGCAAAAATTGAAATTAGCCTTATGATAATCAATATCGCTGGGAATAACAACGTCGGTTATTTCCGTATTATTCTTGTCAAAAAGACGGTACAAACAATACTTTTCAATATAATCTTTACCAAAAGCAAATTCACAAAAAGCTTTATCTATACTAAAAGTATACCACGAGTTTATATCATTTATGATGATGTTTAGTTCTTTACAGTCAGAGAAAGCACCATCTCCGATGGATACGCTGTCGGGGAGAGTGACATATTTCAGATGCTCATTGCCCTTCATGGAAATTCTTTCCACTTTTTTCTTATTTCCTTTATAACTCACGGATGACGGAATGACTAAAACGCTATCTGAGAAGTACTCGGAAAGGCCATAGGCATCAAAGCCATATCCCCAATCTTTGTATTTGATTTTGTTTATTACTATCTCATCGTCTTGCGCCATCATCGTCACTGGCACCGCCATGACGAGAAGCATGAAAAGTAAGATTTTTTGTTTCATAGTCTTGTTGTTTTATTGTTATTGATTGTTGATATGGATTATTCCTCAGATGAATCAAGGCAGCCTTGCGATGATCTTCAGCACATCGTCCACGATGGCATCGGCACTTGCCCTACGGTGACTGCAGAGTCTTTGATATGAACCGTCTGATATACAATGGAGGGCTTGTATGCGGCGCAATGGAACGAAGGGAATGATTTGTCATACACTCTGTTGGAAATGGTCTGGTCGGTGATGCTGGGGTATTTTGTGCATGGCATTGTTTTTGGGCCGAAATCGAAGAAGAAGCCATAGTCCGCTTGATTACCCACCAGATGGCTGATTGCAACAGTGATGTTAGGATTGCCGCCACAATGGCAGAACATGTGCTGGTAGGCATTTCCCTGTAATTGCACGCCCAGACGATGCCCTTTGTATTCAACGAAGACATCCGCCAAACCGATGTTGTGATGAAGGTTGGAACTGAAAGTGACCTTGGCTGTTTGTCCATTAGGGAGACTGAGTATGGAGCCGTAGCCTTTTGCTTGCAGTTTTTTTATCACCATCTCTTTGAGTTGTGCAAAGTGCAGTTTCTGCCGCAAATCATCGAGACCCAGTTCGCTGATGGCATCGCCACCAACTCCCTTTATTGCCCAAGGATAAACCTTGTGGATAAAGCTATCGTTAGGACTCAAATTAAACCCAGTTTTTGTCAGATGGTCCAACTCCTTAATGAATTGGATGTAGTCGTCAAGAATTTCTTGATGATATTGTGTGTAGAGGCCGACTTGTTTCAATATGTAAGCCAAGTCCTGATATGACCTGTGTATCCATTTGCCCTTGCCCGATAGCCCACCGCCTGGGGTGTGGTATTGGGTTGGATTAACCAATGAGAGGAGGATGAATGTGACTTTGCCAGCACCGTTCTGTGGTTTCCATTCGTTCAAAGCCTTTTGTTCATAGTCGGCCAACTGTTTATGGTCGGGGAAACTCTTCACTTTGTTTTCCAGCACAAGTACGGGACGCCATTTCTTTCCGTCAAGAATATAGATGCTCAGGTCGAAATGGTTGTGTTCGCGCAAGACCTTGATGTTGTTTTTACTCGGTGAATGATTGGCTTCCCACCAGAATTTTCCACTGGACGGTCCTGCCAGTTGTCGTATGACAAAGACGAATACCCCCCAGTCCACATTTGAGAGCCAATACAGGAAATTGCTGTGGAACAGTTCCTTGGAACCTTTCGACAGTTGGAAGAGCGGAGAGTTATACAAGTTCTTTTGTTTAGGTGTCAGCGATGATGTGTTCAGTAACACCATCGGCTTTTTTGTTTTTGCCATAGGCTATTCCTCCTTTTTGCCCCTTGGAACACCCTGTCGGGGAAATGTTCAATCAAACATATATACGAAAAGACGTGGGTGCCTCTACTTCGCCTATCCCACGTGCGGGCTCTCGCTTGCCTTGCTCAGGATAAGCAACTTGAGACAGCCCACGCCGTGAGATATGATAATCCCCGCGCTGTAGCAATGGCCACAGTGGACGGGGTATCATACACCCAACGTGGACGCTCCGTTGCGTATCTTCTGAGCTTTGATTTGCGAGATCTGCACGTAGAAGATAACGTCCGTAAACGTCCTTTTTTACAAGTAAAATCGACTCTTATGCCCTTACAGACAACCCGAGTCTACTTGCGAAGGCAGTGCAAGACTACCATCGCCATACAAAGAAAAACAAAAAAACTTGAAAAAGCAAATGATTCCGTCTAAATCTTCGAAATTGGTTTGATTTGAACAAAAATGAATTAGTGTGTGCGGAAACAATAGGCAATGCAAACAAAAAAGACATGTTTTGTTTTGCTTTTTGCTCTGCTTGCATTATCTTTGTATTCGACAAATATATCAGCTATGTTTAGCATCAAGGACATGACAGACTACATCGTGGCGCTAATCGCTGCCTTCGCCAGTCATTATTCGATGACTGACGCCGAGGCATACCGCTACCTCAGCCGCTATGGTGCGATAAAGGTGGCCTATGACTTCTATGACGTGATGCACACCCAGCCTTTCGATGACATGGTGCAAAGCTTGGCTACCTACTGCCATAGGAAAGGAGGGAATTTATGATACTTCTCTACCATGGCTCCACCGTCGACATCGACCACATAGACCTGTCAAAATCACGACCCAACAAGGATTTTGGCAGCGGTTTCTATTTGTCTGCCGACCGCCAGCAAGCATGGCGCATGGGTGAATTCAAAGCTCTGATAGAAGGTGGTGTGCCCATGATGAACACCTATCTTTTCGATGAAAAAGTTCTTACCTCAGGAGAGTTGCGTGTGCTCACTTTTGAAGGCTATACTCTGGAATGGGCAAACTTCATTTTTCTAAACCGTAACAACAAGTCAAAAGAACCTGCACACGATTACGATATCGTCTATGGCCCGATTGCAAACGACCGGGTGGGTGTGCAGATTGGCAAGTATGAAGCAGGCGACATCACTTTGGCACAGTTTTTGGAGAATCTGAAATACATGAAAGGTGTCACATATCAATACTTTTTCGGCACAGAACGTGCAATAGCAAAGCTAAAGAAAATATGACGCAGATAAATATTACCCAACAAGAATTCAAATATCTGAAAGAGCAACTCACATCCCGTATGATACAAATACTGGCAGAGGAGCAAGGCTACTCTTTGGAGGAAGCCTTTGATCGTGTTTATACTTCACCCATATACGAAAAAATGTCGGACGCATCTACTGGACTTTTCTTCCAGTCGCCACGTTACGTCCTTTCTTACTTATAGCCATTGTATACAGTTGATGATATTCCTGGCACTAAAACTATCTGATGAATACCATTATGTCTTGTGTGACAATCCCGAAAGACTAACATATTCTTTTGAAGATAAAAATGCAACATCGGACGGAGAAAACCCGCCCGATGTCTTGTAATACACTGCTCCGTCACGACAGTTTCAAACTATACCCCTCATCAATCATCTCGCGCAGTATCTCATCGCGGCTCTTGTGTCGGAGATTGAAGTTCTCGCCTTCACGGGAGCCACCGGGAGCTGTGAGCAACTTTTGGGGTAAGATGATTTGTGGTAGTTGGAAGAACAAGGTGTTCATGGTTTTCTCCAACTCTCGCTCCAAAGCGACACCTTTCAGTCCCTGCCATTTGCAGCAGCAAGCACGGTCAATCTCATCGGTGAAATGCTTGGCGATAAGTTGTTCCTTCGTAATCTCACCGCGTTCGTACATTGCCTCTTCACTGTTGGAAATGGGTTTGGTGACATACCCGTTGTTTCCCTCGATGGTGACATGCAGCCAACAACAACCGCCATGTCTGCTCATTCTGCATCGAGAGAGGTCAACGACGTCTGGCAGTTCGTATCTCCAGGGATAAAGCAGACGACGCAGGCTTCCCGCTTCTTTCATGGCATCCTTAGCACGTCTCTCACTTTCCTCTGCCTTTTGGGCGTAAGCGTCGCGCTCCTTTTTGAGTCGTTCCGCTTCCTCCCTGGCCTTGTCACGTTCCCGGGTGCGGCGCTCCAGGTTCTGCTGGATGTTTTCCACCTTTTGCCGAAGTTCATCCAACTGTTCTTTCAGTTGGGCGATTTCGTCCTGAGAGGCATCCAACTGTAAGCGCACGTCGGACTTGCCGAAGAGGCCTGAGAATTTGTCGAGACGTTGGAGCAAGGCCTCCTTGCCTTTGCGGCTGATGCGCAACTTACTGATTTCCTCACGCAGTTGTTCCGCTGTCTCCAATAACCGCCAGTTCTGTTGCTCCTGCATCATGTTCTTGTATTGGATGGCATCGAGGTGCTTCATATCGGAGCTCTTGCCACGCTCCATGTTTAAGGCCTCCGCCACGACGGTCTGCATCCGTGCCATGTCGGGCGACTTCAGGTTGAGGCTCTTGCCCTGGTCGTTGGTCCAGTCGAGAATGAGGTGGGCGTGGTGGTTGGTGATCCACTCCCCGCCCTCCTCGTGTCCCTCGTCGCGGTGGGTATGGATGGCGACGGTGTGGATGCCGAACTCCTGCTGGAGCCTGTCGGCCAGGTGGCGCAATTCATCGAGGGTGGTGTCTTCCCTGATATTGACGACACCCTCTCTGAGCGGAACGGCCTTGGCCTGCATCCGTTGGTGAACGTTTTCGAAATATCTCCGTTCGATGTCCTTACGGATTTCACCGATGCTTTTCTCCTCATACAGGGGATTCTCCCATTTCTCGTTGAGATGGGTCAGGTCGCCCCTCACATGTGGCATATCCTTCCGTCTGTCGTTGTGGAACATCGCGGAGGGTTTGAGGGGACAGATATGTATGCTGCTGATTCTTGCCATGATAATACTTTTTGTGT
>Ga0310694_10002217_pt1 | contig 20391 bp, 21 predicted proteins | sample 174DNAGHGhighgp2_FD_203884 | JGI IMG/M metagenome (GOLD analysis project Ga0310694, IMG submission 203884) | Sheep rumen microbial communities from Palmerston North, Manawatu-Wanganui, New Zealand - 1742 DNA GHGhigh gp2 (v2) (version 2) | ecosystem: Host-associated > Mammals > Digestive system... | reverse complement strand
ATCTCTCATTTCTTTTGTTGGTATTCACTTCGTTCATACCAACAAAAGAAAATACGGAGCTAAAGCTCACATATTTGTTTTCCAAAAAAAAAAAATAAAAAAATAATGTGGAATAATATGTTTTGGTTTTATTCTTAAACTTATTCAAAAACATATATTTTCTTGTCTTTTGCTTGTATTAAATAAGTTTACGTAAGTTAATAATGTACTATTAGATGGCACAATATCATTTACAACTGCTGCGTGGTAATGCTACCAAGGCTGGCAACTATACTGGTAAAGTGGGTGAAATAATTTGCGAAACTGGCACCACACCACATTTACGCGTGCATGATGGCACTCAACGAGGCGGTTACAGGGTTGCCAACATTTCTGATATACCCACGAAGATCAGCGCGTTTACTAACGACGCAAATTATGTTAGTTCAACAGGCGGAAATAATGTCGCGCCCAGAGCCACAGCAGACGCCGCCGGCAACGTAATATCCACATATTATGCACCTAATAGTGGCGCAACGCTCATCGGTCCTACACTTAAGAGTGGTAGTGTAAATGGTACCACGAAGCCTGTAACGATTAATGGCAATTTAACAGGTAGTGGTGGTACATGGACCGTGTCGTCTACTGCGAATTTCTCGGGTGCTGTGAATTTCACCGGCGCTGCAGGCACTGTGAAAGCACCAACTGTCGCTGCGACAGATAATTCCACAAACGTCGCCACCACCGCGTGGGTTCTTTCCTCTAAGGGTGTTGTGCACACAACCGGCGATGAAACAATTAACGGTACCAAAACATTTACCAGTGTCATTAGTGGTACGGCATCGAAGGCAAACTGGGCCGACTTGGCAGAAAATTATAAGGCCGACGCAGAGTATCCAGCAGGCACCTTGGTGATGTTTGGTGGTAAGGAAGAGGTCACCATTGCCACGGATCATGCAAACGCCGTTGTTTCAGAAAAGCCCGCGTACCTAATGAATAATGAAATGGTTGGTGGCACTCCCATTGCGTTGATAGGTCGTGTGCCAGTATTGGTGGATTGCGACGTTAAAATCGGAGATAAACTGGTATTAGGAAACACACCCGGTGTTGCCACCGTCGATAATCAAACCACGAAACCCCTCGGCATTGCACTTAAGAGGAGTGCGGGTGGTAAGGTGCTTGCCTGCGTCCAATTGATGCTCTAAAATTTGCCAATCTTAAACTGCCTCGTATATAATAGTACATTATATTAACTGCGAGCAGTTTAAGATGACAAACTTTTTCTGTGGAGGTCAGTATGGCAATCCTACTTGACCTCAGCCAAGTCGTTATGAGTGCATGTTATGCATTCCGCGACGATCTTAGTACAACAAAAACGGCGGAAGATCGAAACGAGGCAATTAACCTCGTCCGTCATGTTATTCTTAGTCAATTAAAGTTTTACAACACCAAATACAAGGCAACATACGGTAAATTGATTGTATGCTGCGATGGTAAAAATTATTGGCGTAAGCGTCTTTTCCCATATTATAAGGCAGGTCGTAAGGCCAGTAGGGAAAAGACCGATATTGATTGGCCACTTGTTTTTTCCACACTCTCCGAGATGATTGACGATCTCAAGGAAAATTTCCTTTTTAATATTGTCAAGGTGGATTATGCCGAGAGTGATGATGTCATTGCAACGCTGACGAAATATTTTCAGGATCACGAAATCGTCGAGGGTCCGATGTTTGACTCCAAACAAAATATTTTGATTGTGAGTAGTGATAAGGATTTTATACAGCTTCATGTTTATGATAATGTGAAGCAGTTGAGCCCGCTGACTAAAGGAATGGTGACAGATCCGGACCCGAAACTTTATTTGGCTTTAAAAATCCTAAAAGGCGATCGTGGTGATGGTATTATGAATGTCCTCAGTGAGGATGATAGTTTTGTTAACAATAAACGGTGTAGTGCGCTTACCAAAAAGCGTATTGATAAGTTACTGAGTGAGGGGTACGATAATTGCAGTGATCCTTTTATTAAACGTAACTGGAATCGCAATAGGGTATTGATTGATTTTCAATATATTCCTAAAAAGATTACTGATAGAATTATCGAGCAATATCAGCAGCCCATTAATGGAAATAAGCAGAAAATTTTTAATTATTTGATTAAACATAATTGCAATCTTCTTTTGAATGATATCAACGCGTTTGTGAACTAGCCATATGAACCACTGCCGTTGCTAAAGAACAGCAGTTTCCTGCTTCTCAGACCACACTTGTCTTAACAAATCAATTTGATTTGTTTCGATAGAGGTGACGATCTCCACAGGCTTTGATGCAGTCTCTATTACAGAGACTCGCATAGGATCCCTACATTCCATAGGTACCTTATTTGTTGCAAACAGTATCATATTGCGCGCAGCGTGGATATCTCTATCTTCTTGATATCCGCACTCACATTTAAACACTTCTTTTAAACCAAGTTCTTTGTTCTTAGAACTACAAATAGGACACATCTTGCTTGTTGGATGATTCTTATCACAAGGAATAACAATAGTATTAGAGTTATTTTTCAGTTTGGATTTGATTCTTCCTAGTATGGAGTGCTGAATCTTCTTTCCGTGTTTTCTAGACCACGCTTTTAGAGGATCGTCCTGAAAACAGACAAGTTTGAATTGTTTAGTCCAATGGATGATTTTGTTGGTTGAATCATTCTTTTTGTTTGTTAGTTTTTGATACTGTTTTCTTAGTTTGTTACGTAACTTAAAACCTTTGTTGGATCTGTTAGAGCACTTTTTGACAAATCGACGATTGATTAATTTGCTGGTACGTTTGAGTTGCTCAGGTTCTTCATAAACAACATTAATTTTAAGCGCTTGGTTTCTTTCTAAATTGTAGACATTTAAAGTCTTGCGGCATCCAAAGTCTATTCCTAAGGTCTGGTGATTGTTAATATTAGGAATAGATTCTGATTGTTTTGGAATCCATACAGTGATATTAAGATAGAATCCATCAGGTTTGTGTAATAGTTTAGCATTAGCAAATTCAATATCTTGATATTTGTCTAATTGATTTAAACCATGAACTCTAAATGGCTTGCTGAATCTGGTTATCTTAATTCTGTTCTTGCTAACAATAGCCCAATCTGTTTTGTATTGTTTTAGTGGAATACAAACGCATTCTGATTTGAATTTTAGTCCAAGATCTTTGGTTAGCTTAATATTTTTAGCTTTAACGTTACTCCAGATAGATTTGATGTTGGATTTAAGAGACATAACAATTCCTTGTCTCGAAGAAGCCGATAAAATATCGAATGACGATTCTATCTTATTTCCATCTTTATCCAAATGGACTACTGTTTTGAATTTGGCATCTTTAGACTGATAACTCGAAGAGTGTAGTGGTTTCCCAGATTCTTTAGCTTTAGATATCAAAGAGTTGGTGAACCATTTACCTTCTACAAAAATTTTGTGTAGATTATTTCTATCAGACTCGTTGAGATGACGTTGGTCTATTTTGAGTTCAAATACCTTACAATCAAAGTATTTGACGTGACGGTCTATCGTTTGTAGACGTTTTTGAAAATTGGTTAAATATGTTTCAGATTTAGACATGGTTGGATGTCTTAAATTTAGAGAACGGGTGATGTTGCAAGCATCGCTCGTTTTCGTTTATAATATTATTTATATCGTTGGTGTCAATTCATCTGCCGTTGCTAAAGAACGGCAGCTTTCTTGACAATGTTTAGTAAATATATGCATATGCGTGTATAACATGGATTATGGAACGCGATTTAACACGAGCAATTGAGCTTATCAAACAATTTGAAGGGTGCGAATTATCTGCGTATAAATGCCCAGCGGGCATTTGGACAATAGGGTATGGCTCGACGACTTTCAAAGGTCGGAAGGTTTATCAGGGCCAAGTAATCACCCTTAATGAAGCAGAGGAGCAGTTGCAGCGGGATCTTAAACCGTTTGCGCAGCAAATTGAGAAAGCAGTTGTTGTGGATGTGAGCGATAATCAATTCTGCGCATTGTTAAGCTTTGTGTATAATTTGGGTATTGGCAATTTTAGAAGCAGTACCCTCCTTAGAAAACTCAACGCAGGGGATTACTACGGTGCAAGCCTCGAATTTCCGAAATGGAACCGCGCTGGCGGCAAGGTGTTAAAAGGCCTTACACGTCGTCGCTTGGCGGAGCAAGCACTGTTTAATGAGGTATAATTTTGGGGTGGATAATGAGCGTTATTGTCGATAGAATGAGCACCAATGAAGAATTGGAAATCACCGTTATTCGCGGTAATAAAAAGTAAGGTATTCTGATGGCCATTACACTTCAATTAAAGAGAGGAAATACCGCCGAGAATAATGGATTTATCGGCGAAGAAGGCGAATTGACCTTCGACACGGATAAATCTGATATACGCATACACGACGGCGAAACTGCAGGTGGTAGAACCATTTTCCCTCCGTTCATAGAATGTACGACGAGTGCAGATGAACCAGCCAAAACTGTTAGCGCACCAGGATTTCGTTATATTTCTGGATCACTAATTGTTATCGACTTCGTGCACGGTAATGAGTTGGATTCTACACCAGTTACATTGAATATCAATGCTCTCGGCGCGCTTCCCATTTTATCCGGTGAAACGTCTGTGGTTGAGATGGGCGCCCACACATGCCTAATGGTGGTATACACACCAAGTGCATTTAGGGTTGTAGGCCTACCTATGAATAACCCTGTTGTAATGGGGTCAGTAACAACAGACGAAATCACATTACGAGGCATTGATTGGACAGCACCCCAATCGACTCAGCCCGATGATCCAACAACGGATGAGCCTAACGACCCGGCCGACGATAATGGTGAATCCGGATCCAATCCATAATCATCAAGCTTAATCAAATAATGGGCCCGACGGGCCCATTTGATTTTACTCCTCAATTTTGTTATAATAATGGTGTAGTATGATCTGGAATATACATGCAATACACCATCGAGTCCATTAGTGTTGTTGATTTGATTTGCGCAACACTTTCCAATATTATTGCCGAAAATAATGCGCAAATAGAAACAATACACACGTTTGATCATTTGGATGATGATCGTGAGCACGCCCAAAATATAATTGCAATTCGGTCAATCCAGGAAGAAAATCTCAAAACCCTGAAAATTATTGATGCGATTTCCTTTAAATCGTTCGATCTTACCAAGTTGTATACCACGATTCGGGTCATATGGTTAGGCAAACACGGGCTTCCTCAGAACAATTCCAGCTACACGGCAAAGTTGCAGGCCTTGGCGACCTTGCAATGTCTGATTAATTTGGGCATAATTAAAATTTCGGGGAGTTAATGTGCAGAATTTAGTGCGCGTATTTTGTGACTTTTTGTGTCATATTTTAACGTTGGTTTTAATAGTTTTTTATCCAATTGCAGTATTTTTAATGTTTTTGACGTGTATTGCTGCGTATATCGCCATTGCGCCAATTTTGATTATTGCGTGGATTATTGCTAAAATTGCAGGAGAAGATGTATGAATGAACAGGTTTATAACTATGCTGGTTTAATGGCAGATCTTGCCCTTCATCTCGAACAGGAGGTGCTTACGAAGGCCAATGAACGTATCGCATTTGGATGTAAGAGTATTGAAACGACATCGGATGATCATTACGTATCCTATCGATATAAGGATATTGCAATGCCCGATGCAATTAAAAATGATAAGTCATATTCAATTTCCCACACCGTGACCTTTGCAAAGCATTTGCCAGAGGACGGCGCATCCGAAAGTGAATATGTCGAAACAATCGATCTTGTTGTGGATGGTATGCAGGTTGCTACCTTTATGCACGTTTCGTCTCCAGAGGTTTTTGCCGCAGTTGAGGAAAACTATAAGCTTTATACCAAGATTCAAAAGCAGATGCAATCCGAGGTGAAACTCGCAAAGGCCTTGGGATAAGGAAATGGGTATGGAGTTAACGTACACAATCGATATCGATGACAGTCGCATGAATGATTCACACGATGAATTGTCCGAATCTGATGAACAATTTATCGTACCAAAAACGTCCCTCAAGGCATCGGATTGCAATTACGCACTTTGCAATTTTGGCGAAATTGTGAATACCCATACGTATCTTGCGACTTGTTTCTATAATAAACGATATGATAAGAGGGATCGCGCCCATCTTTTTTCGATGCTTGCAAATGTCAGGACTTGCGGACAGGAAATCATGGATGACCTTGAAAAGGAAGTCGATGTGGTTATTATGCCAGAGTTCCGTGGTATCTTTGATGTATGTGCTTTTACGTTTAAGGTATGCGAGTTGGATGAGAACAAGGCGCGCGTATTATATGACAATTTTTTGTGGAATCGTGCACTGCAATCCTTTTGTGATTCTGATACCAAAAAGTCAAAAAATTATGATATTGTAACTGACCGTATGATAAAAGTTGCATCCGTATATGGAGAACTTAAAAGTGATGTTACAAGATTTGATATGATTACCTCGCTTTTTGATATTTCGGATTTGGAAGGTTTAGTTTTAGCTGCGGCGATTGCAAAATATCACAGCAAGATAGCACATCTTCCTCCTGTACGTGGTAAATCTGCAGATCGTAAAATCAAAAAGCGCGTGAAAACGGCACGCGAATATGAACAATTGTTCATTCGGTATTATGACCACATTGTTGAACTGCTTAAGCATCGTGTAGCCAACTACAATGATAATCGCGAGGGGACGGGAGAGTAACTGATGGATTTTGATATTGAGCGTGATTATTCGAAGTTATCTGATGAGGAACTAATCACATTGGAACGGGCATACAATGATGAGGCCGCTAGATTAAACAGCATTCAGATGGCTCTTAAAATTAATCTGAATAGTTTGTATGGCGCCTTGGGTAATGGCGGATTCCGTTATTTTGATGTGTCGTTGGCGAGTTCCGTTACCGCCAGTGGTAGACATGCAATTAGGTGGATCGAAAGAAAGTTAAATGAATTGATCGATAAAATGACTGGGATTTCAAAGGACCGGGTCGTTCTTATTGATACAGATAGCGTTGTTTTGGATCTGTCGGATGTTGTGTCGCAAAGGTGCCCAGAGCATATTGAGAGGGAAAAGAAGTTACAGTATTTGGATGTTTTGAGCGAGAAGATTTTGCACCCATATATTGCCGCGTCCTACGATGAGCTCGGCGATTATATGAATGCATACAAACATAAGTTCCGCATGAAGCGCGAAAATATTATCAATAGTATGATTAGCGTCGCAGCGAAGAATTATGTGATGGAAGTTTATAATAGCGAGGGTGTCCAGTATACATTGGATAATCCGTATATGAAAATTATGGGACTTCCTGGTTTGGTGAAGAGTAGTACCCCTCAGGTTGTTCGCAAATCTCTTCGCAACGCGTTGCCTATTATGCTTCATGGTACCGAAGCGCAATTGTGGGATTGGCTGGATGAGGAAAGGGAAAAGTATAACAATTACTCAATTGAGGAAATCGCATTCCCAAGGGGTATCACCGATCTTAGCAAATATGATCCTCGCGCAGTTCGCCACGCCATTGCCATGATGAATAATGAGGATGCAGCCAAAGCGCAGGAGGCACTTGAACGCGGTAATGATGTTTATGTGTTCAAAACCCCCATCCATGTTCGTGGAAGCCTGTTGCATAATCATCTTATTGATAAATTGGGGATGACGGGGGAACGAAATAAGATTAGCGATGGTGATAAAATTAAATTCGTTTATCTTCGCGAGCCTAACCCAATTAATTCGAATGTAATCGCGTTTCAGGATACATTACCTAGTCAATTTAAGTTGGACAACTATGTTGATTACAATATGATGTTTGAGAAAACATTCCTGAGTGCTATTGAAACAATGATTAGTCCGATGGGGTGGCGTGCTGAAAGAACAAATACCCTTGATGATTGGTTTGCATTCTAAGCCAGGGTAAATACCGATATGCAGTTATTTTAGTGAGTTACAATGCGTACATTGCGGTCTTTTATGGAAGATGATATACCTCCTCTTTATAAGGAAATTAAGGTTGTTGATATGGATTTGCTGAAACCCTATATGGGGAATCCACGTCACAACAACAAAAGTGCTGAGATGGTGGCCAAATCAATCAAGGAATTTGGATACATTAACCCAATCGTTGTTGATGAGAATATGACCATTCTCGCAGGTAATACTCGTTTTAAGGCCCTTCAATTATTGGGGTATGATGAGGTCGAGGTTTTGGTGGTTTCGGGCCTTACTGAAAAACAGAAGAATGGGTTTGTTATTGCCGATAATAGGGCAGGTGAATACTCGAAATGGAATATGAGCGCGTTGGAACGAATGTTGAATACCGCAGAATTGGATGAATCCATTTTGAAGGAGTTTGGCATCTTGAGCACCAAGCAGACAAAGAAAAAAATTGAGGAGATGATATATGGAGACAGTATCGCAAACTCCAAGTAAACATCGCCTTGTTTTTGGACTAGGATCGGGACTCATATACAGTCTTGGACCGAATTGGAAGGAGCTTGTGCCCAAACTTTTAAATTCGTTTGATAATGATATTTTGGTGAGTACCATTGATATGGCATTTACCATCTTAAACACGATTAAGGGATGCATTAACCCCCACGAACGTCTTTATATTGATAGTGGCGGTTTTACTCTTTACAAATACGAAAAAAAGTACGGTAAGGATAGTGAAATATTCAAACAGGAATGCGAAAAGGTTCATAATCGATTTATAAAAATTCTTAAAACAATCGGATGTAAGGAAACATTCGAACTCGATAATGAGTATTTTCGTGTCGATGATGACTTAATGAGCCCCAAAAATTATTGCCGGGAGGAAGTAAAGGCCATTACAGGATTTTATCCTACACCCGTTTTCAAAATGCATCAGGGTTTTGAGTATTGGAAACGTCTATGCGAAAGTGATCTCTATCCTAGATTGGCAATCGGCGGTATGGCGCAAACACGCGAATGGCACACCAGGGTTGAGGATCTTAAGCATATGATGGAGTATGCGCGAATGCATAATAAAAAGGTACATTTGCTTGGGTGTCAAAACGTGGATGCGTTCAAGGCAGTGCAACCAAATACCGTCGATTATAGCGTCTTCCAATACGCTATTAATTTAAAATATGCCCGCGATGAACACCCCGAGTTAAATGAATATCGCGAATTATCGCCACATGCAGTTTGTTATGCAATCGCCAGGGCAAAGGCCAGGGGTTTCCTGTATGATTGCTACAATAAGGATTACAACGAAGAGTGAATCAGTAAAAAAAAAAAAAATCCACCTCACGGTGGATTTTTAATTATCACCCTTCTGATATTAAACCACAATCAATGTGATTTAGACGCGACATCGCACTTTCAATATTTTCACGAACATAGTGTGTGGTTGCAATCGAATTACTGTCATCATCTACACTTGGTTGTTGGATTAACTCCACCCTCGACGTATAATTTGGTGACGCCAACGATCCTTTATTTTCATAAATGATATCAATACCATTAACATTCCCTTCTGCATCATGCGCTCCTCTGGGTGCTGAAGGATCGACCACGATTAATGATAAGGATGTCGTTTTATCTTCTGGATCGACAACACTTTCAATTCTACTGATGGTTGAATCGCCAACATTACTTTCGTTGAACTCTGTACCATCACGGAAAATAATTTCGTGACTTACTCCACCGTCAACAACGGAGACACCTCTTTGTATCGATCCAGTTGGAGCACTAATGTATAATGAGGTTGAATTTTCCCGATCAGATGTAATTTCAGGATTAACCAACATACCACCACTAACATCGCTCATCAGATCCTTTACGAATGCTGTGGTCGCAATGGTGTTATCGTTACTTGACGCATTCGGTGTGGTCACCACAGGTTTCGGTCCAACAGGAACCAGGTTATTATTTTTAACGTGATATATTGGATGATTATCGTATAGGTATGCAAATGTATCACTACCAGTATATCCAATTAATACAAAGCATTTACCTTCGTCATCGGTAACGTTAATTTCAGTTGTAACACCCTCAACCGTGAATAACCACGTTTCATAATTCAAGGAACCTTTCAACCAAAGTTTTGAATTTTCCGACAATGTGGAGAACGTGTCACCCGGGAGATCCGAAATGTCAAACTCGTGCACATTGTACAACATACCAGGTGTCTGGCCGACAGACGATGCATCGAGATTGTCGCCGTCATAATATAATATACTCCACGGAATAATTTGTGTGGTTGTGAAGGTGTTATCCCATATGTTGATTAGATTACCGTTGGCATCCTCGGCCACAAGATTACCATGTTTAATGCCACCAGGACCGACAATGGGCAATCTACCATACGCCGTTAATACATCACCTACCCTACCAACACTCGTTGAGTAAAATCCCGATTTTGGCATATCCACAAATACATTGCGATTGTATTCATTACCAAGATTTTTTTCAATATGATCGAATAAGGTCGATGAGCAATGCTGCGCATCCAACACCACAACAGTGATATTGCGGCCATATCCTTCCAATGAGGAATTCGTCGAACGATATAATGATAATCCGATATAATGGCCTTCCCCACTTGTAATATGCGAAACGTCCGACACATTGATGTTGATACCATCGAATGGTATCACATTTTTATCCGCGTGAGAAACTGTGATGCGATATGATATTTCCTCACCCACGCCCACCAAGGCAATATGCGCAACGGATGAATATGCACTCGTCGTTCCACCCACATAGACCAGATACGAAGCTTGCCAACCCTCGCTTGGCGTTTCCGGTATAATATGTCCAAAGTATTGGACATTATTGGCCATATTGTGATCATCGTCTCCGATCACATTTTCATATGTCTTCGTAACGAGCTCACCATATTCATTAATGGCTTGTTGGATAATATTACGAGTCCACGCGGTTGTCGCAATATTGTTAGCATTGCTATCCTCAGGCGGCACAGGCGCGAGTGCCACAACATTACCATGTGGATCTGCCGCAACTGTAATTGCCGCACCCCACAATCCTTCATGATCACTCGGCTCATCTGCGTTGGGTATCGCCGTTAATGTCGTCATCGTCGTGCCGTCAACCATGTTGGTGACATGCATTCCACCAGTAATATTCCCATGCGGCGATCCCGTAACAATGGAGTTAATAATATTGTTTTCGGGTAACTTGCGAACAACCTGATTATTTTCATTGACCGTTTCAAGATCGGGATTGATCAGGATAAACGCGCCCTTCGTTGCGACATCCTCGTTAACGAGCAACGAACCTGTAATAGTACCACCGGTACGTCTTAGAACACCGATATTTTCTGCGGCCTGATCCTTGTATGCGTCGGTGATTTCAGGTTGTGCCTGATCATACAACACCACGTGTTTTGTAGTTTCCAACGCAGTGTCTGCGGTTTCCTTCACTTCGTTTAAGCGGGAGGACAACGCAGCAAGTGTATTTCCACCTTCGCCATCGCCGCCTGTCAATTCTGAGCGAAGTTCGTTGATGGCTGTATCGACTGTGTTATCCACATACGCAACTGGAGCAGCACGTTCCGCCCGATTATCATCGTTGTCTGGGACTTCATCACTATTGAGGTACAATGGACCAGATAAGACACCACCAGTTTTTTCGAAATAATTTTCACTATTACTATTGATGGTATTAACTGCAGTTTGTAATTCTTCCTTTGTGGAATATGTGTCCGCAATTACGTTATTATTACCGTCCGCGAGTGCCTTTGTCGCGACACCCTCAAATTTATTTGCAACGATGCTACCTTCTGAATTAATGAGGGTAACTGTCTTCGACGGTTCATTATCTATATCGGCAAGGAAGGTTGCGTGTAACCCATTACGGTTAACAATAATACCATATGTCGTATTATTACCGGTATTATTACCCGATGCAAGACTTATAAAACCTGTACCGTCAGTTTGTCCATTAACGATGGAACCTGTACCATTTTTGATGGATTGCCACGAGCTCGGATTTGTGCGTTTAATACCATTAACGGAAAGAATCGCAGTTTGTGGATTATAGCTAATGTTTTCCGCAAATTGCAAACCCGATATCTGGTTATTTGATGCATTTGCCAGCGCGAGTTTGTAATCTACATTATCGGCGACTTTCGTTAATTTTACGTTTTCGTCAACATACGGCTCATAAAGATCACCAATTAAATTGTAGTATGTACCGTCGTACACAAAAGTGTAACACTTATTCGCTGCCAGCTTACCTGGTTCAATTGCCGCGCCATTGTAACGTATAGGCTTTGCACCTGTCCCGTTAATGTTCAATTGTGGGTTGGATGCAGTATTTGTGTTGGTAAATTTTAATATAACACGTGAGCCTTTTGTTGGGCCGGTAGTACTCGTTCCTGCGAAATCCGGGAGTTGTACATTTTTTACTGCACTCGAGGCACTCGATGTTACTTCCGTATACTCTGTGACATTTTTCGTACCATCAAATAAAATACCATTGATACTGCGCGCAGTTGTAAGTTTGGCGACAGATCCGTCGATTGCAATTCCGCGCTCCAATTTTTCTGAGGTGATGGCACCATCGTCAATTGAATCGTTCGAAACGTGGATTGTAACGCCTTGAGTTAACTCTATTTCACCGCCGAACGTGATTTTTTTATTTTCTGGATTAACATCAATTAATACGGTATCCTTATCTCCAATAACTTCCTCCGCGGTCGTAATTGTCAAATAAAGATGGTTATCCGTTGGATCTGCGGTGCCGCCCTTTCTCCATGTGTACGTCGGATAGAGTGCGCCTATTTGAATGGCGTCAGCCACGCCCCGTGCGCTTGGCCCGTCTACGTTAACATCTCTCGTTGCTTGCAAAATATCATCAGCCATAATGGGAATAGAACGCTGGTATATACTATTAGGTGTAGTTATTTATTTGCGCCTTTGTACGTGTATGGAATATAAGAATACCGACTTTTTAATTGATGATGGGTATGGAAATTTCGTCGATTTTGATAGGATCCGTCGCCTTGATGACAGGGAAATTATCATGATCCGAACTGATGGGGGTTGCGTGTTGCAATGCACGCCAAACCACCTGGTGGAAATTGCGAATAATACGTTTATACGTGCATCATCAGTAAAGGTGGGAACTATGTTGAGCAACGGCCAACGCGCCGTATATATCGCGATTAAACCGCGTTTATGCGCTGTTTATGACATAGCACAAAGCGAAACCGGAACATATCTTACGAATAATTTGGTAAGTCACAATTGTAGTTTTGTCGGCTCGTCAAACACCCTTATTGACAGCAACACGATGCAACGACTCACGTATGATAAACCGTTGGATGAGCGTGGTGATGTGCGGTATTTTGAATACCCGACGGAAAACCACATATATGCCATGACAGTTGATGTGAGTAGGGGAAGGGGCCTTGATTATACGGCCTTCAGTATTATTGATGTGACGAACGCGCCATATAAGGTTGTGTGTAGTTTTAAGAATAACACAATTGATCCGAGTGTCGAATTACCCATACTTTTGAATAAATTGGGTACGATGTATAATAAGGCGCTCATTTTGGTGGAAAATAACGATTTGGGAGAAGCCGTCGGACTTTCACTCTGGACAGATTGGGAGTACGACAACGTAATATGGACGGACAATAACAGGATATCAGGTCACGGTGTTATTGGTGTGAAAACAACGCGGAAGGTAAAACAAGTAGGTACGAACACCCTTAAATTGTTGATTGAAAACGACCAAATCGTATTGAGGGATTTTCGGTATCTTGAGGAGTTGTCTGTATTTGTGCGCATGAAGGCGGGTCTTTATGGGGCGCAGGATCATGCCATCAACGACGATTTAACGGCGACTCTTTGGCTTTTTGCTTGGTTAACGACCCAATCATATTTCACTGATTATACTAATTCCGATATTGGTAAGAATATGATTAATAAACATATTGAAGGAGTTAATGAATATTTGCCTATGGGCTTTTTTGTGGACGGGATTAATGATACTGAAAATGATGTTCCCCTATTAACAGATGATCAACTCGAACTCTTGCGTTAGCTTGTGTTAAATAAAATCGCGATTATTATCAATATACCATGGCTGATAACGATACCAATATCATAACTGAAACTGAAACTGCGCTTAAAACCCGCAAATATGTTGGCGGTATTACCACACCTTTATTTTTTCGCATTGCCCACGAGGATTTGACCAATCAGGACGGAAGTGCAAAAAATCCCTCGACATTAATTCCGCCTAGTTCCTCGGTTGTCCTCGCGCGTCCTTTATCCATGTTGGAAATCGACACCAACATGTTTACGTTGGAGCGTAATATATCAAAGCTCGACGATGAGTTTGATCATTCGTATCGGCTAATTTACACCAAGGCGCCTATTCATAGTCCGACGTTTACGGGTACCGTTACACTTCCATCCAGGGCGACGCCTCCTGCAGGCAATATTGCGAACGGTACTGCATATTATAACACGTCCACTCACGAGGTTCAGGTCTATGTTAAAAAGCCCAATTCTGACACCGATTATTGGGCACCACTCGCGACCACACAAGGCCTCGATGACTATTTGCGTAAGACTGGTGGTGTCATAACGGGTGAATTGATTGGTCGGAACGCAATATTCCATGGTAAACTTACCGCACTTAAGACCGATTTTGATGGCGAATACAGTTCCAATACCAATGACTTGGATCTGGTGGCCACGAGTGGATGGGTTCGGTCAACAGCGACCAAGATTGTGGATGATCGGTTGGGAGGTGGTACTGGAGCTGGTATTACGATTAATGGTGGTGGTCTTACAATTAATACCAATACCAATGACCCAATTCTTAAGGTCGATTCCACAGGCATGAAGTTGACAATGGGGGATTTCACCATTAGCAACGGCAAGTTCCACGGCGATATCGATATGGGCACTCTATAATATTATTTTGATAATAAAGATAATATCGTGTCCAATTTGGCGTTAATATCATTAACGTTATTTTCCAGGTTGAGAACACGGTTATCCAAATCGGTTACCTTGTTTTGTTGGGCCTGAGCGCGTCGACGTTGCTCCAAGGCCCTTTTTAATTTTGTTTGATCGGCGTTAATCACTGCGCCCGTGTTGGTATCACGCACCAACCCTGGATGATCAGTTACCTTTAATAGAGCCATCCCTTACCCCTGCCTTATAATCCCCGATGGTAATCATACCCATTGGAGGTACCAATAAATCCTCATTCACCTTGAGAATCAGCTGATCATTCTTCGCCACAGGAATCGTCGTGGTGCATCCCGTTACAAATATTGAGAGAAAAAGTACTAACCCTATTAATAGACAAGTTTTTGAATTCATTTTAATAACTTCTGTTGTTTTTCCATAAATTGCTTGACGATCGTTTGGAGGGTCGTCAATTTTTCAATGCACTGATTACAGTTGTTATAATTAACAGCGACGGTATTTACCAAATCAGTAACGCCATATTCGCTCTCCAATGAAACATCGATATCGTCAGGAATTACTTCATTAATCCCCACACCACATGCCAGCCTATCATGCAATAAAACGGTACCTTTTGAAATGTTGGAATCGATCGGAATATATTGTTTAATTACCTTCGGATTTTTTCTCAATTTATCTATTTCGGAATTGAGTGTGGTAACCTTTTGTGCATATTCTTTTTCGATAAGCTCTATTTTGCGGTCGTTATCGTTTTGTAGCTCGCTTACCTTTTTCTCCCACTGAATCTTTTCCGCGGTTATTTTTGCAGTAATTTCAGCAACGCCATTATCGTATCCTTTATTATAAAGATATCGACATCCAAAAATAGATGCGATCACGACACCCAAAATGGCAAATATTTTTAAATTATTTTTTGTCAGAAGCGATGATATTAGACCCATCATTTGTTATGTTCCTTCTTCTTACTACCGCATTTTGACTAAGGGGAAGTACCGCCATCGCGACTCCACCTGTATTATTTGTAGGAGCAACGCCGCCTGAGACGCTTACTTCCTCATTTTGTTTTTCTTTTTGCTTAATATAATCCGCCCATAAGGTGATCACTTCCTGATACCTACGATCTGAGGTATCATATTGCGCAACGGCTTCTTCGAGCATTTTTACCTTAAGCGATTCCTCGGGTATTTCCTGTGAGACACACTCCTTAATCAATACCATCGCAGAAAGAATATTCTTAAGCTTGTTTTCGCCACCAGGAAGTTTATTAATCATCTTTTTAACATTGATGACGAAACGATCGAGATACGTTATTGATTTCCTTTGTTCCGCAGTTTGTTTGCTTTTAGGAACAATATATTTGCCTTTATCATCGATGAGACCCGATTTGAATGCCGGATATTCATTAAACGGGGTACAAAGCATCGTCAATAATTTTAAGGCAATTAGGTTATCAATTATGGGAGTTTGTTTGTATTTCATAATGATTGCAAAATTTTCATCAATTCCTCATCACATTCGATATCATTATATTGCGAATATTCCGGAATCAATTTTAAAAAATCGAGATAGGTTTTTAGAATCGTCCAATAATTTTTATCCACTTTCCAGAATAAACCATCCACGGCAAATTGGCCAAAAAGATTATGGGCGATAATGATACGATTTAGCAATAATCTTTCCGATATGGTCCCCGATTTCGTGGCGTATTTGTTAAGTGTCGAAGCCACTGTACCAAATATTCGAATATCACTTTCAAATTCTTCAAAATTCACACAACAAGGATTGTTATAGTATTGAAACGCCAACTGTTTAAATCTCTTGTCGTTTGTAATATTAATAGACTGTAACACTTAATAAAAATTCTGTTTTGGATGATTATAATTATGATGCGTTTTGACCGCCATAAGTATAAAGAGTGTCATAAACGCAAAATTATACGATGACAACAGAAATTCCTGATAACGAAGAGGATATGAGCGCAGATGACTTACAGGCACTTAATGTTGATCTGCAGAACAAGATACAATTATTAAAGCGTAAGGATATTAACCAGGGCGCCTTGGCGTGGGCAGCAATGATATCCATGACGCTGGTCACTGGGCTTCTCTTCTGTCCCAGAATACCAGATACGAGAATTACAATATTGAAGGATATTCTTGATTTGTATTACGTGACACAGGCCAGTATTATTGGCATGTATATGGGCGCAAAAGCCTTTATGAATAGAAAGTGATTTCGTAAAGTTTTTAATTTATGCAGAATCGAATTTATTTTGGTATCGTCGAAGATCGTGATGATCGCGCCTTATTGGGCAGATGTAAGGTGCGTGTGGTAGGATTGCATACACACGATAGGAAACTGCTGCCTACTGATGACCTTCCATGGGCTGTTGTGATGCAACCTATAGGTCGAGGTCAGGCTGTATGTCCAGCCGAAGGCACCGAGGTTATCGTCATGTTTGCGGATGAACCTGATTGCCAAATGCCTGTTGTAATGGGTACCGTGAATACGATTCCACAGGAAAAATCCGTATGGATTGACGAAATACCGGGTCTTCCCAAGGTTAAGGATGTTACTGACCCGTCAGTTGGTCATGCTTTACCTAGGACAAGACAAGAAGATTCTGCAGCAAAATCAGAGGCGATTCCTGAAGCTTCAGCTGACAATGCAATTACTGCAAATGATAATGCGAAGCAACATGAGATTATCAATAATGCCAATGCCAATGCATCAAACAGCATCGTGGTCATTGCAGATGAAAATGCGTTGCAGAGTGCGTCGCGTAGTACCGTGGCCTCGCGGTTATCGAACACCATGGGTTCTGGTAACCCCTCATTTGTTCAGCAAATGGTGCACGAACAAATAAGTTCGGGAAGCGTATACACTGCATTCGTTAAGATGGCAACTGGTCTCACATCGAAGACCGGTAGTGATTTGGCCTTGCGTCTTCTTTCTGGGTCTACGAGTTTGAGTAGCGAAATTGCCGCTTTGGCCAGCCAGGTTAATATTGCGAACGGTTTACTCGGAGCCGACGTTACTGACGCCATACTTGGGGGTGCAATATCCTCGTTAGCTGGTAACCTTGATGGTGGCGCGATATTTGGTCAAATGAGTAGCGTTTTTGATAATTATGGAAATGGCTCAACAACCGATTTATTATTAGGTGCGTTGACCACCACCAACTCCACAACACCAAACCCAACTCTTACCACGTTTACTGGGATTGCAACTGATTCCATGGCCGTTATGGGGAGTATTAACACCCTTAAGCGTGTGAGTAAAGGCGGATTTTCAGTTAGAAACGCTAAGGAAGGGTTTAGGGCTGTACGTGATATCACAAAGCTTTCCGCCGGCGTTGGTATGAATATTTCGTCAATGGTGTTTGGCGAAAACGGCCTCAATTTATCCGTTTCTGGTATCAGTGATGCTTTATCGTTTGATAACATTGGAAATACTGTTACTCAAGGCCTTGGTGGGCTCGTTGGTGGTTTAGGTACTGTTGCGACTGGTTTGGGTGGCGCGGCCTTGAATGTTGCCGGAGGTCTTGCAGAAACCGCAACGAGTTTTGCTTCCAATGCAGTTAATAATATCTCGAATGTTATTAATGACGTTGCCTCCAATGCAGTGTCCGCGATCTCTTCGTTGGCCAATACTCCGGTGGATCCGGGCGATCTCGCTTCAATTGCCAGTAGTTTAACTGGCCCTGCGGGAAGTATGTTATCATCCAGTGCTGGTCAATTATCTGGAATAGAATCGCAAATTCTTTGCTTATTATCCAAAGGTGTTAAACCTAAGAAAATGGTTAACAATATAATGGATAATATCGAAAAGAAACTAAAAACTGTCCAGAAAATATTGGATAAAATCGCGATGGCCCAAAAGAAGGAAAATTATACTCCTTCGTATAGCGTCGAGCCTATTCGCGCAATTCTTGCCTCAATTCGGAGTGCACTCAATAAGGGTTTCGCCTATGTGATTGATGGTGGTACAAAATTCCTCGAATTTGTGTCCAACATCATTAATAGGGTTGTTAAGACTATTTTGGATATATTTGGATTTGCCTTATCCATCGCCACCAGTATCCTTAACATGATTCCGTTTAGCGGAATTATTGTTAACATCATCGCGAATATGGTTTCCAGTGTGATGGGTAGTGGGTCGACCAATACATGTGGTATATCGCCTTCTGCTGTGATTAATACCATAGCGAAAGGCACGTTTAGTTCCACTGCATTCTCCCAGTTTGGTAACCTGCAGAATATTAGTGATATTGGTAAGAGTAAATTAACATCTGCGGTGATTGCCGCCGTGGGTGAAGGCAATACACCAAGCCTACATGGCGCGTTGGGTGGGCCGAACTTCAGAGGTGGAGTATTACCAGAAGCAGAACCCAACGCAGTAACCACCACAAACAATCCATCTGTCACGACACGAGCCATTAATGCGACATTACCGGATTTACCATTAACTGTATATGGTGTGACAAATAAGGATAAGGTTGCGGAGAATATTACAAAAATAAGTTCTCTTATCACTGGTAAATTGGCAACGTTGGAGTCGCAGGCCGCATTCATGGCGATGACGTATGCATATACCAACTGTGTGCCTGTTATCCACGATTATGAATACACCAGTGTAAATGAGATAATGAGTAAATTCCCCAATAGTTTTAATGGGGATAAAACCTGTGCAGAAAAATACCTATTTGCCCGATCGAAAGGTATGAAGGCTGAGGATTTTTATAACTTTGTTTATGACTCTGCACAAGGTGGACAAAGTCTTGGTAATGTTAATATTGGTGATGGTTATCGCTACGCCGAATCTGGTCTTCTTCCTATTATTGGCAGAAGTGCCTATGAGGCGCAAGGTGCAGATAACGCCAATGCATTGGTTAGTGACCTTGAATTGGCCACGAATGTTGCCGTGAGGATGTTCCTGATTGCAATCGAAGGTACGCCTGCAGGTTCAATGAACGTTTTTTATAAGGCCTTGAGTCAATTTCCTGGAATTGACCAGGATTTGGCCACACGGGCATTTGAGCACTTTTATAACGCAAAGGTTTTTGAAAGTTATCAAACCACGGAAAAGGTCGCAGGTACCCAATACGATCGCAATAGCTATTTCGGAAGCGCACAGGAATTTCAAAGTGATTATGGATTCCAGGATCCGAACGGCAAATATCCATATGTTCGCGAACAGATGAAGAGTACCGTAAATGCCTTGGCGCGAGGGGATTCCGCGAATACGATCGTTACGCGTAAGGAGTCCACGCGTCGGACTGGTATTCCAATTGCAAATTCGAACCAAACCTGGGATCAACCCCATTCTGGTTACCACGCTCAATACCCGTATAATAATGTACAGGAAACAGAATCTGGACACGTTATTGAATTCGACGATAGTCCAGGTGCTGAGCGTTTGCATTTCTACCA
>Ga0310694_10002216_pt1 | contig 20398 bp, 12 predicted proteins | sample 174DNAGHGhighgp2_FD_203884 | JGI IMG/M metagenome (GOLD analysis project Ga0310694, IMG submission 203884) | Sheep rumen microbial communities from Palmerston North, Manawatu-Wanganui, New Zealand - 1742 DNA GHGhigh gp2 (v2) (version 2) | ecosystem: Host-associated > Mammals > Digestive system... | reverse complement strand
GGTCCTGTGGGTTGTAGCCGGAATTGGCATCGGTGATGGGTAGTCCGTTGCGCATGGGGAAGGCATCTACGAGATTCTGCGACGGGTTGACGCGACCGGTTCCATAAAGCGTCGGGGGGAAGTTCTCGGCTTCCTGCGTCGAGTTGTTATGGTCATCAACGCGGCTTTCGCGCCAAAGGATTTCTGGCATTTCAGAGGAACCCGGGCCAAGTTTTGAAGTGTTCTTGTACCAGATGTTTCCTGTGGGGTCGAATCCTTCCAGTCCACCGATGCGCTTGAGGACATTGGCACAAAGGGTGGCAGCCTGGGCTGAAGTCACGCCGCTCTGGTCGCGGAAAGCGGGGCTGGCGGCAAGCAGGGCGATTTGTGCCTTGACAGCTTCGACAATCTTACCTGATATCAAACCGGTGGATTTGACACCGAACACAAGGTTGTAGCTGGAATAATTGGCTCCAAGCTCCCTATACTTTGCAGGTATTTCATCATTGGAGGTGATGTCTACATAATCCACGGGGAGAAGGGACAACGCCCTGTCGCAATCTTCGAAACATTGCTTGACGCAGTCAGCAAAGGTGGCGCGGGGCTGGTTGAAATCCGAACTACCGTCTTCCGGGGCAGTAAGCAAGGGAACGCCGTAGAGAACGCCATCGTCTGCATAGCCTCCATGAGCCTGTAGCAGATGGTAATAGAGAAGCGCACGAAGCGCGTAGGCTTCACCTGACAAACGGTCGATGAACATTTGCTGCTTGGATTCTGCACTGGGTGCCCACTTGGTCTTGTCGACAATGGTGAGGAAGAGGTTGACATACTGGATGCCGCCCTTGCATCTTACCCATTGTGACATGGGGTCGTTGTCAGATGCCCATGAGCCATAAGCCGCCATTTCCATGTAAGAGTTGCTCTTTGCATTGCTGACAGCATCGTCCGTGGCTACGTCGGTCTGGGTGGACCTCACATAAGGAAGACTGCCGTAGCCGTACATCAGCAGGCCATGTGCATAGTTGGATTCCTCGGTCATGTCATCCAATTGACGGAAATTCTCTTTTGCCGGTTCAAACATGTCATCGCATGAGCATAAGGCAAGGAGACCGATGAAATACAATATAATGTGTCTTGTCTTCATTTTCTTCTATTTTCAAATTTCAATTATCAATCTTTAATCTTCAATTTTCAATCTTCAATTTTCAATCTTCAATCTTCAATCTTCAATTTTCAATTTTCAATCTTCAATTAAAGAGTTACCTTGACACCGAGATTATAGAATCGAGTATAGGGTGCACCGCCAACGTTGGTCTCCATCATCTTGCGCTCCTTGGAGAAGGTGAAGAGGTCGTTGCCGTTCACATAAATTGAGAGAGCATTCACCCACTTGCCGTCAAACATTTCTGTTGGGAAGTCGTATGTAAGCTGCACCTTGCGGAGATCGAAGCGGTCTGTGCTGTAACGCCAGAATGTGGATGCCGCTGCGTTGTGGTTATGGGTTGAAGTCGTCAGACGAGGATGGGTGGCTATGGATGCCGTCTCAGGTGTCCAACGTCCACGGGCATTCACGGAGTATTTGGCATCTCCGCTCATATAGTAGTAACTGTTGTTCTTCATACCGTAGGCACCATACTGACCATTGCCTAACACGAAGAGCGTGAAATTCTTGTACTTGAGGGTGAGGTTCAGGCCAAGGGTGAGTGGTGCACCGAAAGCACCATTTTTGCCAAGGTCAACCTGGTCCTTGCTGTCGATGATAGGATTGTTGTCGTCTACGTTATAAACATCCTCATATTTTAAGTCGCCAGGTTGGATGGTACCACCAATAGTGGAACGGGGGAGTCCGGGCTTCAAAACGTACTTGCCATCAACAATATTAAAATCATCTTCAGTATAGAACCCCACGCACTTATAACCCCAGAGGACATCAATAGGCCGTCCCTCTCTGTTTTGATGAGGTGCATCCAAAAGCTCATCATACTTCTTGTTTTCCGTGGTGAGGTAGGTACCGACAACGCCAAGGGCGGCGTTGACTTGGCCCAACTGTTTCTGGACGGTTACGCTGAAGTCAAGACCCTGGCGGTTTTGGATGTTGCTGTTGATGGCCGGCATGAACGTACCATTGTTCAAGCCACCTTGCAAGTGTGAAGGGAATGTGGAAAGGTTTTGGACAATAAAACCATCCATGTCGGTATTGAAGAAGGTGAGGTCGGTGGTGACCAACTTGTTGAAGAACGAACCACGAAGGCTGACGGAGAATTCCTTGCGATGAATGAAGTCGAGGGCGGGGTTGCTGCCCACTTGTGAATTGGTAAGAGACACACTCGTTCCTTCACTCCATGAGAATCCACTGCCACCGGTTGTCCACGTAGGCTCGTAGAGATAGAACATTCTGTTACCCAGGTAGACATCCATATCCTCGTTCAAGTCGCTGTAGGATGCGCTGAGCATCAGGTCGTCAACGAAACTGTTCTCCAAGAAACTCTCTCTGGCGATGTTCCAACCAAGTGTGAAAGAAGGCGAGATGGCTTCGCGATGCCCCTTGGCGAGACGAGCGGAATGGACACCTGCCAAAGATGCCTCGGCAAAATAACGACCCATGTAGTCGTAACCGGCCTGGATGCCTACGTTGGCATTGGCATAACGGTGGTATTCGTCACTACTTGTCGTTGTGAACATGTTGGCCAATACCATGCCAGTCACGTGATGCTTGCCTGCAAACATATGGTCATAATCGAAATGGCCGTTCCAACTGATGGTCTGGCGATAGGCGGTGCCGCCCATGGCCATATGGCCTGTAATGATTTCATCGCCCTGTTGTGTAAGGGCAACTATGGCATCTTGTGAGTTGTAGTTACTCCATGTTGGAATGAACACCGCATACTTGTTGTCATAGGAAAGACTGTATCTGGCAGCATAGTCGATGGAGAACAGGGTCTTGAAGGACAAACCTTTCAAGAACTTGTTCATGTCATAGATGATACCTGCATCGAATTGGAACTGACGACTGACATCTTGGGTCTTGCCACCGAAGTAGCAATCTGCAATGGCATTGCTCGTCGTGGTTTTTGTGCCGCCAGGGAAATATTTGCCATCGAGAAGGTTGAGTGATTTGCCCAAGATGGCAAGGGCCTTGGAGGCATTGGGGTCGACCATGTCGATGGAAATCAATGGGGCGGCATTCTCAGGGAAGTTCGGGCGCATGGTGGCAGCCGCATTCCAGAAATCACCCTTGTTCTTATGGGCATTGTAGAACGTCGCGCTGGCATTGGCAAAACCCTTGATGAGTTTGTTGACAACAAGGTCAACGTTGCCACGTACGCTGAAACGGTCGGTGTAGTTCTTCTTCGCAGGGCCGAAGTTGAGTAGGTCTTCTGCACGGTAGTAGTTGATGTTCGTGTAGAAATGGGCACGGGTGCCGCCACCCTGGATTTCCAGCGTGCCTTCCGAACGGTTGTATATCTTGCGGACATACTCGTCGGAATAGTAGTTCACATTGGGATAACGGTAGGGGTTCAAACCAGAGGCATGGTTGTAGATGTCCTGCTGGGTGTACCTTGGCTCTTTGTTCCCGTCGTTCATATAGGCTTCGTTGTAAAGTGTCATATACTCGGCAGAACCCAGATACTCGGGGAACTCCTTGGCCACGTGGAAGCCTGTGTTGGCGTTGACCTTGATTTGAAGGCCGTCAATCTTCCCACGCTTCGTGGTAATCAAGATGGCACCCTTGGCACCCTTGGGGCCAAACATCACTACGGCTTGTGCACCCTTGAGGAAGGTGATTTGCTCGATTTCGGAAGGTAGCACGTTGTTGGATGGGCGCTTCACACCGTCGATGATGACCAACGGAAGGTTGTTGTTGTCATTGTTGTCAAGACGGTCGTTGTCCATACCCCATAGGTTGTTGCCATTCCAGCCGCCAACAAGGGCATACATGTCTTCAAGGCTGCTCATGGTGTAATCCTTCTTCTGCAGCTCTTCCATGTTGATGTATGAAACACCTCCGAGAAGATGGTCGGGGTCCTTGTCGCGGAAGGCAACATGGACTTTCTCTTTCGCCACGGTGGAATCGGCGCTGTAAACGACATCGTCATCGGCCCCGTCTGTGTTCTGGGCATTGACAGCCAGCGGCGAAACACCTAATATGGCAAAGAGAAATATGTTTGTTACTATTTTTTTCATATACTTCAATATTCAATCTTAAATATCCAATATTCAATCTCCTACCATCCTGGATTCTGGGGGAATCCTTCGTAAAGATAAATATCCTTGTCGGGAAGCGGGAACCAGTAGTGCTTTGACTCAAAACGGCGGGTGATCAGCTCTTCCTTGTGGAAGTTGCCTACCTTGGCGTCCTTGGGGTCGTGGCTCTTGAACCAGTCGGCCGTTTCCAAACGTTCGAACTCATGAGAGTATTTCATCGTGTATGGGGGTTCTGTCAAGAGAAGCCAACGCTGAAGGTCGCACCAACGGAAACCTTCAAAGGAAAGTTCCACGGCACGCTCGCGGCGCACCTCGTCGATGAAGTGCTCACGGGTGTCACGGCAGTTGGCCACCACATGCTCCATGGGATAATCGGCAGAGTTGACACGGTCGCGGAGGGCGTTGATGGCGTCAACAGCAGACAGTGGACAATAATCCCTGTTGTCAAGACCCTTTGCATCAGTTGCTATGGCTGCCATGGCCTCTGCATACATCAGATAGATGTCGGCAAGACGCATGTAGGGAAGATAGCACTGGAAGGCATGGTCGTAGTCGTACCATTTGTCACCTTCATTGCACTGGTGAGGTATCAGTTTCTGAATGAAATAGCCCGTGCTGCTTCCATCGGCTACGGAACGCATGGCACCACCCGTGAAAAGTTCGCAATACTCCAGTTTCTTTTGGTCGGAGTTCAAGGCATCCGTGCTGAGCACATAGTGGAAGCCGTCGAAGATGATGTCGTGATAGAAACGTGGGTCACGGTCCTTGTAGGGATGCTCGGGGTCCCATCCGGAGGCTGGGTTGATCTCATAGATGCCATTTCTTACCAAATAGATGGGCTGGCCGTTGGCCATGCCGTATTGGTCGATGACGTTGGCGGTGGGGTGGTGGATGATCTTGTCATGTGCCACCAGGCCGGAAACCTTGGGGCCGAAAATCTTGGCACAGTTCCAGTTGGCTTTGTTCACACCAGGATATGCACCACGGAAGATGGCCTCGGTGGAACCGGGATACTGCCAATTCTGCCTGTGTGTATAGAAGATGTCAGAGTAGTTGGACTCAGAATTGTCATCCTTGGTGTGGTTGTAAAGGTCGGAATACTTGAACTCTGCAAGCTTGTAGGTCACTTGTCCTTTTTTCACCAAGTCAAGAGCCTTGCCGAGAGTCTCAGCAGCCTTCTTGCAGTAATTGACATCATAATCATAGGTCTTGCCGTTGCTGCTTGCCCCCAAGAGTTGGGCCACGCCACCGTTCTTGGTCTTCTCAAACTCCTTCATGAGCGGAGAGCCTGCCCAGAGGTAGCACTTGCCAAGGTAGCAGAGGGCCATGAAACCGTTGACACGCAAATCGTTATTTCCTGAGGTCTGCATGCCGGCCAACTTCTCATCCCATGCCGTCGGGTCCAAAGGAAGAAGCCTGTATGCCATCTCAAAGTCTTCTGCACAGCGGTCGGCACATTCCTGGAAAGAAAGGCGGGGAAGTTGGGGAATTTCTTTGGCATCATATGCTTGGTCAATATAGGGTAGTCCTCCGAAGTAGCACATCAGTTCGAAATGCCACCAGGCACGGAAGAAATACATCTGTCCTAGCAACAGGTCGCGCTCTTCATCAGTACCGACAAGAGACTTGATGTTCTCTATACCCATGTTGCACTTGCGGATGCAGTACCAAGAGTTGTTCCACAGGGATTGCTCCCTGCCGTTATAATTATTACCCATGAGCCAGCATTGGTTGTTGCTCAACCAGTTGCGATAGTTGCCAAGGTCAACCTGATGGTCCATGTGGGCATAGCCTTCTGGGTTGTGAACAGCATCGTCGCCAAAATTCCATGCAGTACAATAGTTGCAACTCTCCTTATCAGGAATCAAGTTGTAGATTTCCTCGATATACCCTTGGAAATTGCGGTAGTTCTTGAATGCCTCATCTTCTGCTATGATGGACTCAGGGTCTTTGTCGAGCCAATCGGAGCAAGAAGTGAAGGAAGCAACTGCCAAAAGGAGCAGCGAACCACCAAAAAGGGTTTTGATGTGATGATAATATTTCATGATAGACATACGCAATTAAATGTAAAGCTTGAAACCTATGTTATAACGTCTGACAGTGGGGTAAGCGCCACCGGCGCCACTCCAACCGTAGTTACTTTCACGGTCGTCAGGCATCTTTGTAATCAGGAAGAGGTTGTTGCCATTCAAATAAACCTTCAGGCTTGTGAAACCAAGTTTCTTGATCCAACCCTTCGTCCATGTGTAAGCGACTTCCACGTTCTTCAGTCGGAAATAGGAACCGTCGAAGAGGAACTGGGTGCCGTTGTTGTATGCTACCTGCGTGGTGAAACGTGGAACGACAACTTCACCATCGCCATCAACGGGATTCCACCATTTGCCTGTGTCGTATACGGTGAGCAGCTGGTCGGGGAAGGAGGTGAGGGTCACGTCACGGGTGACGCCTGTCACACCATAAAGCTGTGCAAACATGCTGAATCCCTTCCATTCCCAACCGATGGTGGCGTTGTAGGTGTGCTCCGGAGTGCCGGTGTAGCCGTAAGGAGCTTGGTCGTTGGTCTCGTCAACGACACCGTCGCCATTGAAGTCAACGATGTAATGGTCGCCGATGAGCACCTGCTCGTCACTGGTCTGACGCTCGGGCACACTATAGAGTTCGTCGTAGTTCTTGATATAGCCGTTGTCGATGAATGACCAGTATTGTCCTTGGGAATAACCTTTCGCCTTGCGGTAACTGGGAATCAATTCCGGGTCGTCCTTCAACTTGATGACGTTGTGCGCATAGGTGTAGTTGGTGTTTGCCCAGAAACGCATGCCATTCTTCAACACCTTGTTGAAGCGGACCTCAACTTCGAAGCCTTGATTCTTGATCTTGCCCTTGTTGACGTCAGGGGTCTTTGCTGCACCATAGTATGAAGGCACGGAGCGGTCGCGACCATAAATGAAGATGTCGTAGCGGTCGTCGCGGAACCAGTCGAAACTACCGGCGAACATGCCGTTGAGGATGGCGTAGTCGAAACCGATGTTCTTCTTCTGTACGGTTGCCCAACGGAGGTCGGGGCTTGCAACAGATGATTCCTTGTATCCGGTGAACGGGCTGGTGGAGGAGGGGTCAAGCCCCATCCCATAAGGACCAATCACATCCCAAGTTGTCATGTATGCATAACGGTCACCGGCGCTGTCGTCGCCTATCTCACCGATGGAGCCACGAATCTTGAACATCTCGACGATTCGCTTGTCAACCAACCATTTCATGAATTTCTCATCTGTGACCATCCAACCTAAAGCGCCAGAACAGAAGAAAGCGAAGCGGTTGTCGGGAGAGAATTTCTGTGAACCATTGTAGGCACCGTTGAACTCGGCGAAATACCTGCTCTTAAAGTCGTAGGTGGTACGGAACACCCAGTCCTCACGACGGTTCTCAAGGTCGGCATTGCCTGCGCTGGAACGACGTTTCCAGTTACCCATCAAGGTCACGTTGTGTTGACCCAATTGACGACCCCAGTATAGTTGGAGTGACATTTCAGTAGCACGGCTTGTATAATTGACTCTGCCTGGCTGATGTTCCCAGTCACGTTGTTCAAAGAAGTCGAAACCCGTCGATGCGAAAATCTCATTCTCGAAAAGGAGCTGACCATCCTCCGGGAGAATGTATGCCGTATTGTTGACGTGGCCACCGCCACCATTGGGGCCATTTGCGATACCACGGTTGCCCTCGTCGAACTGGTTGTCCCATGAAATCGTACCGCGTGCAACAAGGCCCTTGGTGACAAAGTCAAGATTCTGCTCGAGAGAGAAGTCGGTGAATATGCGGGTGATGGTTTTTTGCTCAAAACCGGATGTTGCCACGTTCATGGGGGAGTTGGCCATGTTGGATGCAGCCAACCTGGAGTAACCCCATGCTCCATTGGAGAATTGTACGGGGAAGACGTTTGGTGGCATGCGGTATGCACCTGCCCATTGTTGCTGCTGGAAGAACTCGCCACTGTTGCCATAATAATAACGTGGGGTCTTCTGCTGGGCATTGGAACCTGCCAGGTTGACCTTGAACAATGTGCTCTTCGTGATTTGGAAGTCCAAGTTCGAGCGGACGTTCAAACGATTGTAGGAATAACCACCCTCATAACCTTGGCGGTTGTCCCAAATCCTGGTCATGTCACCCTCGTTCTGGAAGTCGAAGGACACGAAATACTTGACGGCTTTCGTACCACCGGAAAGATTGAGGTTCGTATTATAAGAAAAGGTGTATTCCTTGAACATTTCGTCCTGCCAGTCCACGTTGGGGTAGCGTTCCGCTTGGCTGTAGTCGCCGAGGTAGTTGCCATCGGCATCATAGTTGGGCTTTACCGTATGGTCCTGGTTGCGGAAGTTGTTGATGAAGGTCTGGGGACGATAGTATGCCCAAGAACCAGCACCGCCCAAGGCGAGCTCATGCTCGATGGCTTCGTTGCGGAGGATGTAACCGTCGTAGGAGTCATACTTGCGAGGGAGCTTGGACACTGCTTTCAGGGTGGCGTTGAATCCAACATCGATTCTTGCCTTGCCTTCCTGACCGCGCTTGGTGGTGATGAGGATGACGCCGTTGGCACCTTCCACACCATAGACGGCGGTGGCGGAGGCGTCCTTCAACACTGAGATGGTCTGCACTGACGTGATGTCGACAGACTTGATCTCACGCTTCACACCATCGACGAGGATAAGAGGCTGGGCATCTTGGTTCCATGCTGCCGCACCACGAATGTAGATTCGTGGGTCCTCTTCACCTGGCTGACCAGTAGAAGCAATTGTGGCGATACCGGGGAGGTTACCCGTGAGGGCCGCACCGACGCTACCGATACCTGCTGCACGTTCAAGAACTTCACCCGTGGTCTGGGTGATGGCACCCACCACAGAGGCCTTTTTCTGTTGGCCGTAACCTACCACAACCACTTCTTCCAGTGTGGCATCATCAGCAAGTGAAACACTGATGTCGCGCTGTTTGCCAACCTTCACTTCCTTAGTGGTCATACCTACATAAGAAATCACCAGCACTGAATTCTCAGAGGGCACCGTCAGTTGGAAGTTGCCGTCGATGTCGGTCACCGTTCCCAAGGAAGGTTGCCCCTTGACAATCACCGTGGCACCAATCAATGGGTCGGCATTATTGTCTGTGACAACACCTCTTACTGTGATACCGTTCTGCGCATGCAGCATGGTGCTGAATGCAAACAGCATCAGAATAGCGGGAATGGTCTGTCTAATCAGTTGCTTTAGATTCATAGATTTTGACAGATTTTTAATCATAAAAAGTTATTTTGTTAGTTGATAATTGTTTTTTAATCATTGGTTATTCTTTCGTAATACCCAAAAATATTAGGTTTAACGCATTTTAAGCGAATGAGATGGTGGCATGGTTTGTCTTTGCGCTTTCTTGTCTCTTTTAATCCGGCAGGACCTAAAGGCCTAAGGGATATTTTGTTCGCGTGCATTATGAGATTCAAAAGTACCACCTTATTTCCAATCACATTTTGCAAAATGTATCATAAAGTTGATTTTTTTATTTCAAATAAACAATATGTAACATATGCGAAAGATGCTTCAATAGAACACTAAACTTTATATCACGTCACAAGCTCATTGTTGCAAAGGTAAGAATTTGTATTCACATAAGCAAACATCCATTAAAACTTTTTTCACAAAACCATGATACTATGTTTCAAAAGGTGTTAAGAGTGTTTTATTTTGTTAGTACTTGGATAACTATAAAAAATCATAAAATAGGTGCTCTTATAATTTGTATTGCTATTTCTGAAAATTTTACAAATTTAAAATTCTCGTCTCAACCAATTCGCCCTGTATTTGACAAACCTAAGCACTATGTTTTATGAACACGAAGTAGCCGAAGTTCCAAATAACACAAACCGGTGTCTTTTTTTTCGTTAATAGGGTATCCTATTTGTAATCTGTTTTTTCATAAAGAATACGTTTCGCTTTCTTTGCCAAGAGGTCTCGTCCAACAATCGGTGTGCATATCCCCTCCCCTCGAGGGGAGGGGCTGGGTGGGGTCTTTGATTAAAAGTGATACAACAAATTGGACACCCTGTTTCATTAATCATCATCTTCAAATCCTTCATTGATGCTTTTGCTTACTCGTGTCCGTGATTTGTTTTGATAACATATAGCTTAACCACATTATTATATTATAGAGGCCAAAGCGACATCTTGCCGCGCCAGCATCACATTCGTTTTCTGCCAGTATGTGTGAACAACTAAAAAATTCGCCCCTTTTTTCTTAATAATCCATAAAAACTAAAGATTTTAGTTATATCGAACTATTTTTTTTAGTTACTTTGTGGTTGGATAAGATACAGACGCATTTGATGGATGTGAAACCAAAAGAAAACAAACAATGAAAAAACTGACTCGCAAAGAAAAGGAAATCATGGACCTGTATTGGCAGCATGGGCCGATGTTCGTCAAAGAACTGTTGGAGTACTATGACGAACCACGTCCACATTTCAATACGCTATCCACCACGGTGCGTATTCTGGAGAAAAAGGGAATGCTCGGCCACAAGCAGTTCGGCACGTCTTACCAATATTTCCCGACGGTGTCTGAGAAGGAATATGGACGTTCGAGCCTGGCAGGAGTCATCAAGAGTTATTTCGACGACTCCTATCTGGATGCTGTCAGCAGTTTTGTTAAGGACGAAAAGATTTCCCTGGAGGAACTGAAAGAATTGATTGAGCAAATAGAGAAATCATAAACTATGGATTCAGTATGATGGAATTTCTGAAATATGACTTGAAAGTCGCTGTGCTAATCGCGATATTCTACTTGTTTTATCGCCTGTTGCTCAGCCGCGACACGTTTCACCGCCTCAACCGCGTGGTGCTGCTCATCACGGCAGTGGCATCGTTCGTGTTGCCGTTTTGTGTCCTCACCTTCCATCATACCGTAGTCTTGCCTGTCAAGTCCAGCATTGCCATTGGACAACCGTTGGCGACAATCGTAGAACCTTCCCAGCCATGGTGGCAAAAGGTCGTTGTGGTCGTGTTCTTCTTGGGCGTATTCGTGGTTGTGGGCCATGTGGTTTGGTCTGTCGCGCAGGTGGTTCGTCTCATCATGCGCAGCCAACGCCACCCACAAGACGATGGCACCGTCATCGCCGTCACCGACAAGCCAGTGGCACCCTTCAGTTGGATGCGCTACATTATACTCAACGTTTCTGATTTCAAGCAACAAGACCAGGCCATCATGGCCCACGAACGAGCCCACATACGTCAGCGGCACTCGCTCGACGTCCTCCTCGTTGATACGCTCACAGCACTGCAATGGTTCAATCCCGCCATATGGATGCTTCGCCAAGACCTGCGTGCCATCCATGAGTACGAAGCCGATGCTGCTGTTCTCTCTCAAGGCATCAATATGCGTCAGTATCTGTATCTACTTATCCAAAAGGCCGTTGTCACTGGTGGGTACTCCATAGCCAACGGCATTACCCACAGTACCCTTAAAAACCGCATAAACATGATGCTTAACAATAAGAAATCCTATGGCAAGAGTTGGTTGAAACTCCTTGCACTCCTGCCCGTCTTGGGCACCGTCCTGGCACTCAACGCCGAAACCGTCACCGACTACATTTACCAAGAACCACAGAAGAAATTGATGAAGAAGGGCAAAAAAGCCGGCAAAGTGAATGTCAGCGGCAAGACCATCGAAGTGAAAGCCGACACGGCAGCCACTACACCTATCAACATCCGTGGTGTTGCCGAAGATATGAAGGGAGATTTGGAAAATCCTCTCGTCCTTATCGATGGCAAGCGTTCGAGCATGGAGGAGATGCAGTCTCTTGACCCCAAAACCATCGACCATATCGACGTTTTGAAAGACAAGGCCTCCATCGATTTGTATGGAGAGGAAGGAAAGAATGGGGTCATTCTCATCACGACCAAGAACGCCGTTTCTTCAGGCGACAACACGGCTACAGGCACCTTTACCTCTGAAGATGGCAAAGACACTGAATTCATAAGAAACGTTGCTGTTGGTGGCGTTGAACCGGAAGCCTTCGATGTTGTGGAGAAGATGCCTGAATATCCTGGCGGCATGGAGGCCATGGTGACGTATCTCTCACAGAACATCCATTATCCGGAGGCCGCCTACAAAGCAGGCAAATTTGGAAGGGTGCTTGTCAACTTCATCATTGAGCCTGATGGCAGTATCAGCAATGCCCATGTAGCCCAAAAAGTCCACGACGACCTTGACGCCGAAGCTGTCCGTGTTGTCAATTCCATGCCGAAATGGACTCCTGGAATGCAGGATGGCAAAGTCGTGCGGGTGAAATTCACACTGCCCATCACATTCCGGCTGAATTAGAAAGAACATTCGGAAAAAGCCACAGGTCAAACCTCTATGGGAGCGCGGGCGTCCCCGCCCGCATCGATAATATCGACAATCTGTTTTCGGGTGGGTCTTGTGCCCGCCCGAAAATCAATATGATACAGACTCTTTTCAAGACAGCGCTGTGCTGTCTTGTGTTTGTTTGACTTGAGTCGTACAATGTTTGGTGTTGTCGCAGTTGTTTTCAAAATCCACAAAAGACATTTTCGTTGAATGGAATCATCGGTTCGCTGATTATTTTAGGTAATCCGAGTAGTCTGTCCTAATTTTGCATCAACATTTTATGATACTTATCAAAAAAAGACAGACTATATGAAGAAGATACTGATTTTCATGATGCTTGCAGCCTCACCAAGCGTGTTGATGTGCTGCTCAGAGGAGGACTCATTTGAAAGAACAGAAGACGGGGGCACAGTCGGCAACAATCCCATTGGCAACGGCAGTTCGGCCACAACAGGTGAACTGGCCACATTCGACATTGTCCTCGACAAGACCACGCCGGAGCCAACAGAAGCAGCTGATGCTTGTTTCCCTGACGAAGAGGATATGTTGGACAACAACGTTTTTTCGACGGAGGTGACCATCGATATGTCAAATCCTGTGGCAAAGACGGAGAACGGGGTTGAAGTGACAGTCATCGGTGGTCATGTGACAGCCAATCATCAAGATACAAAGAATGTGTGCTACATAGTGAGCGGTGCGACAACGAACGGCTCGCTGACCATCCTCGGCGATAAGAAATATGCCGTCAGACTCAATGGGGTGAGCATCACCAACCCTGATTCAGCAGCGTTGAGCCTTCTTAGTGAAAAACGTGCCTTCGTCATTCTTGACGATGGGACAACCAACACGTTGACAGACGGCACAGGCGGCACTCAAAAGGGTGCACTCTACTGCAAGGGCAAGCTGCTCTTCAACGGCAGCGGATCGCTAAGCGTCACGGGAAACACCAACAATGGCATCCATTCTGCCGACTATATCGTTTTCAACAAAGGAAATGACATCCAGGTGAAATCAACTGCCAATCACGGCATCAAGGCCAATGACGGCATCTTCATCAATGGCGGCATCCTGAATGTAGAGGTATCCGCAGCTGCGGCCAAGGGCATCAATAGCGAGAGCAACATCATCGTCAACGGTGGGCGCACCACTGTGCTGACCACTGGCGACGGCACTTATGACACGACAGAAAAAGAGGCAAAAGGTGCTGCCGGCATCAAGGCCGACTCTACGCTGACCGTCAATGGCGGCGAACTATATTTGAAAAGCACCGGCTCGGGCGGAAAGGGCATCAACGTGGATATGGACGTCAACTTCACCGGTGGCAGCGTGTATGTCATCACCACGGGTGGACAATACAGAAGTAACAATGACACCTCGTCGCCCAAGGGCATCAAGGCTGACGGAAACATCAACGTAAGTGGCGGCAGGACATGGGTGCGCACCAGCGGCTACAACGGCGAGGGCATCGAGACGAAGAAGGAACTCACCATCACGGGCGGTGAAGTGGCCAGCTACGCCTACGACGACGCCATCAACTCGAAGAGCACGATGACCATCAGCGGTGGCTATGTCTATGCCCAGGGGCAGCATAACGACGGTCTGGATGCCAACGGCAATTGCTACATCAAGGGCGGCACGATTTTCGCCGTCTGTTCCGGCCAACCCGAGGTGGCCATCGACGCCAACACCGAAGGCGGCTACAAACTATATGTCACCGGCGGCACCATCATCGCCGTGGGCGGTCTGGAGAACGGTTCGCAACTCACCCAGTCGTGCTATTCGGCATCGTCGTGGTCGGCCAATACTTGGTACACACTGATCGATGGCAAGGACACCATCTCTTTCAAGACTCCTTCAAGCGGCGGCTCCGGCCTTGTGGTGTCTTCCGCCTCACAGCCTACGCTCAAGTCAGGAGTCAGCGTCAGTGGCGGAGACTCCTTCTTTGGCGGGATAACCATCAAGGACGGTACGATAGCCGGTGGTTCCTCCGTCTCACTATCCGGCTATTCTGGCGGCAACGGCATGGGAGGCGGTCCTGGAGGCCCAGGTGGATGGCATTGACATGCAATAATCATCATTCTCTTTACGTTATCATATATGGAAAAGACATATTGGATGAAGCAATCGCGACAGGAGAATCTGATTTACTTGGTGGTGTGGGGCATGCTTTTTTCCGCCCCGCTGCTAAGTCTGTATGTGCGCACCATCAGCGACCCCAATCTCACATTCGATTGGACGGAGGTGTTCATCGTCTGGAGAAAACTCGCAGTCTATCTTTTCCTTTTCCTCCTTCATAATTTCCTGTTGGCGCCGCTGCTGGTGTATAAGCGCAAACGCGTGGTGTATTTCACCTTCGTGGCTGTTTTGATGGCTGCTTTCACCATTTACCAGTGCAACAACCGACCAAGGGGATGGAATCAGAGAGGCGGCAAGCTGCACCATATGGAACTCCCCGGCCAACATAAGCCACCGATGGATTTCGATGGCAACCGGCCTATGGCGAATTCCGATGGCACACGTCCTCCGGTGCCAGATGATGCACCACCACGGAAACTGCGTCATCGAATGCCACCACCCGTCATAGGCGAACACGACCTGTTGGCCATCGTGGTGCTCATCCTGATGTTTGGTGCCAACCTTGGCATCAAGGGCTATTTCCGAGGGCGTGAAGACAGGAGACGGCTTGCAGAGCTGGAGCACCAGAACTTGGAACAGCAGTTGGAGTATCTGCGCTACCAGATCAACCCACATTTCTTCATGAACACGCTTAACAACATCCACGCCCTCATTGACATCGACCCGTCGAAGGCTCAGGAAACCATTGTGGAGTTGTCGAAAATGATGCGTTTCATACTCTATGACGGCGACAAGAAGGGTGTGCCCCTTTCCAAGGAGATGGAGTTCATACGCACCTACGTCAAGCTGATGCAACTGCGCTATACCGACAAGGTGCGCATCACGCTCGACCTGCCCTCCGAGGTGCCCGACCGCACCATTCCGCCATTGATGCTCATCTCTTTCATCGAAAACGCCTTCAAGCATGGTGTCAGCTATCAGCACGAGTCTTTTATTGAAATGAAGATTGCGGTGGAAGGCGAAACACTGAGTTTCACATGCCACAACTCAAAGGCAGACAAGCCGAATGAGGAAAAGGGAGGCGTAGGGCTTGCCAATGTCAAGAAAAGGCTGGACTTGCTTTTCGAAGACCACTACACCCTGCACATCAACGATGAGTCCAAAACATATACTGTCGAACTAAACATACCATTATCATGATACGCTGTCTCGCCATCGACGATGAGCCATTGGCTCTCCAACAACTCGTCTCATACATCAACAAGGTGCCATTCCTTGAACTTGCCGCACGTTGCCAAAGTGCATTGGAGGCTCGTTCTTTCCTGGAGAACGACACCGTTGACGCCATCTTCTGCGACATCAACATGCCCGACCTCAACGGCATGGACTTTGTGAAGTCGCTCACCGTGCCGCCACTTGTCGTCTTCACGACAGCATATTCGGAATATGCTGTCGAAGGCTTCCGGGTCAATGCGGTTGACTATCTGCTGAAGCCTTTCGGACTCCAAGACTTTCAGAGGGCGGCAAACAGGTTGAAAGAACGTCTCGATGCTGCACCCGCCAATCCTTCTGCTTCCAACAACACCGACGCTGTCTTCCTCAAGACCGACTACCGCATCGTCAAGGTCAGCATCCCTGACATCCGTTACGTCGAGGCCATGAGCGAATATCTCAAGGTTTGGATTGAAAATGAACGCAAACCCATCATCACCTTGCTCTCCATGAAGAAGATGGAAGAACGACTGCCAAGCAATTTCATGCGCATCCATCGCTCCTACATCATCAACCTCGACAAAATCCAGGAGGTGAACAAAAACCGCGTCATCATGGATGCCGACACCTACCTGCCCATCGGCGATTCTTACAAGGATGCTTTCCAAGCCTATATGAGCACCAGGTTCCTGGGGAAATAGTTCCAATATGTCGAAACGAACGGATGGATGGTGGACATGGACTTGGAAGATGCCTTTCGCCGATATGCAACAGTTTTGCAAAGGTATGCTAATAGATTATAATTAGGGTGAAATAAATTGGTGCGCCAAGGGAAAACGATTACTTTTGCCCTTGATGAACCGTTTATTTCTTCTCGTGTGTTTGATGCTCTTGTCTGTTTCCGTGGCAGCACAGCGTCGATTGGTGGTGTGCGACGTGGAGACGTCAGACCCCATCAGCAAGGTGAGTGTGAGCAGCAGCGCCGGCACCACAATCTCAGATTCGTTGGGGTGTTTCTCTGTGCCTGACACCTGCAAGAGCATCAGCCTCTCACATCTCAATTACGAAAGCCGGCTGCTTCATCTCAGCGAGGTGCGCGACACGGTATTCCTCGTGTCAAAGGATTTTGGCATGAACGAAGTCGTGGTCTTCGGCAAAGGCAAGGACGACGGGCTCAGGGATCGCATCAACAGCATGGTGGCAATCAACAAGACCGATGCGCAACTGCTTGGCATCGACCCCTCAAGCGGTGGCAATCTCTTAGGGCTTATAGGAACAGTCGTCAGAAAGCTGATTCCCAAGAAACACTCAAAGGCCAAAAGAAGGGAGAAAGCACGCGAAATCCTTGAAAATTACTGATTGTGTCCTTTGGGATAATTGCATATTCACGTGAAAAACACTATTTTTGCATTCGTGTTAACAAACTAAAATCCACAATGGAAAAGAACAAGTTTTTCTTGCTTTGGACCACGGCAACAACGATGTTTGTCGCCCTACCGTTGGAGTAGGACTATTTCTATCGGCTTCCCCTTTTTTCAGCCTCGAGCATGTCGCGTTTCGACTTCGACTTCGTCACCATCCACACTCCGGCAAACACGAGCAGCACAGCCAACCCCTGGCTCCATTTCACTGCACCGATGCCCATGGCTAGGCTGACGATGACGGCCACCAACGGCTGTACGTAATTGTAGATGGCAACGACAGTGGGACGCAGCACCTTCTGAGCATTGACGATGAGGATGTATCCCACGAAGGTTCCGAAAACCACCACGTAAGCCGTCTCCATCCACGTCGTGGCGTTCACGGAACCCCAATCTGTCTGTGCCACATGCCATCCGGTAAACGGCCAAACAATGATGGTGGCCCATAGGAACATCCATTTGTTCACCGTGAAGATGGAATATTTCTTGATGAACTTGTTGAAAAGGGAGAGGAACAAGGCATAGGAAAACTGTGCTCCTAATACAAGGAGGTCGCCTCGTATGTCACCCACCTTGGCGTCAGAAGCCGAAAGGCTGGTGAGGATAAGCGTCACCGCCCCGCAGCATCCTATGGCCACTCCTCCTGCCTTTTTCCACGTGATTGGTTCATGGAGTATGAGAAATGAGAGAAGCATGGCAAAGATAGGCATAGACGTGGTGACAATGCTCGCGTTGACAGGCGAGGTGATGCTCAGTCCGATGGTGAAACAGCATTGGTTGCACACCAATCCGAAGAGGGCGGCTCCGGCAAAGATGAACTTGTCGCGAGTGGCCACGTGTTCTTTAGGTAGGAAGAGCGAGGTGAGCCAGAAGAGCAGCGCTCCTCCCGCCACCCGGAACGACACCATGACAATGCCATCGAGACCGTGTGTCATCGCATCTTTCCCTATGGGTGACATCAGTCCCCAAATGGCGCATGCCAGAAACATGCTCAAGTGTGCGTAAAGTGGTCGGTTGTTGTTATCCTTCATCCTTCGACGTTTGATTTTCCCCTCATTTTCATTTCAGCCTGCAAAATTATGAAATATTTCCGATATTGAGGAATAAATTGACGATTATCCATATTTCTCACGGCTGAAGGATTCGTAGTTAAAACTCGGTTGTTTGGTGTTCGTTGTCAGAAGTACTTCGCGTTTTTTTCCGGAAAAACAACACCTTTTCATTCAAAATGTGTATCTTTGTGATGTATTATGAAATAATGAAACGACAACTCTCAAATCATAGTAAATGGCAACAATGATGAATAGGGCAATACTGACAATCATCCTGACCATTTCCGTCCATATGGCTCAGGCTGTGAACCTCACACAGGCTACAATCGTTTATCATCAGAAGGACAAACCATTGGTAGGACATATGGCGCAGGTGCTTTCGGATGATATCGAACGAGTATCGGGGGCAAGACCTTCCGTTGGTACGAAAAAGGGCAAAGGCCCCAATATCATCATTGGCACCGTTGAATGCTCAGGACTTCATCGCGAACTGCGCGGTACGTGGGAGCGATATGCCATCGACACCAAGGACGAGAACCTTTACATCACAGGCTCCGATGCCAGAGGCCTCGCCTATGGTGTCTTCCATGTGAGCGAGGCGATTGGAGTCAATCCATGGTATTGGTTTGCCGACGTGGTCGTTGACAAAGCCAACAAACGGGTTTTCGACTATTCGGAGAACTTTGTCAGCCAATCGCCGACCATCAAGTACCGCGGTGTATTCATCAATGATGAGGATTGGGGGTTGAAGACCTGGGCCTCCCTGAATTATGAGAAGGACTTGGGAGACATTGGACCCAAGACTTACGACCGTGTATGCGAACTGGTTCTACGTCTGAAAGGCAATATGCTCGCACCTGCCATGCACACTTGCACGGGCGCGTTCTATAGTCATCCTGAGAGTCAGAAGATAGCCGACAAATGGGGAATCATGATCACCACCAGCCACTGTGAACCACTGCTCTTCAACAACGCCGCACCCTCGGAGTGGGACAAGGCACGTGATGGCGAGTGGAACTACGAAACCAACAGTACCACCATCCTCAAGAAACTCGACGACCGTATCCGCGAGACGGCACAGTATGACAATATCTATACGATGGGCATGCGTGGACTGCACGATGAGGCCATGCATGGCCCGTCGACCCCCAAAGACCGTGCCAGGACATTGGAGAAAGTCTTTGCAGAGCAGAGGGCCATCCTGGCCAAATACAAGAAGACGAAGGCCGAGGAACTGCCTCAGATTTTCGTGCCCTACAAGGAGACACTCGACATCTACGATGCCGACTTGCGCGTGCCTGATGACGTCACCATCGTATGGCCTGATGACAACTACGGCTATATGAAGCGTGTCTCGAACGCTACCGAGAGGCAGCGCAAGGGGGGCAGTGGGGTCTATTACCATATCAGTTACCTTGGTACACCCCACGACTACCTCTGGCTTCCCAGTACCGCCCCGATGCTGATGTACTATGAGTTGAAGAAAGCTTATGAGGCGGGAGCCGACCGTTATTGGCTGCTCAACGTCGGCGACATCAAGCCCGGCGAACTGGAAACCCAGATGTTCATGGACATGGCCTATGATTTCAAGGCCTTCTCCTACGACAATGTCAACCGGTATCAGGCTGGATGGCTCGCACGTACGTTCAAGAGGAATCAAGAAGACTTGACCTCAAAGCTTCCGGACCTTGCCGCTCAGTTCCAATTCATCCTTGACAACTATTACCGCCTGGCCTGGGATCGCAAACCCGAATATATGGGCTATGAGTTCGAGTGGAGTGGCGACGCGCTCGATGCCTTGCACGACACCGACTTCTCGTTCGACGACGGAAGCGCGCAAAGAAGACTTATGGATTATGAGGACATCTGCAAAGCCTATGACATGATTGAACGCAACATCGACCCGGAGCAACGCCCGGCCCTCTTTCAGATGCTGGGCTACGCTGTGCACTCCGCCTGTCAGATGAATCGCAAGTTCCTCTACGCACAGCGCAATCATGAGACCGGCAGCACCGTTTATGCCGGGATGGCTCTTGAAGCCAATGACAAGATTGAGCAGTTGCGAAAG